>Ga0070738_10000597_pt1 | contig 97684 bp, 95 predicted proteins | sample Coa_R2_2_FD_66446 | JGI IMG/M metagenome (GOLD analysis project Ga0070738, IMG submission 66446) | Surface soil microbial communities from Centralia Pennsylvania, which are recovering from an underground coalmine fire - Coalmine... | ecosystem: Environmental > Terrestrial > Soil > Unclassified ...
CGCTCGAATTGATTTTGCCCGTGCTGTATCAGGCCAACGTCGGCGCCCTGAGCATCGAGTTCGCCAATCCGCGGCACCAGCACGAATATGAGGCGTTGCGCCGGCATCCTCTGCCCGCGCATATGACTCTGCTGCCCGGCGTGATCGATACAACGACCAATATCGTCGAACATCCAGAGGTGGTCGCGCGGCGACTACAGGAAGCCGTCGCGGTCGTGGGAGACCGGGAGCGGGTCATCGCCAGCGCTGACTGCGGCTTTGGGACCTTTACCAATCGTGAATGGGTGATTGAGCCGGGGGTGTGGCTGAAATTGAAGGCAATGCGGCAGGGCGCGGACCTTGCATCGGCGCGGCTCTGGGGGCGCACGGCCTCTGTTACCCTGAAGACATGACAGTGGCGCGGTGGTGGTTTGCCGCGCTGCTTTTTCCCTCGTTCTCTTTCGCCCAAAATCTTACTTTCGCCCGCGATATCGCTCCCATCGTCTATCACTATTGCGCAAACTGCCATCGGCCCGGCGAAGCGGCTCCGTTTTCGCTGCTCACCTACGAAGATGTCAAGAAACGGGCCCTGCAAATCGCCAAGGTTACGCAAAGCCGCTTTATGCCGCCCTGGCTGCCGGAGCCGGGCTACGGGGACTTCGCGGACGCGAACCGATTGACGAATGCGCAAATTCAAATGATCGCGGATTGGGTGGCGCAGGGCGCGCGTTTCGGAAATTCGGCGGACCTGCCGCCGCAGCCGCATTTCACTTCCGGCTGGCAGCTTGGACCGCCAGATTTGGTGTTGGTAGCCACGCAAGCTTTCGCGTTGCCCGCCTCTGGCCCCGATGTGTATTGGAATTTTGTGATTCCCGCTTTAATCGACAAGCCGCGCTATGTTCGCGCGATTGAGGTGCGGCCTGGAGACAAGCGTCTGGTGCATCATGCGACGGCCGTGGTGGATCGTTCCCATTGGGGGCGCGAGCAGGAGACCTCGCCCGGCGCGGGCTTCCCCGGCATGGAACTCGCCAACCGGCGCAGAATTTTCGACCCCGATGACGGTCATTTCCTCTTCTGGAAGCCCGGCGGCGCGCCCTATGTCGAGCCCGACGGACTCGCCTGGCGGCTCGATCCCGGCGACGACCTGGTGCTGAATACCCATTTGCGTCCTTCGGGAAAGCCCGAGCAGGTGCGCCCCTCAATCGGGTTGTATTTCACCGATAAGCCCCAGACCAAATACCCGATGCTCGTGCAACTGGAGCACGATGGGGCGCTCAACATTCCGCCGGGCGCGCGCGACTTTCTTGTATCGGACGATTTCAAGCTTCCGCTCGATGCCGACGTGCTGGCCGTGTATCCCCATGCACATTACTTGGGCAGGCGTCTGGAAGGCTATGCGACCTTGCCGGACGGAACGCGCAAATGGCTCATCCGCATTCTGGACTGGGATCAGAACTGGCAGACAGTCTACCGGTATCGCGAGCCGCTGTTTCTTCCCAAGGGAACGACGATTTCGATGCGCTTCCATTACGACAACTCGGCCATGAACGCGCGCAATCCGAATCAGCCGCCCAGGCGCGTGGAGGCCGGCAATCGCGCTACCGATGAAATGGGGCATCTGTGGCTTCAGGTGCTGCCCCGGGGAGCGGGCGACCGCCGGCTCGAACTGGACGAGGCGCTGATGCGACATCGCCTCGAAAAATATCCGAACGATTTCCGCGCCCACATGATTCTCGGCGCGTTGCTGCTCGCCCGCGCAGACGGCGGCGCGGCCACATCCATCGCCGAAGCGGCGGTGCGAATCGAGCCCAAAGACGCCGATGCTCGCAACCTTCTCGGGTCCGCTCTGATCGCGGTGGGCCGTACGCCGGAAGCAATCGCCCAATTTCACCAGGCTATTGCGTTGCGCCCGAACTTCATCAACGCGCATTTCAATCTCGCCAACGCGCTCGCGCGCTCGGCGCGGTGGCAGGAGGCGATGAGCGAATACAATCGCGTGCTTGCGGCATATCCCAATGACAGCCTGGCCAAGCAACGCTTCGCCGCCATGCTAGTCCAATACGGCGACGCCCTGAGGAGCCGAGGAAAACGGTCCGAAGCGGCGGATCAGTACGGCCGCGCTCTTTCGCTGGATCCTAAAAACGAAGCGGCGCGGGCTCGGCTGCAAAACCGGTGAGCGCGGTCATGGCCTCCGCCGGATCCTTACGCCCGCTTCTCTGTCAGGCCCCAGCGCGATCACGAGCGTGCCGCCTATGTCGGTCTCTTGTTCGGCCAGTTCCTCATCGTCGATCTCGACATCGTAAGTCGTGCGCGGCGTGAGCCCCAACACGAAGGTTGTTTCAGTGGAGGCCTGGAAGCGTAAAGTTCCGTCTTTGGGATCTGGCGCCGGAGCGTTCATCAGCACCGCGCCGCCGGCGCGAATGGGTTTGGCCGCCGCTCCAGGCCGGAGCGATTGCAATTTGCCGTTTTGGAAGATCTGGAGATTCTTTTCGAAGTAGCCGAGCCAGGTTGCGTCCTCCTCCCAACTCGTGCGCGCGAACACGTGCCCATTAGAGGGATTGTGAAACACCAACGGCAGCAGCGCATAGCTCAAGCCGGGCTGGTAGGGATTCGCCCAGAGAAATTCGTATGCCGCGCCAAAATCGCCGCGCATCGTGAATCGATCCTGCATGAGCCAGCCTTGCAGGTATTGCGATTCCATCGCGTTGGCGTCGTAGGCCACCAGCGCCAGCGCCGCAGCGCGCGAAAGAGCCGCTTCTTTCAAGTCCGGTTGCCCGTCGTGAGCATAGACCGGGACGAAGAAATCGTTATCCGGTCCTGGGAAAGCGGCGGGGTAATGGCCGCTGAGCCGATCCAAGGGAAGCTGTTGAAAGTACGCCGGCGCGGATTCGCGGAGGTCAATATTAAGATTGTCGCGAAGAGCGTGCAACATTTCCAGAAGCGGATATATGTCTTCGCCCGGCGCTATGGGCAGACCTTGTTCGGCGCGCCGGATCCAGGCGCCACGCCACCAATCCTCCACGATCAGCCGGAGAATGGACTCGCCGCGATCTTTCAGGCGGTCGGCGACGGCAATCGCGGCGAGCGCTCGTGCGCTCTGTCGTGGAATTGCCGCGGCGCCCGCTTTCAGCGAAGCAGTCATGCCCCGCTCAATTTTGGCCTCCAGGCGAGCGGCCTGCTCCTCCGACATCACCGGGCCGCACCAATCGAAGACCAGCGCCAGCTGCCTCAAATCCGAAACCGCATCGGCTTGGTTGCTCAGCGCCCATTCCACGGCTTTCCGCCCCGCCGCGCCATTGCGGGCGATCTGGTAATAGAGCGCCAACGCAAAACCAGGCTCCGGCATGGGCGCGCCGTTCGCCATGAAGCCATCGAAGATTTCCGCGCGCGCGGAGTTCCGCTCGCGCTCACGCTGGAGCAGCCTGAGGCGCTGCTTGGTCAGCAGCAGGCGCGGAGGATCGGTGTAGACGTGGAAGTCCTCCTCGGACGCAGCCTGCGCCTGCCAAAACCCCAAAAGCAGCGTCGCCGCGATCCCAAGCTTCATGCGTTCTTGCACCTTACCCCGAGAAACTCTGAAGCGCTTGAGCCACCACCCAGCGCCTCACTTAATGTCCAGAATCTCTTTTTCCTTTGCCTTCGCCGCGGTGTCGATCTTGCCGATATGAGCATCGGTCATTTTCTGGATCTCCTCCAGCCCCCGCCGCTCTTCATCCTCGCTGATGAGCTTGTCTTTCAGCAGCTTTTTCAAGTGCTCGTTGGCGTCACGCCGGATGTTGCGGAGGGCCACACGGTGATCCTCGGCAACGTGGTGCAGCCGCTTGACGATCTCCTTACGGCGTTCTTCCGTCAGAGGAGGAATGGGCACGCGCAGTATTTTTCCGTCGTTCGCCGGATTCAGGCCCAGGTCCGATCCGCGAATCGCCTTGTCGATCGCGCCGATTTGCGAAACGTCCCAGGGCTGGATGGTGATCATGGTCGGCTCCGGGACGTGAAGGTTGGCGAGCTGGTTCAGAGGCGTGGGCGTTCCGTAATAATCCACCTTCAGATTGTCGAAAATGCTCACGGAAGCGCGGCCAGTGCGGATGTTCGCCATGGCGTTCTGTAAGTCGGTAAGCGCTTTTTCCATGCGCGATTTTGCATTTCCCTCGACTTCTTTCACGCTCCTGAAGCTGTTGGCGGCGGGCGCCGCGGTTGATTCTGGTTTCATAGCAATCTCATATGGGCCTGCTCTTGTTGGCCCGTCCTTGGGTTCACGGCTAGTGGATGAGCGTTCCGATCGGCTCACCCTTTGCCATACGCATTATATTGCCATGCACGGTCAGGTTGAAAACTACGATCGGCAGACGGTTATCCCGGCACATCGCCACTGCGGAAGCGTCCATCACACGGAGATTTCGCGCCAGGACCTCTGAGTAGTCAATCTCGGCAAAGCGCACGGCGCTGGGGTGGGCAAGAGGATCTTTATCATAGACGCCATCGACACGCGTAGCCTTGGCGACGACTTCGGCGTGAATCTCGAGGGCGCGCAAGGCAGCCGCCGTATCGGTGGAGAAGAATGGGTTGGAGGTGCCTCCGGCGAAAATCACAATCCGGCCCTTTTCCAGATGGCGGATGGCGCGGCGGCGAATATAGGGCTCGGCGACCTGGTGCATTTCGATGGCAGTCATGACGCGGGCGGGAATGCCAGTTTTTTCCAACGCATCCTGGAGCGCCAGAGCGTTAATGACCGTGGCGAGCATCCCCATGTGGTCCGCGGTGACGCGGTCCATGCTTTTCGCCGCGGCCGCCACGCCGCGAAAGAAGTTGCCGCCGCCGACCACCAAACCGATCTGAGCGCCCGCGCGCGCCACCTCCGCGATCTCCGAGGCGAGGGAGCCCACGCGCGCCGAGTCGATCCCAAACTCCTGCCGGCCGGCGAGCACCTCGCCGCTCAATTTGATGAGGATGCGCCGGTAAGCCGCCTCTTGAGCCCGCCCCCCAGCCATCATCGTGGTTACTCTTTACTCCGTGGGGGCGGCATCTCCAACCTTGAAACGCGCAAACCGCGAAACCGAAATGTTCTCTCCGAGCTTAGCGATCTTGGACTTGATCAGATCGGCGATCGTGGTTGTATTCTCTTTGATGAAAGGCTGCTCCATCAGGCAGACTTCCTCATAGAACTTGTTCATCCGGCCCTCGACGATTTTGTCGACCATCTTCTCGGGTTTTCCTTCGGCGAGGGCCCGCGCCCGCTGGATATCGCGTTCCCGCGCCAGGACGGCCTCGGTCACGTCCTCCTTGCGGATGAATTTGGGATCTGCGGCCGCGACTTGCATAGCCAAGTCGTGAACCAGAGCCTGAAAATCCTCGGTCCGGGCAACAAAATCCGATTCGCAGTTTACTTCGATCAGCACGCCAAGCTGGGCTCCGGGATGAATATAGCTGCCGATCACGCCCTGCTTGGTGGCGCGCCCCGCCTTCTTATCGGCCGAAGCGTGACCCTTCTTACGCAGCACGATCTCGGCCTCCGGCAAACTGCCCTTCGCCTCCACCAGCGCGGCCTTGCACTCCATCATCCCGGCTCCGGTGCGCTCGCGAAGCTGTTTCACAAGTTGTGCGGTTATCTCCATAATCGTTAGTGCTCAATCGTCAGTCGCGCGCCGATACATGCCGAAAAGTGGGCCTAGCGGCCAGCGACCTGCGCCTACTGGTTCCGGCTTGAGACCTCTTCCGGGGCCTGTTCCGACGCAGGTCCCTTGCGAGGCAGCGACATGGACGGCAGATCTTCGTCTGGCATGCTTTCCGACATGAGCTGCTCGGCATACTTCGGATCCACGTACTGGGCGTAGTCGGCGACTTCTTCGACGGGCGTTTCTTCGCCGGTCACCATTTCTTTGGCCGCGAAATCCTGTTCGCTAGCCAGCTGACGCCCTTCCACCACGGCTTCGGAAATCTTAGTCGTAAAGAGCCGGATCGCGCGAAGCGCGTCGTCATTGCCCGGAATCACGTAATCCACTTTGTCGGGATCGCAATTGGTGTCCACGACGGCAACGACGGGGATCCCCAGTTTGCGAGCCTCGTCCACAGCAATCGCTTCCTTGTTGGAGTCGATGACGAAGAGCAGATCGGGCAGGCCGTTCATTTCTTTAATGCCCGCGAGATTTTGATTCAGGTGTTTGCGCTCCCGCTCCAGCCGGACGATTTCCTTTTTGGCGCGGCCGTCCCAATTTCCCTCGGCGGCCATGCTATCGAGCTCCTTAAGACGTTTGATGGAACGCTGCACTGTGGCCATGTTGGTAAGCAACCCGCCCAACCAACGCTGATTGACGTAAAACTGCTGGCATTTGGCGGCCTCCTCGGCCACCGCTTCCTGGGCTTGCCGCTTGGTGCCGACGAACAACACGGTTTTGCCCTGCGCCGCCATTTCACCAACGTAACGCATGGCGTCTTTAAACAGCTTCAGGGTTTTTTGCAAATCGATGATGTAAATTCCATTACGTTCGCCAAAGATGTACTCTTTCATCTTTGGATTCCAGCGCTTGGTCTGGTGCCCGAAGTGAACGCCGGCTTCGAGCAATTCCTTCATGCTAATAGACGGCAAATAACCTCCTCAATGCTTTTGTGAAAACCGAGGCCGCGGCCCAAAGCGGAATTTGCGGCTCGGGGATGAAAGATTGCGCGGGCTGGCTGTCCCGCGGTAGTTGTCTCAAACCGCACAACTAGCGTTTGGAAAACTGGAAGCGCTTGCGGGCGCCTTTCTGCCCGTATTTCTTGCGTTCGTGCCGCCGGGCGTCGCGCCGCAGCATTCCCAACTCCTTCAGCTTGGCGCGCAACTCGGAATTGAATTCCAGCAGAGCGCGCGCGATTCCCAATTTGGCGGCTCCGGCCTGTCCGCTCGGACCGCCGCCTGTGGCAGTGATCAGAACGTCGAACTTGTCAGCCGTTTCAGTGGCAAGTAGCGGCTGGCGCACGATGGCGCGCGCCGCCTCGCTCGGGAAGTAGCTTTCGAAAGCGCGCCCGTTCACCACGATCTGCCCTTTTCCGGCGCGCAGAAACACCCTCGCCACGGCGCTCTTACGCCGCCCAGTTCCCAAATGCTGTACTAACGCCACAAATCTCCTCTATGCGATTAGCCGCTCCATCGCTGGCGCGGCTTTGCTCCTGTTACGCCACAGTCAGCTCGACGGGCTTCTGCGCCTGGTGCGGATGCTTCGGACCAGCGTATACCTTTAGCTTCCGGTACATCTGCTTTCCCAACTTCGTTTTCGGAAGCATGCCCTGAATGGCTTCTTCCACCAGCCTGACCGGCCGCCTTTCCCGCATCGTCCGGGCGCTATTTTCAATCAGGCCGCCGGGATAGCCCGAATGCCGCCGATAAATCTTCTGCGTTTCCTTGCGGCCTGTAAGCCGGACTTTATCCGCGTTCACCACGATCACATGATCCCCCGTGTCCAAAAAAGGCGTGAACGCGGGCTTTGTTTTTCCCATGAGGACCATGGCGGCTTGACTCGCCACGCGGCCCAAAATCTGGCCCTCGGCGTCGATCACGCGCCATTGGCGCGTGAAACCGGCCATCGAAGGAATTGCCGTTTTCATCTAGACAGACCTTTCTTACTTTAGCACGCGGACAGGCGTCGATAACCAATTCGCGCAGACCATAGGCCAGCCCGCGCGGTGCGCACACGTGTCCTCGTTTCTGAGTATTAAGGTAACGGATTGGGCAAAGAGGTGTCAAACGCGCCGTTCAGGAGAATCCCATTGGGTTCGCGCCCCGAGCGCGCCGGCGAGAGCCGTTGAGCCGGCGGTTTCAGATTTGACTTTGCGATTCGCAAGGGCGAAAGAAGAAAATCAGATTTTGCAGCGGCTGCCTACGATTTAGACAGAGGGTGCTATTTTGCAGCCGTCACGGTTCTCGCCGGCAAGCACCACAAGAAGCGTGGGGATGATCGCTCGACCTGTTGAGCGCCCGCAGAACGGAGCGTATCGGCGTATTGGCCCACGCCGCGGACGTCAAAGATTACCAGTCTGCCTCCGGGCTTCAGCACCCGGAGCATCTCGCGGACCAATTGCCGGCGTGCTTGTTCCTCGGCGATCTGGTGAAGAGCCAAAACCGAGACGACGGCGTCGTAATGGCCGTCCGGGTAAACGAGCTTGAACGGATCGCCGGGATCGATGCGGATTTTATCCGCGACGCCCTCGAGCTTTGCATTTTGCTTCGCCGCCTCTATCGAGCCGGAAAAATCGACGCCCGTGGCGCGGCCGGATTTCAGGCGCTTTGCGGCGCCGATCAGCATCATGCCGGTCCCGGAGCCGACATCCAGCACCCGCTCCTCGCCGTGGAGTTGGAGCGAGTCGAGAATTTGGTCGCGGATCTGAAATTTCGCCACCCGGCTCGACCAAATCATGAAAAATCCGGCCGCGAGAAACGCCGTGCCGATCAATCCCACCGCAATCAGGAGGTGAATCGCGGGGCGCGGGTATTCGGCGCGGTTCATGAAGAACAGCGCCAGCGCGAACGCCAAGGTCCAAGCCCCCCGCCAAAACATGCCGCGGATGGCATGAGGGGAGTCCAGACCGTAGTCAGGACCGGCGGCTAGGTCGGCGGACATTTATACCTTCACCTCTTCCAACTCTTCCGCTGGCTGAGGGGCTTGTTCTAAAGGTCTCTTGTACTTGCACTCCGCGTTTGGGCACTGCGCCAGCGGACCAGCCTTCAGATATTTCTCAATCAAATAGCTGACCCCGCACTCCGGGCACCGTTCGGGAATTGGCTTGCCCCAGGCCACAAAATCGCAGTCCGGATAACGGCCACAGCCGTAGAAAGTTTTGCCGCGCTTGGAGCGGCGCTCGACCACTTCGCCTTCCGCGCAGTTGGGACATTTCACTCCAATGGTTTTCTGCTTGACAAATTTGCATGCCGGGTAATTGCTGCAGGCCACAAATTCGCCGTACCGGCCGTATTTTTTCACCAATTGATTCCCGCACTGCGGGCATTTTTCGTCCAGTGGAACGTCCTTGGGCTTTTGCGCTTCGCCCAATTGCCTGGTAGTCTTACAGTCGGGATAGCCGGAGCAGGCTAAAAACTGGCCGAAGCGCCCTTTTTTGAGCACCATGGGGCGGCCACAATTGTCGCAGTAGACCGATTCGTCTTGCTCGCTCAGATCCGCTTTCTCGACATCCGGCAAATCCACGGGCAGGTCACGCGTGTTCTTGCATTCGGGATAGCCGGTGCAGGCGATGAAGCTTCCGTTTTTGCCCCATTTGATCACCATGGGCTTGCCGCACTTCTCGCACACCAGATCGGTGGGCCGCTCCATGCGCTTAATGTCGGTCATGTGCCGTTCGGCGTGCTTCAAATCCTTCTGGAAGCGGTCGTAGAACTCGCTCATGGCGGTGCGCCAATCGACTTTGCCTTCTTCGATGTCGTCCAACTCGGTTTCCATGCGAGCGGTGTAGCTCACGTCGAACAGGTCGTCGAAGCTCTCCAGCAGCAGATCCGTCACCACCATGCCTAGCTCGGTTGGGAAGAACTTTCCGCCGTCTTTGCGCACATATTCGCGCTCCTGGATGGTGGAAAGGATTGAGGCATAGGTGGAGGGGCGGCCGACGCCGTCCGCCTCGAGTTCCTTGACAAGCGTGGCTTCGGTATAGCGCGGCGGCGGCTCGGTGAAATGCTGCTCGGGCTCGATCGAGCGGAACCGCAGCGCCTCGCCTTCCGTTACAGCCGGGAGCTTGTTTTTAAGCTCGTCATCGTCCTCGTCCTTCTGGTCCTTGCCTTCCTCGTACACCTTCAAAAAGCCGTCGAACTTCGGCACGCTGCCCGTGGCCCGGAATAAGTAAACGGCGCCGTCCTTACCTTTCGCGCTGACTTCAATGGTGGTCTGGTCGAATACCGCCGGCGTCATCTGCGACGCCACGAAGCGCATCCAGATGAGCCGGTAGAGCTTCATTTCGTCTTCGGCCAGGAATTTCTCTACGCTTTCCGGCGTTCGCAGCGAGGAAGTGGGACGAATGGCCTCGTGAGCGTCCTGGGCCTCTTTCTTGCTCTTGTAGACGTTTGGCGCCGCGGGGCGATACTGCGCTCCGTAGCGCTGCGCGATCATGCCGCGGACTTCGTCCAGGGCGTCGTTGGAAACTCGAGTGGAGTCCGTGCGCATGTAGGTGATCAAACCAACCAAGCCCTCTTGCTTGCTCAGTTCGACGCCTTCATAGAGTTTCTGGGCAAGCATCATGGTGCGCTTGACGCTGAAGCGCAGCTTGCGAGCCGCTTCCTGCTGCAAGGTGGAAGTGATAAACGGCGGCACCGGATTGCGGCGCTTTTCCCGATTGGTAACCGACTTGACGATATAATCCGCGCCGTCCAGCGTCGCGACAATGGCATCCGCGGCGGCCTGATCGGCAATCTCAACGTTTTCGTCGTTCCTTTTGGCAAGACGGGCGCTAAGCTGTGGAGGCTTCTTTGCCGCCAGGTGAACGTCGATGGTCCAGTATTCCTTCTTCTGGAACGCGCGGATTTCCCGTTCGCGATCGACAATCAGCCGCAGTGCAACCGTCTGCACCCGCCCCGCCGAAAGACCGCGACGGACCTTGTCCCAAAGCAGAGGCGAAATCTTGTAGCCCACAAGCCGGTCCAGCACGCGCCGGGCTTGTTGGGCGTCTACCAGGTGCAGGTTTACCGTGGAAGGCTTCTCAAAGGCTTTCTGGATGGCGTTCTTGGTGATTTCGTTGAACATCACCCGGAAGATCTTGGGCCCGTTTCGCCGGTCTGAAAGCTCCTCCTGAAGGTGAAAGCAGATGGCCTCGCCCTCGCGATCCGGGTCGGCGGCCAGATAGACGGCCTGCGATTTCCTGGCCTCCTGTTTGAGTTCGCTGATGAGCTTCTTTTTGCCTTCGATGACCTCGTAACGAGGTTTGAAATCGTTGTCTACGTCAACGGCTAAGTCTTTTTTGGGCAAGTCCTTGATATGACCTAAAGAGGCCCTTACCACGTACTGTTTGCCCAAATACTTGCCGATGGTTTTGGCTTTCGCCGGCGATTCGACGATAACCAAATTCCTTGTTGCTCCAGCCATAGATTAATGAACGCGAACCTTCCTCTTTGAAACAACCGAAATCGTAGCACAGGCCCCAAGACCGATGTGGAGGGGGAACTCGGGCCGAAGCCGCTCGCGGCTGGGCGCTCAGTCTGCCCAGACCTTCAGAAAGCTCTTTCCAGGAAGCTGCCGGACCAGACCGCTCAGCTCGAGTTCAAACAGCGCCGCGATAATTTCCGATGACGAATTGCCGGCAAGTGTTTCAATAAGATGATCGAGTGAGACCGGAGCATCCAGCGACAAAGCTCCCAGAACTTCCCGCGCCGCCTTGCTTGAAACTCCCAGTGCATGGGATGAGACAGACGAGTTGACGGTTGCATTTTCATTAGTTTCTTCTAGATTCAACCTGTTACGGCACTGATCCACCAGCCGTTTGCGGTCCTCCAGAGCAAGCTCCGTCACAACGTCGTTCCATTCCTGGACGAGTTTAGCTCCCTGTTTGATCAATAGGTTCGGTCCCCAGCTCATTTTGGAAGTAATGTTACCGGGAACCGCGAAGACTTCCCGGTTCTGTTCGGCGGCAAGCTTGGCGGTGATCCCCGATCCAGAATATTCGCTGCCCTCCACCACGAGAACTCCGACGCTGAGTCCGCTGACGATTCGGTTCCTTATCGGAAAATTCTGCGGGTAGGGTGGCGTGGCCATGGGAAATTCCGAAACGATCAAGCCTTTGTCTGCGATTTCCGATGCAAGCTTCCTGTTTTCAGCCGGATAGACCTCATCTACTCCGCAGCCGAAGACGGCAATCGTATCCCCTCCCGTTTCCAATGCAGCTTTGTGTGCGGCGGTATCGATTCCGCGAGCCATGCCGCTGGCGATGGTAAGTCCCGCCAGGCAGAGATCCTTGGCGAGGCGGGCGGCCGCTGCCGCGCCATAAGGGGTGGGCCGGCGCGTGCCGACGATGGCCAGCGCTATGTTCTGTAGCAGTTCCAGGCGGCCGCGTGCGAACAGGACAGGAGGCGGATCGAAAATTTCCCGCAGCCGGCGAGGGTAACGTGGGTCGGGGAGCGGAATGAGCGCGGCGCCATGCTCGATCAGTTTCTGATGCTGAGTGATGGCGTCGTCGAAGGCGCAACCGCTGCAAATGCTCTGCGCAACGCCGGCCGATAGCCCCGCCGATTCCAGTTCCGAGCGCGAAGCCCGGAAAATGGCTTGGGGAGACCGGAAGATCGCGATAAGTTGCCCCGCCTTTCGCGTCCCGAGGCCAGGCGTCATCCGAAGAGCAAGCCAATGGAGGTGGTCGTCTTCTGAGAGGAGGGCATCCGCACGAGAGGCTCCGTTACTCAAAATCTGGGCCATGCAATGGATGTGGGCGGAGCCGTCGGGAATTCTCAGGCGATTGCAGCGCGTCACATCCAACGAGCACCGCGCGCGAGCTGCCGCTTCGCGCGTCGGAATAAAAGCCGCAGATTGCGCCAGCAGCTTGATAAAATAAGATTTAAGCCGTATTTAACGGCCACCCCTCCTTAAGGAGCGTAAGCTTTGCCAGATTCCCAGGACCCCACCACTCCACCCGCCGGCGCCCAGATGCCGCTAGGCGGCGGAGATGGCGGATCAAGGAACCTCGTTCCCGTCAACATCGAAGACGAGATGCGGCGCTCGTATCTCGATTACGCCATGAGCGTGATCGTGGGCCGCGCCTTGCCGGACGTGCGCGACGGGCTCAAGCCCGTACACCGGCGCACGCTGTACATGATGTACGAGATGGGGCTGCACTTCAACCGGCCGACCAAGAAATGCGCGCGCGTGGTGGGCGACGTGATGGGCAAGCTCCACCCGCACGGCGATCAGGCGATCTACGACGCGCTAGTGCGCATGGCCCAGCCGTTTTCGATGCGCTACATGCTGGTGGACGGGCAGGGAAATTTCGGCTCGGTGGATGGCGACCCGCCCGCGGCCATGCGCTACACCGAATGCCGGCTTTCCCGCATTGCGTCCGCCCTGCTGGAAGATATCGACAAGGAAACCGTCGATTTCATTCCCAATTACGACGATACAGAAACTCAGCCCGACGTGCTGCCGGCGCGCGTTCCCAACCTATTGATCAACGGCAGCGAGGGCATCGCCGTAGGGATGGCCAGCAAGATTCCTCCTCATAATCTTGGCGAGATTGTTGAGGCGGCGATCGCGCTCATTCAAGATCCCAACACGCCCCTTTCGAAAATTGCCGATATCGTGCAAGGGCCCGATTTTCCCACCGGCGGCGTCATTCTCGGCCGCCAGGGAATCGCCGATTATTTCGCCACCGGGCGGGGAACCCTGAAGGTTCGGGCGAAAGCCGCCACGGAAAAGCTCGGCCGCGACCGCGAGGCGATCATCGTGACCGAGCTTCCCTATCAGGTCAACAAGGCCCGCCTGATCGAGGCTACCGCAGCCCTGATTAACGACAAGAAGTTGGAAGGCTTGGACGAGCCGCGCGACGAAAGCGACCGCGAAGGCATGCGCATCGTGTTCCCATTGAAGCGCGGCGAGCAGGCCGAAGTGGTGCTTAACAACCTCTACAAGCACACGCAGTTGCAGGTGAATTTCGGAGTGATCCTACTGGCCATCGTGAACGGCCAGCCGCGAGAGCTACCCCTGATCGAAGCCATCAAGCGTTTCATCGATCACCGCGTCGACGTGGTCCGCCGGCGCACGGATTACCTGCTGCGAAAAGCCCGGGAACGCGAACATATCTTGCTGGGCTTCAAGAAGGCCCTGGACAATCTGGATGCCGTCATCGCCCTGATTCGCGCGGCCAAGACTCCGAAGGACGCTCGCGATGGCTTGATGACGCGGTTCGAGTTTACCGAGAAACAAGCGCAGGCGATCATCGAGTTGCAGCTCCAACGCCTCACCGGAATGGAGCAACAGAAGATTCTCGAAGAGCTCACCGAGATCCAGAAGAAGATCTCGGAATACGTGGAGATTCTCGCCTCCGAAAAGGCGCTGCGTAATCTCATCGTCAAGGAGCTCAAAGAAGTCCAGAAAGAGTACGGCGACGAGCGCCGGACCCAAATCATCGAAGACACCGGCGAGATCAAGCTGGAAGATCTGGTCCGGATGGAAGATGTCGCGGTTACGGTGACGCGGGGAGGGTATCTCAAGCGGACGCCTTGCGACACATACCGTAGGCAGTCGCGCGGGGGCAAGGGACGCATCGGAATGTCCACGCGCGCCGAGGACGTGGTGGAGCACTTGATTATCGCCTCGACGCACGCCTATTTGCTGATCTTCACCAACATGGGCCGGGTGTACTGGCTGAAGATTTATGAAATCCCGGACGCCGCCACCAGCGGAAAGGGAAAACATATTTCCGGACTGGTCAACCTCCAGCCAGAGGAAACCATCACGGCGTTCTTGCCAGTTAAGGAGTTTGTGTCCGGCAAGTACATCGTGATGGTGACCAAACAAGGGGTCATCAAGAAGTGCGAGCTGACGGAATTCGACAACCCCACGTCACGCGGCATTATCGCCCTGGGGTTGGACGAAGGCGATGAGCTGCTGGCCGCCCGCCTGACCAGCGGCCAGGATTATATTTTCCTCGCCTCCCATGAAGGCATGGCGTGCCGCTTCAACGAAGAGGATGTGAGGCCGATGGGGCGGCCCGCGCGAGGCGTCCGCGGCATGGAGCTCGAAGAGGGGGATTATCTGGTTGGCGCCGAGGTGGTGGGCAAGGAAGGCTTGATCTTATCGATTTCGGAGAACGGCTTCGGCAAGCGCACGCCGCTCGAGGATTACCGTTTGACCGCTCGCGGCCGGAAAGGCGTGATCAATATGAAGACCACGCCGCGCATCGGCAAGGTGGTCGCGATTCTGGCCGTGAAGGAAGATTCGGAACTGATGATCATCACCAAGCAGGGCCAGGTGATCCGCATCGATTCCGGCGAAATCCGCCAAGCCGGCCGGTCGACGCAAGGCGTGAGGCTGGTCAACGTCGAGGCAGGCGATCAGGTGGCCGCGGCGAGCTTGATTCCGGATACCGAAGCCGCCGGCGATGGCGCAAACGGACAGGGCGACCTGCCGCTTCAGTAAACGGCGGCTCGAGTACAAGCTGCCGCCACGCTTGTCGCGAATCGGATTCTGCGCACCGGGCGGAGAACCTCCCTACCGCTCCGTCCTGGGTTCGCTGCGCTTGATTTGGGCCCGTCGGCGGCCCTGTTCGAGATTTCCGGCGGCCTTCTGCTTTGCCGCGTCGGAGATCTTGATGTTGTTCACCACGGCTTTTGCGCCGGCCGTTTTCGCCATCCGCGTGGCGGAACCTTTGTGCTGGATCACATCGGTGGTTCCTTCCCAGTAGGCAACTCCGCCTTGAACGCGGACGGTGAAACCATCTTTTTTAATCTTGGATTTGGCGAGCTTGGCGCGGATGGCGGCTTCTATGGCTCGATCCTCTTGAGACGTAGCGCCCTTGGCGGGAGGGGCCTTAGCTTTCGCGCTAGGCTGGTGCGCCCCTGCTCCTGGCGTTCTTGACTGGGCCGCCGCCACCATGCAGCCGAACAGGACTCCTAGAAGGACTCTGAACACGCAAAAGATTAGTTGGCGGAAGCGGCAGATATTCTCCGAAGGATCGGTGTAAATTGCGCCGTTCCCCGTCGCGGCTCCTCACGGCCGCGGGTTGCTCGGAAGGTGACGCTGTTATAATTGCTCGGAAAGCCATTGTACGGAAGGTAGTTCTGTGGAAGAAGCAGCAGTCCGTCTGGAACCGCGCCGGCCTCGGTTGATTCTCGCCGAAGACCATGCTATGGTCGCCGCGGGATTGGAAGAAATATTAAAAAGAAACGTCACCGTTGTCGCAAGCGTTCGCGATGGCAGAGCTCTGGTGGCCTCGGTATGCGATCAGAAACCGGATATCGTCCTCACCGACATCTCCATGCCTCTGTTAAACGGATTAGACGCTATCCGGCAAATACGCAACAAGTCGCCGGAAACGAGAATTATAATCCTTACCATGCATTCGGAGGCGGATTTGGCCGTGGCCGCCTTACATGCGGGAGCCTCGGGATATCTGCTGAAGACATCGGATGAAAAAGAACTAACGACGGCAATTCGGGACGTGATGGCAGGCCGAACCTATGTCACAAGCATGGTTACGGGGGACGTATTAGGGCTCCTGATGAAGGCAAAGGAGACTCCTTCCGAGGACGGGATTGCCCTGAGTTCGCGTCAGCGCGAGGTTCTGCAACTGATCGCAGAAGGACGTACGATGAAGGAAGTGGCGACCATTCTCGATATTTCTCAGCGGACGGCGGAATCGCACAAATACGATATGATGGAGACACTAGGGGTTAAAACCACGGCCGACCTGATCCGCTATGCTGTAAAGCTGAAGCTGGTTCCGGAATAAGATTAAGGGCGGCGTTGGAGCAGGTCCTTGAGTTCCGCCAGAAACGCCTCCACGTCTTGAAAATCGCGATAGACAGAGGCGAAGCGCACATAGGCGATTTTATCTAATACCCTCAAACGCGACATCAGCAGTTCGCCGATTTCGCGGGTGGATAGTTCGCGGTCGGCGCTATCGGCCAGGCGGGATTCAATTTCGTCCACCAGAGCGGCAAGTTTGGCCATGGGAACGGGCCGCTTTTCGCAGGCCTTCAACAGTCCGTCGAGCACCTTCTGGCGCTCGAACTTTTCGCGGCGGCCGTCGCGTTTTACCACCATGTAAGGGATTTCATCGCTGCGCTCGTATGTTGTGAACCGGCGGCGGCACTTGAGGCATTCGCGGCGGCGGCGGATGAGGTCGCCTTCCTTGCTTTCGCGGGAGTCGATCACACGGTCCTGTTTGTGGCTGCAAAAGGGGCAGGTCATGCGGTTCGATTTAAAGTGGGCAATACCGTAGAATCCGGAGGCACGATGTGGCGCAGGCTTCGCCAGTTGACGCCCTCGTGGAACGCTAGAGCCAACCCAATCGGAACAATACTGACAAAACAGACCACCCACCACAGCACGGCCACGCCGCTGGCCGCCTCCAACGGCAAGCCGTAAAACTCGGTTAGCACCAGTACAGTGACAAGTTGAATTCCGCCTCCCACGCCCGGAATCTGCAAAATGCTTCCGAGACACACGAAACCCAAAACGATAATGCTATCGATCGGGCTCAGGCGGGCTGTAACCGGGATGGCGCGGAACAGCGAATAGAAAGATCCCGCCACCAATGCCCACTCCAAGACGCTGTAAGCAACGAGCTGAAACGCATACCACGAGCTTCGGGTGGACTGCATTCCCTCGCCGAACGCCGTAAGGAATCGCTCGATTCTGGCTCTGGGGCGGTCGGGCAGGAAGGCGAGCGCCTCCACCAGCCGTGTCTGCATGCTTCCACGAAAGGCTCGCAGCGCCACCAGCAGGGCCAGGCAGACCAGGCCGGTCAACCCCGCCACGGCGCCGCCGGCCTGGACAAACGTCTGGACTTTCGGACCTGGCCTTACGGCAGAGTCAGAGATCTGCATAAGGGCGATGCCGAAAATCAACAGCACCATAAGCAAATCGAGGATTCTTTCCAGCACCCACGCGGCGATCTGGCTGGAAAATGTCACCCCCGCCCGGCGGGAAATTAAGTAGGGGCGGACGGGTTCGCCGGCGCGGCCGAACAAGACCACGGCTGTAAAGCCGATGCAGGTTGAAGCAAGCACCCATCGCAACCTGGCTCGTGGAGCGAGGGGATAGAGCATCACCTGCCAGCGGAGAGCGCGGCCGAGGTAAGTGGCCAGGATCAGGGCAATTGACGCGGCCAGCCAAGCGCCGTCGACGCTCTGAACGGTGGCCAGAAATTCCTTCCAGGCAAAGCCCGTGGTGCGCCAGCGATAGACGACGAAGGCTACAGCCGTTAAGGCGGCAGCCAAGACCAGGGCCGCTCCGGCGTGGCGCTTGGTCATGGCCGGAAACAAGCCAAAAGCCAGTGGGAAAAGAGGTCCGGCAAGGCCGGATGCGGATGGCGTCCACCACCGGCTCCCGGCCCCCGTGTAGAATGTAAATCGAACTTCCCATGACAGTTCTTCGTTCTCCACAGTAGAAGCGAAGAGATCATGGCAGCGGTCGCCACAGTCCGACAGGTTAACACGGCGGACCGGCTGGCCGCCTCCGGGCTCCCAGGCGACAGCCGGGTAAGCAACCCGAGCGGCGGTTGCCTGGTAGATTTAGGGTGGGCGCTCGCCTCCGTGCGGCCGGTTCAGCAGCGTCGGGGATTTCCCTTGGATCAAGACCTTGATCTTGTAGAGCGTTGTCTCAGCGGCGAGGAAGCCGCCTGGGAGGATCTCATCAAGACGCATACGCGCCGCGTGTACGCCATCTGCTACCGTTTCACAGGATCGAGCCAGGAAGCCCAGGATTTGGCTCAGGAGGTTTTTCTGCGGGTTTTCCGGTCGCTGAAGAGCTTTCGCGCCGGGGAGGGGTCGTTTACGGTCTGGCTGGGCAAACTAACGCGCAATCTGCTGATCGATCATTACCGGCGAAGCAGGCTTGAACGGGCGTCAGATTCGATTGAACAAGCCCTTCCGGTGCTGGAAGAGAAGACCGCCATATCGGCGCGGGCCGACGGCCTATTGGCGGGCAGAGAGGCAAGCGAAGCGCTGCAAGGAGCCCTGCAAAAATTATCGCCAGAGCTGCGCGAAACGGTAATCCTGCGCGACTTGGAGGAATTAGAATATAGGGAAATTGCACAGGTTTTGAAGGTTCCAGAAGGCACGGTGAAGTCGAGATTGAATCGCGGCCGGGCGGAATTGGCGAGAATTTTGCGGAAGCAGAAGGTGGCGGTATGACCACGGGATTGAACTGCGGCGACGTCGAAATCCTTCTGGCGGAATATGTCGACGGCACGCTGCGCCGCGAGGCCAAGGCGGCCGTCAAGCAACACCTGGAAACGTGCGTCGCCTGCCGCGATTTGGCGCACGACGCGGCCGGCGCGGTGGCCTTCATGGAGCGCGCCGCGCGCGTGGAGGCCCCGCCGGAGCTGATAACGCGTCTGCTGTTTGAAGTTACCCAGGGGGCGAGTCACACGGTCGTGAAGCCGCCCCTTATGCAGCGTCTGTTCGGCCGGACGTTGGGAAGCTGGCTGGGACCGGTTTTTCAACCGCGATTTGCGATGGGCATGGCCACGACGCTTCTATTTTTCGCCACCGTCATTCGTGGACGGCAGCTGCGGCCTGCCGATCTGAACCCGCTCAAAATATGGGGCGCGACGGAAGATCAAGTCAGCCGCTTATGGGAAAGAGGCGTTAAGTATTACGAGAATTTGCGATTGGTGTTTGAGATTCAGACGCGATTGAAGCAGTGGAACGAAGATGCTGCCGCCGCGCAACGGCCCGGCAAGCCCGTGCCGCAAAATGCAGGAGAAGGAAACAAATGAGCCCGGAAGGGACCAATCTAGAGCCGCCGCCTTTGCCTTCCGGAGCTAGGGTGGCGGGTTACTGCCGCGCCTGCGGGAAGGCGCTGGACCAAGCCAGCATACGCAGCGCCGGCGGCGCCATCTATTGCCAGGAGCATCTGCCCATGGATGCTCCGGAGTCCGCCAGCGAATCGCCCTACGCCGGCCGATACCCACACAGCGGCTTTTCGCCGCCGGCGGCAAATGCGGACGTTTCTCCGCCGTTGGCGTTCATCCTGGGATTCATTCCGGGCGTAGGAGCTATCTACAACGGCCAGTACGTTAAGGGCCTGATCCATGTGGTGATCATTGGGCTGATGATCTCAATGTTGAGCAACAACTCAGTCGCGGGGTTTGAGCCTCTGGTGGCGTTGCTGCTGTCGGCCTTTTGGATTTACATGCCGTTTGAGGCGTATCACACGGCGAAGTATCGGCGCTCTGGCCAACCTCTGGACGAGGTCTCGAGTCTGATTCAGATTTCGGGCGGCGGTTCGAAGTTTCCCGCCGCGCCTGTCATTCTAATCGCCCTGGGAACTCTGCTTCTGCTTGACAATCTGGGCCTGCTCGAGTTGAGGCGCGCTCTGCGGTACTGGCCGGCGCTGCTGATCGCAGCGGGCGTGTATTTGCTTTACGTCCGGCTTGCGGCCGCCTCCAGGGAGGCTAAGAGATGAGCGCAACTCCTACACCGCCCACTCCGCCGCCGCTTCCCGGCGCTCCCGTTCTGAGCCCTCGCGGAGTCTTGATTCGCGCGCTGCGCGGTCCCCTGCTTCTGACAGCCCTAGGAATTCTGCTCGCGGCCGATCGTCTGGGATCCATCAGTTTTGGGCGTAGCTGGCCGATTTTGTTGATCGTATTCGGAGCCTGCAAGATGGCCGAGCATATGGAAGTCAGGCAGGCATGAGGAGAGGATTCCTTTTCGCGCCGCTCCTGCTGATCGGGCTGGGCGCTTTATTTCTTATTCGGAACGTTTATCCCGGCCTTCCTTTACTTCCCTATCTCGCCAAATATTGGCCGTTTCTGCTGATCCTTTGGGGAGTCCTGCGGCTAGGCGAGATCGTTTTCTGGGCAGCGACCGACCAGCCTTTGCCTATGCACGGGGTTTCGGGGGGGGAGTGGGCCTTCGTGATTCTGATCTGTCTATTCGGAGGAGTGTTGAATGCGGCGCTCGGCTTTTCAAATTGGTTGCCGCGCGGCGGCGTGGAGCTTGGCGGACTGGAGATATTCGGTGAATCCTACGATTATCCGATTACGGCGGAAATGCCCTCCCAGAGGTCTCCCCTGATCGTCATCGAAAGTTTTCGCGGCAACGCGCGCATTACTGGCTCCGATGAGGCGATGGTCAGAGTCACGGGTCGCAAGACCATCCGCAGTATGGACCAAGCGGGGGCGGATCGCGCCAATGAGGCGACGCCATTTGAGATTTTGGGCGATGGAAGCCGCATCTTGATACGGACCAACCAAGACCGCGCGTCTTTCCAACAGCGCGTCACCGATGAAATGGAAATCTCCGTTCCCAGAGGCGCTTCGGTGGAGGCGCACGGACGCTCGGGCGATTTCACCATACAAGGCATTGATGGGCCGGTGACCATCGATGCCGATCGCGCCGGCGTGCGCCTGGAAAATCTCGCGGGCGAAACCCGCCTGGATGTTCGATCAAGCGACGTCGTGCGCGCCTTGAATGTCAAAGGCAATTTCGAATTGCGCGGCGACGGATCGGATATCGATCTGGAGAATATGGACGGAACAGTGACCATCAACGGCGGCTACACCGGCAACGTGGAGTTTCAAAATCTGTCCAAGCCTCTGCACTTTGTCGGGCCGCAGACCGAGGTGACTCTGCAACGACTGCCCGGAGTGATCCGGATGCCGCTTGGTACGTTCAACGCGTCCAATCTGGTCGGTCCGGCGCGCTTGCAAACGCGCTCCCGCGACGTGCAGATCAGCGAGTTCACGAATTCGATGGAGGTTTCAGTGGAGCGGGGCGATATCGAGCTGCGCCCCTCTCTGCCAGTCGCAAAGCTGGACGCACATACGCGATCGGGCAATATCACCCTCGCCCTGCCTCCTGACGCTAAGTTCGATTTGACTGGCTCCACGGATCACGGGCAGCTCAGCAATGAATTCGGCGGGTCCATTCGGATCGAACAGACGGCGCGCGGCGGGACGATCCGGGGCTCCAACGGCGGTCCGGCCGTGGATCTGCATACGGATCGCGGCGAGATCCTCATCCGGCAGGCGATGGCCGACGAGCCCCCGTTCGCCCCCCGCTCGGCGAGGGATTTCAAGCGGAGAGCGTTCAAGCCGTTCCGGGCTCCGAAATCGCTAAAAGAGATCGAGCAGTAAAACGGGCCTGCCCCGTTCGCGGCGGCCCACCCGGTTCTGCCAAACCCCTGGCGTCAGCCGCCGGCTTCGGTTCCGCCGGATTCTGGCCGGTAATCTGGGCCTATGCGCCTGCTCCCCGCGCTCTCCAACGCCTCAAACGCCAAATGTGAAGCGGCCAAGCCATTCCAGGAGATTGCGCTCGCCGCCGGCGGCTCTCCGGTTTCCTTCAATGCCGCGGGAGCGATCGCGCCATCGTGTTCTGGCCGTCACCGGAGAAGTGCGCCAGGTAAGCGTCGAATCGGTTGCCACGATCCCCGCGCGCGGCCGGCGGCGAAGAGCCGGCTCCCCCCCGCAAACGAGCCATGACCTGACAAGCCGGAGCCCGCCTTCGGGCGCTACCAGAGCATCTTTAAGCCAAACTGAATCTGCCGCGACGTTGTCGATGTCGCTGTAATCACTCCCGCCGTAGGAGACGGCGCCGGCGAGGCGGACGCAAATACCACGGCGTTGGGCGATCCGAAGTTGGCTCTGTTGAAAATATTGAAAAACTCCGCTCGAAACTGGAGGCGTATGCGTTCCGAAACGGACGCGCTCTTCGCCACGGACAGATCCGCGGTAGCCAACCCAGGTCCATACAGCACGTCCCTGCCGACATTTCCGTAGGTCCCCGCCGGCGGAAGAACAAACGCCTTCGGATTGAAATATTGATTCGGTCCGCCCAGAATGATCGGGCCGCTGAATGCTGGGTTCCAGGATGGACGGATGGGATTCCGGCTGTCCCCGTTGTTGGTCGGGTTAAATCCTAACTGCGGCGTGAAAGGCAGCCCTGACTGAAGCGTCTCGATTCCGCTCAGCGTCCATCCGCCCGCCAGCTTCTGAGCCAATCCACGCGCCCCACTCAGAAAAGCCTTTCCCGCCCCGAAGGGCAGTTCATAGCTCGCGTTCACGACGCTGAGATTCCGGGCGTCCGTCGTCGCCGGCCCCCAGTCCAGCTTCGGATTTAAGGAAAACATCACAAAGCCCGGAGCGTTGGCGCCCACGCTGCTGTTAAGAGCGGTCCCGTCGTCCAGGCTCTTGGACCAGGTGTAAACTCCCCGAAGCTGGAAGCCATGGCTGAAGCGGCGGCTCACATCGAGTTGAAGCGCGTTGTAGGAGCTCAAGCCCTCCGAAAACCAGGTCGTCGTGTTGGCCAGGTTCGGATTCGCCAGCGGCGCGCCGCCGGGGTAATAAATCGTCCCCGCGGGCAGACTCGCCGGGCAGGGCCAGGCCGGGCAAATCGTGGGGATCGGCTCGTTGGCGTCCAGCGAAAGCAGCTCATGATAGCCGTGCGAACCCACATACCCTATGCCCAACGATGTCGCCGGCGCGATCTGCTGTTCGATTTTCAAAGTCCAGGTAATCACGGTGGGCGTGAACAGATCCGGCTGCGATCCACTCGGCGAAACCTTTGTCCCCGCGGGCAGCGGAGAGCCCGGCGCGATCAGAAGTCCGCTCACCGCAACGTTCTTCAACGATTCCGTCGCGTTAAACGGAGCCGTCTGATCCAGCCGGTAGTCGAGATTATCCAGCAACGCCCGGTATATGCCGAAACCGGCGTGAATCGCCGTTCTGCTCGTGCCGAACGGATCCCAGGCCACCCCAACGCGCGGCTCCGGAAGAAACTTGGCGCGATTCACTGTCAAGGCTGACTTGCCGATGATCGGATTCGTTTGAATGACGCCGCTCGGATCGAACCCGTAATTCGCGGCGCGCCCGGCCACTTCATTCCAGCCATTGGTGGATTCGAACCGAAAGCCCACCCGCAGATTCAGATTGCGCCTAAGCTTGATGTTGTCCTGGACAAAGCCGGCCAGTTCCGTGGAGCGCCATCCTAAAGGCGTCGGCGAAGGCACGACCGTGAATGTCGAAATAATCCCTTGTAAGAAAGACGTCAAGCTGCCGAACGAAGCCTGCCCCCATTGGTTCTGCGCCAGCAAATCGTTGGCTTGAACCCGTTGCACCCAAATTCCCGCCTCGATTTGATGGATTCCGCGGAAAATCCCTACATGGTCGTCATAGGTAAATAGATTCCGCACCGCACGCAGATTGCTGCCGGCATTGGTTCCGGCTGCGGTAATTGAGGACTGCGCATTCAAAGCCGTTCCCCCGCCGATCACGATCGCCCCGATGGGCGCGCCGGAAACCCAGCCCGGAACGTCGTCCGGCGTTTGGCTGGTGAAATAGTAGCTCCCTCGCGAATAACCCACCCGCGCCGTATTTAGAAAGCTGGGCGAGAAGACGTGCTGCTCCTGAATGCTCCCAACCTGTTCCCGCAATCCCTCCAGCACCGAGCTTAGCGGATTCGCCGAGGGAGTGTTTGCATAGCTGTCGTCAATCGTGTAAACCCCAAACAGCGTGTCTTTCTGCGATACGTTGTAGTCCAGGCGCGTCGTTCCGAAGTCTTCGCGAATCGTTTGCAATGGATGGCTGAACGCTTCGCCAATTCCGTTGCCCAGCTCGGGTCCGTTCTGTACAGGCCAGAGATCCAGCAGCGTCCGTACCCCCGGGGCCACGCCCACATAAGTCGAGCCGATGTATCCCTGACGCGCGCCGTTATCGGGAACCAGCGTGACGTCGCTTAAACCCAAATGTTGGCGGAATCCCTCGTAGTTTCCAAACAAGAACAGCTTGTCGCGTTCTATCGGCCCTCCCAGCGCGCCGCCAAAGTTGTCGCGTTCGAAATGCGGTATCGCTCCTTGATCAAAGAAGTTCCGTGCGTCCAGTGCGCTGTTGCGCAAAAACTCGTACACTGCGCCGTGCGCGTCGTTGGACCCGGAAGCCGTCACGATGCTTACCTGCCCGCCCGGCCGCTTGCCATATTCCGCGCCGTAGGTGTCCGTCACAACGTTAAATTCCCGCACTGCGTCCACTCCCAAGAGCTGCCCGCTCGTGCCGCCCGGAGTGTTGTTGATCACCGATGCTCCCGTGAACTCGATGCCGTTCAGAAGGAACAGGTTCTCTTGCGGCCGCCGCCCCGACACGGCGAACATGTTTCCCACCGACGAGTTCGACGTTCCTACTCCCCCGGACCGCTCCGCGGTGTAATTCACGATGCTCGGATTCAATGTAATCAGTTGATCGTAGCTTCTCCCGTTCAGCGGCAACTCCTTCACCTGCCGCTCGGAAACCAGGCCGGAGATCGGCTGCGTGGAAAGGTTCACCCCCGTTGCATTCTCCTCCACCGTCACCACCTCTCTCACCTGTCCTACCGGCAGAAGAAGATCCACCGTAATCGATTGCCCAACCACCAAATCGATTCCGCTCTTGGTTTGCGAGCTAAACCCTTCCTTGGACGCGGTGACTTCGTATTTCCCGACGGAAATGGAGGGAGCCGAATAACGGCCACTCTCGTCCGTCACCAGTTTGCGCTCCGCCCCGGTTTCAACGTTCTTCACGGTCACCGCCGCGGCCGGAACGCCCGCCCCGCTCGCATCTTTTACTGTTCCAGAAAGCGACGAACCCACCACCTGACTCCACACCAGAGCCGAGCCGGCCAAAACCCCTCCGAGCATGATCTTGTACCTTGAAGACATACCAATCTCCTTAATCTCGATCTAGTATATCTATTTTATCTTATTTGTCAACTATAGGCGCTCACCACTGGCATTCCCAGACGACCGCAATCTTAGAAACCTGATGCGCGCCTATTCACCAACCGGCGTGCGCGGGCGGAAGTATGTGATAGATTTGAAACCGCATGTCGTCCGGCGCGCGGCCGTTCTTCGAGCGCCTGGGTCAGCGTGCCAGAGTATCGCAAAGCCCACAACGCCGGGCTTTTGCGCTGCGGCGTACTCCCTATCTACTGCGCGAAATCCATGTCGCTCGACCGCCCTCCAGCGGCCGGCAGATAGCACTGGAGCACGTAGTCCCGCACCATCCGGTCTGCGTTGAACCGCCAGCCCAGCGTCCGGATGGCCCGCTTCATGCGCTTAATCCAGCCCCGCGGCAAGCCGTCTCGGTCGCGATCGTAGTACAGCGGAATCACCTCTTCCCGCAACACCCGGTAGAGGTCCTCGCTATCCCGCGCGTCGTGAATTTCGACGTTCGAGTGCATGCGGCCCATCCCAATCGCGAAGCCGTTCAGCCCGTCGTAAGCTTCCGCCCACCAGCCGTCCAGAATAGACAGATTCAGTCCGCCGTTCAACACTACTTTTTGGCCGCTCGTCCCCGACGCCTCCAAAGGCCGGCGCGGATTGTTCAGCCACACGTCCACTCCCTGAACCAGGTAGCGGCCGACGTTGATGTCGTAGTCCTCGATGAAGACGAAGCGCTCCGCGAATTTCGGATCCCGCATGAGCTTGGCGATCTCCTGCAAAATCCGCTTCCCCGGATCGTCATGAGGATGAGCCTTGCCGGCGAAAACGAATTGCACCGGCCGCTTCGGATCGTTGACCATCGAAGCCAGCCGCTCCATGTCCCGCACGATCATACTGGCCCGTTTGTAGGTCGCGAAGCGCCGCGCGAAGCCAACCGTCAGCGCATCCGGACTCAGCACTCGTCCCAGCCGCTCTGTGGCCCCGTTCGATTCGCCCCGCCGCTCCGCTTGCTCTTTCGCCCGCGCTCGCACAAACCCGATCAGCTCCGCCTTCAGGCTCAAGTGCGTTTCCCAAAGCTCCCCATCGTCCAGCTTCTCGATTCCTTCCCAGGTCCCCGGATAACTGGACCGCTGCCGCCAATCCGGCCCCAGATGCCGGTCGTAGAGACGATGCATCTGCGGCGCAAGCCAGGAAGGCGCGTGCACGCCGTTGGTGATGTGGCCAATCGGAACCGCGTCTTCGAATTTGCCCGGAAAAAGACCCGTCCACATGGCCCGCGATACCTCCCCATGCAGCGCCGAGACCGCGTTGGCCCGCCGCGAAAGCTTTAAACCCAGCACCGTCATGCAGAACTCTTCGTAGGGATTACTCGGATTTTCCCGGCCCAGCGCCATCAACCGGTCATGCGAGAGCCCCAGGGCCTCCCGGAGCGGGCCCAAGTGCTCCTCGATCAACCCGGCGTGAAAGCGGTCGTGACCGGCCGGAACCGGTGTGTGCGTCGTGAAGACCACTTGGCGAGCCACGTCGCGCGCGGCTTGATCGAAATTCAGCCCTTCGTCCACGATCGACTCGCGAATCGCCTCCAGCACCGCAAAGGCGCTGTGTCCTTCATTTAGATGCAGCACTCCAGGCGTGATTCCCAGGGCCCGCAGCGCCCGGTAGCCCCCCACTCCCAGCAGCAACTCCTGCCGGATGCGCACCCGTCGATCCCCTCCATACAGCCGCGACGTCAGCTCGCGATCCTCGGGCGAATTCCCCTCTACGTTGGAATCGATCAAAAGCAAATCGCAGCGCCCGACTTTCAGCCGCCATACCCTCGCCAAAATGGGCCCGCTCCGCGTCTCGATTTCCACCCGCACGTGCTCCCCATTCGGACCGATCGCCCGCTCCATCGGCAGTTGCGTGGTGTCGGTGGCCAAATACTCTTCCTGCTGCCATCCGTGCGAATCCAGCCGCTGCCGGAAATAGCCCTGACTGTAGAACAGCCCGACGCCGGCCAGCGGAATGTCAAGATCCGAGGCGCTCTTGATGTGGTCCCCGGCCAGCACCCCTAATCCGCCGGAGTAAATCGGAAGCGATTCGTGCAGGCCGAATTCCGCCGAAAAATACGCTACTGGCCGCGGCCGAAGCACGCCCGCGTGAATCGAACCCCAGGTGCGATCGGCATGCAAATATTCTTGCTGTCTTCGATACGCGTAATTAATCCGGCTGTGCAACACCAGTTCCTGCGCCCGGCGATCCATCACCGCCAGCGGCATTTCGTTTAATAACGCCACCGGATTTTGGTTGAGCCGCCGCCAGCGCTCGGGATCGAGTTCGTTGAAAAGCCGCGCCGAGTCGTGATCCCAACACCACCATAAATTGCGCGCCAACGCCCACAGCCGTTCCTGCAACGGCGCAATGAAGCGATCCAGCGTCCGCGCCTCGCTCACCACCGGCGCCACCTCTGCTGCCGCGTCCGCCAGCATTTTGATTTCCGAGTCTTCGAACGCGCGCGCCTCTACCGTTTGCACCACCAATACCCCTTGCAACACCCCGCGGTCCACCACCGGCACGCCCAGGAAGGACTGATAGTTGTCTTCGCCCGCTTCGCGGAAATACTTAAAGCGCGGATGATAGTGGACGTGCTTCACCGCCACGGGCCGCACCTGCTCGGCCACCAGTCCCGCCAGGCCTTCGTTCACTCCCATGCGAAGCTTGCCGATGCACTGCGGGCGCAAGCCGATTGTAGCCGCCAGGACCAAATTGGCGCGGTCGGGCTCCAGAAGATACGCCGAACATACGTTGGTCTGAAACCGCCGCGCAATCAACGCCACCAGTTTCATCAGCGTTTCCGCGGGCTTGCCGCTCTCTTTCGCGATCTCCGCGATCTCTTCCAAAGGCAGGACAGGCGCCGGGCGCGCCGTTGCTGGTTCACTCATCTGCACGTTCCTTCTGTCGAGTCGACGCAGACCGACTACAGCCGGTACAGGGGCTTAAGAGGATACCTCTTAGTGTACAGCCCGCGGCGCCCGGCGCGATTCGATTTGCCCCAGCGCCGGCCCCATCCCCCTTCCGCTGCTGACTTCTGCCCACGGGTGCGCCGAAGACGCGCCGCTGCACGGTTCGGGCGTGCGGACGCTAAATTACGGGTGGCGAGTTCATTTCTTCGACAGGTCCCGGTGAGTCTCCTTGACTCGATATCCTGCCGAGGATAGGCGCCGCCGGATTTCGCTCGCGATCATCACGCTGCGATGCCGGCCGCCCGTGCAGCCGAAAGCGATCGTCAGATACGATTTCCCTTCGCCAATGTAGTGCGGCAGCAGGTACACTAGCAACTCCGAGATGCGATCGATAAATTCGATCGTTTGCGGGAAAGATCGGATGTAGCGCGCCACGCCCGGATTTTTCCCGCTTAGATTCTTGAACGCGGGTATGTAGTTGGGATTGGGCAGAAAGCGCACGTCGAATACGAGATCGCTATCGGTGGGCACGCCGTGGCGAAAGCCGAAGCTAGTCACCTGAATCAGAATCTCCGGCGCTTGCTTTTGGCCGCGGAAGGTGCGATGGATCGTCTCTCGCAGCTCATGAACGTTGAACTTGCTGGTGTTGACGATGGGATCGGCGAGCCGCCGGATTGGCTCTAGCCGCTGGCGCTCGCGCGCAATGCTCGCCGCCACGCTTTGGTCCGCTCCCAAGGGATGGGGACGGCGCGTCTCGCTGAAGCGCCGAATCAGCGTCGCGTCGTCGGATTCAAGAAAGATCAAACGCGTCGGAATCTTTCGCCGGATGCGCTTATAAAGCGCGGGAAATTTTTCCAGCGCCGCCCCTTCGCGAATGTCCACGACAATCGCAGCCCTCCGCACCGCTCCCGTAAGCTCGGCGAATTTATCGATCAGGCTAATCGGTAGATTGTCCACCGCGTAGTAGCCTAGATCTTCCAAGGCCTTCAGCACGGTCCCCTTCCCCGAGCCGCTCAGGCCCGTGATGATGACCAGCTCGCGCCGCCGCGAGGCCAGCGGCTTCGGGACCCTGGGCAGCCGCCGTTTCGCGGACTGCTCCTTAGGAGCCGGCTGCGCCACTCAGCCCTCAATTAAATCGAAGTGTCCGTCGCGGCGCCGCACCAGCACCGACAAGCAGTGCTTGTCGGCGTCGCGGTAAACCAGGTAATCGCGATCCTGCTCCATTTCAAGCAGCGCCTCCTCCAATGTCATGGGCTTGCGATCTTCGTGGTGATTCACCCGGAAGACGCGGGACTCGCCTCCGGTACCAGCTCCGGCTGCGGAGCCCAGCCTTTCGGTTGCTTCGCCCTCCGTTATCTTCCCGGTCTTGGCCCCGTTGAGCGCTCTCCGCGTCTTCTCACGCCACTTCTCACTTTGTTTGTGCGCCTGAGTTTCCAACTTATCAAGCGCCACCGAGAGCGCGGTAAATGCGTCCGTATCGGAACCCACGCCCACCAACTGGTGATCGTAGTACTGGACCGTGATCTCGGCGTGTTGAAGATGCCGCTCGGAAGTCAAGATCACATGAGCTTCCTTCTCGCCGCGCTTTTCCAGCAGCTTTGAAAGCTTGGCGAATCTCGCGTCCAGCTTTTCTTGTAAATGATTGGGCAGTTCCTGCTTAAGGCCCTTATATGTGACTCTCATCGCCTCTTCCTCCAGAGCGCGCGCCTGAGCCGAGCCCTCGCGCCTGCGCCCGTTGCTCGCGCGCGTGGGCTCTCGTAATTCTACGCGCGCACGCGGCGCTGGTGTGTCGATGGAATTCGCATGTCTTCCCGGTATTTGGCGACCGTGCGGCGCGTCACCTCAATACCCTCGGCCTGCAAACGTTCGGTAATCGTTTCATCCGTCAGAGGACGGGTGGGATCCTCTTCCTCGATCATTTTCTTCACCTTGCGCTTCAAGATTAGCAAAGGAGTGGCCGTTCCGCCGGGACCCTGAACCGCTTCCGAAAAGAAATACCGGAGTTCGTAAACTCCTTGGGGGGTATGAGCGTATTTGCTTGAAACTGCGCGACTTACCGTAGATGGATGAACCCCGATCTCCTCCGCGATTTCTTTGATCATCATCGGTCTCAGGTAATCGATTCCCCGCTCCAGGAAATCGGTCTGTCGCCGCACAATGGATTGGCAGACTTTTAGAATCGTTTGTTTCCGCTGCTCGATGTTCTTCATGAGCTGGATCGCCGAGGCGTAGCGGTCCCGGACATAGTTCCGCACGTCCTTATCCGGCTGCTGCGTGCGATCCAGCATCCGCTTGTATTGAGGATTTAGACGCAATTGCGGGAGGTCTTCGTCATTAAGCTGGATGAGGTAATCGTCGCCATCCTTCGAGATATATACATCCGGCTCCACCTGCCGCGCGCCGGGACCCGAATACTGCAGTCCGGGGCACGGGTCTAAGTGCTTAATCACGTCCACGGCCACTTGAATGTGTTCCAGAGGCCGCCGCAAAATCCTGGCTATTTCCTTATATTGCCGGTTCTCCAGCAGCTTTAAATGGTCGGCGACAATCTGCCACGCCACTCCCCCCTTCCCGTTGCGGCTTTCGATCTGGAGCATCAGGCATTCGCGTAAATCGGAAGCGCCCACTCCCGCAGGATCGAGCGTGTGTACAATGCGAATCGCTTCTTCCACTTCCGCCAGAGTGTGCCCGCCTTCCGCCGCCATCTCCTCGGCCGTGGCTGTCAGGTAGCCGTTCTCATCCAGGTTGCCAATAACCTCCTCCGCCGCCGCTCGCACCGCCTCGCCCATCGTTACCAACGCCAGTTGCGAGCGCAGGTGATCCGAAAGCGTCACAGGTGACGAAAGGAAAGTCTCAAACGATGGCTTCTCGACGTTTTCCGCCACCGGGCTCTTGAATCCCGGGTCCAGATAGTTATCGAAATACTCGGTGAGGTCGATTTGCTCAAATGGATCGTTGGCCGCGTCTGGCCCTTCGGCTATGGCCGGCCCATCGAGATTTAGCGTCGGACCGCCGGCCGCGATTGGCTCGGCGTCCAGCCCGGCAGCCTCCGGCTCGGCGCTTTCGGCTCCTTCTCCAGCCTCGATTTCAGCCCGGCTTACGGTCGCGTCCAGGATCGATTGGTCTGGGTGTTCGGAGTGGCGCTCAGCCGCCGCTTCCAGCATCGGCTGGAGTTCTTCCGGCGTCAACTCCTCGCCGCCTTCCCCAACCTCCTCCAAAACCGGATTCTGGGCCATCTCCGCCTCGATTTGGTCTTTCAGTTCCAGGCGATTGAGTTGGAGCAGACTCACCATCTGCACCAGCCCGGGGGTCAGCGTCTGTTTCTGCTGGACCCTTACTTGCAAGCGGGGTGACAGCGTACTCATGACCACTCCGATTTTACCACTGGCGCCAAAGCCGGCAAACGTACCGCTCAGGGGATGCAAAATTTCCCCAACGCGTTGGCCCCGGTCCGATTTCTCGGCGACTTGCCCGGTCCAAGCCGATAGCAGCCATGGCCCTTGCTCCCGCATATCCCGTTCCTTTACAATTTCTTCCACGCCAAACTGAGCCGGCGGGCGTCTTCAAAGGCGAATTTAAAAACCGCTTCAAGCGCTCCACGCCTCTCCGCTCGCCGATACCTGCGGCGGATAACTGATAAGTTTAGAAGATGGCCGACGGCCCCAATCCCTTCGCCGATCCTCTGCGATTCCAGCGCCAGGCTCCGGAGTGCGCGATCGTAATTTTCGGCGCTTCCGGCGACCTTACCAAGCGCAAGCTCATTCCCGCTCTTTATCGCCTCGCTTATGACAGCCGGTTGCCCGCGTCTTTTTCTATAGTTGGCGTCTCCCGCAGCCCCTTAAGCGACGATGCATTCCGAGACGCCATGCGCGAGGCAGTCCAGAATTTCTCCGAAGATACTGCTTTCGACCCGAACCTATGGTCCCAATTCGCTCCGAATCTGTATTACATCCCCGGTGACATGAAGGATGCCGCTTTGTACCATGCAATTGCGGCCAGGCTGCAACAGATCGGGCAGCGCAACGTCTTGTTTTACCTTGCCACCCAACCCAGTTACTACCCCGTCGTCGCCCAACAGCTTGCCGCGGCGGGCATGACCAACGGGCCGGGCGCGCTCCAACCATCGGGCGGCTGGAAGCGCATCGTCGTCGAAAAGCCTTTTGGTCACGATCTTTTGAGCGCCCGCCAGCTCAGCGCCTGCCTGCAAACCGTCTTCCCCGAGGACGAAATCTACCGCATCGACCACTACCTCGGCAAAGAGACCGTCCAGAACATTTTGGCTTTCCGCTTCGGCAACGGCATCTTTGAGCCGCTTTGGAACCGCCGTTACGTAAATCAGGTTCAGATCACCGCCGCGGAATCGATCGGCGTGGAGGGCCGCGGAGCCTACTACCAGGAAAGCGGCGCCCTGCGCGATATGGTGCAAAACCACCTACTTCAGGTGCTCGCTACCGTCGCTATGGAGCCCGTTCCCGCCTTTGAGCCTGACGCCGTGCGCGACGAGCGCGCCAAGCTGTTGCGATCCATCCACGTCCTAAAACCCGGCGAGACGCCCCAAAACGCCACGCCCGGCCAGTACGCCGGTTTCCGCGATGAGCCGGGCGTCGATGCCGCCTCCAACACTCCCACTTTCGTCGCGGCGAGATTTTTGATCGACAACTGGCGCTGGGCTGGCGTGCCGTTCTACGTCCGCACTGGAAAAAAATTGGCTAAGCGCACCACTGAAATCGCGATCCAATATAATTCCGCACCCCTATCCCTGTTCGCCTCGGCCGATTCCCAGTTGGAGCAGCGCCCCAACCTCCTCATTCTCCGCATTCAGCCCGAGGAGGGCATCTCTTTGCGGTTTCTTTCGAAGCAGCCGGGCAGCGGAATGCATCTACGCCCCGTATCGATGGATTTCAAGTATGGAACGAGTTTCGGGGGACGATCCCCATCGGCCTACGAAACGCTTCTCGTGGACGCCCTCCTCGGCGACGCCACTCTCTATACCCGCCAGGACATGGTCGAGGCAAGCTGGCGCGTAGTCGAGCCCATCTTGGATTATTTCGAGTCGCGCCGGTTCCCGTTTCCAAATTACGAACCTGGAACTTGGGGTCCGGCGGCTGCGGATGAAATGCTGGCCCGCTTCGGCCATCGGTGGCGCAACGGGTGACATCATGCCCCTGGCCGTTGATCCGGAAAGCATTTTAGCTGAGTTGGAGCAGCTCTGGGCCGATCTCGATAGCCAGTCCGCGGCCAAAGGCGGCGTTCTCCGGGCCTGCTCCATGACCCTGGCGGTGGTCGCCAGGGATGAGGAGGACGCATCGCAGGCCCGCCGCACTATTGGCGTCATCATGCACGACCAGCCCTGCCGCGCTCTGGTCGTGAAAATGCACGATGGCGCCGAACTAGCCGCCCGCGTCTTCGCCGAATGCTGGATGCCCTTCGGAGCTCAGCGGCAAATCTGCTCGGAGGGCGTCGAAATCGCCGCCCTTCCGGATCAGTTCGCCGAGGTGGCCCGCGTGCTCACCCCCTTGCGCGCGCCGGATCTTCCCCTAGTGTTATGGTGCCGCGGGCCCATCGCCTTTTCCTTGCGCGCCTTTGACCATCTGTTCCCGCTCGCCGATAAAGTGATTCTTGATTCCACCGCCCTTTCCAGCGCCCCTTCCGCCCTTGCGTTTCTCAGGCTCCTTCGCAGCCGCGGCCATTTGGTGGCCGACCTCGCATGGACCCGGCTCACGGCTTGCCGCCAGATCCTGGCCCACCTGTTTCAAGAGCGGCGACTAACTCCCAGCGCCATCAAATCCGCCCGCGTGGCCTATTCCGGGCCTGCTCCTTGCACCGGCGCGCTCTATTTCGCTTCCTGGATCCGCCTGGCTTTGCCCTCCGTCCCAATTCGTCTGGAGGCCGTGGAAGGGGACCCCGGCTTGCGCGGCGTGACCCTGTTGGTCGACCCCAAATCCGGCCAAGAAGGCGACCTGGCGTTAACCCTGTCCGGTTCCTCGCAAATTGAAGTTCGCGGTTGCGGGCGCCGGCGCCGTTCTTCCCTCCCGCCCTCGGATGAGGCCGCGCTCATGCGCGAAGAACTGAAAATCCTCGGCCGCGATCCGGTCTTCGAGCGAGTGCTGGAATGAGGCTGCATCGTTATCCTGATGCGGAAGCGGCCGCCCAAGCCTGCGCCGCACATGTTCTCGATCGCCTCTCTTCGGGCGGCAATTTCGCCATTTCGGGAGGTTCCTCGCCCCGCCGCATGTTCGAGATCTTCGGCCAGGCGCGATTCGACTGGAGCCGGGTTCATCTTTTTTGGGTGGACGAGCGCGTGGTCCCCGCCACCGATGCACAAAGCAATTACAAGCTGGCGTTCGATGCGTGGTTAAGCCCCGCCCATTTTCCATCGTCCAATATTCACCGTGTCCAAACCGAACTCGGCCCGCGCGAAGCCGCCCGGGTCTACATCGGCGAAATCCGCCGGCGCTTCGGGCTGAAACCGGCAGAGCTGCCCCGTTTCGACCTGATCCATCGCGGCATCGGGCCGGATGGCCACACCGCCAGCCTCTTTCCCGGTGAGCCTCTGATTGCGGATGCCGCCGGAATAGCGGCCCCGATTTGGGTGGAAAAGATGAGCCAGTGGCGGGTCACGCTGCTTCCAGGAGTGCTCGAAGCCGCCCGCCATACGGTGATGCTGGTGGTCGGGGCCGATAAAACCGCCGTGCTTCGAGAAGTCCTCGAAGGCCAATACCGCCCTAGCCAATATCCCGCCCAGATCGCATCGCGCCGCGAAAACTGCGATTGGTTTCTTGACGCCGCCGCCGCGGCCGGACTTTCAGAAACGTGAAATCCAGCAATCCCCCTGAATTCCGCATCGAACAAGACGCCCTGGGCGAAGTGCGGGTGCCCTCCGGCCGTCTCTGGGGCGCGCAGACCGAGCGATCGCGCCACAATTTCCCGATCGGCGTCGAGCGCTATCGCTGGGGCCGGCCCGTCATCCGCGCTCTTGGAATCTTGAAAAAGTGTGCGGCGCTCGCCAATGCCGAACTCTGCGCCTTGCCTCCTGAAAAGGCGGCTCTAATCGCGCGCGCGGCGCAGGAAGTTATCGAAGGAAAGCTGGATAGCGAATTTCCCCTGGTCGTGTTTCAAACCGGATCGGGCACTCAAACCAACATGAACGCCAACGAAGTAATCGCCAATCGCGCGATTCAGCTCGCGGGCGGCCAACTGGGATCGAAAAAGCCGATTCATCCCAACGACGACGTGAACCGCGGCCAGTCTTCCAACGACGCCTTCCCCACCGTGATGCACATCGCCACGGTGGAGCGCTTGGAACACGCCTTGCTGCCCGCCATCGGCGCTTTGCGCGATACGCTGGACGCAAAGTCCAAAGCCTTTTCCCATATCGTCATGATCGGCCGGACGCATCTTCAGGATGCCACTCCTTTGACGCTCGGCCAGGCCATTTCGGGCTGGGTGGGACAGCTTGACGACGCCATAGACGCCGTCCGGCGAACGTTGCCCGGAGTCCTCACCCTGGCCCTTGGAGGAACCGCCGTGGGCACGGGATTGAACGCGCATCCCAGGTTCGGCGAGCTTGCCGCCCGCAAGATCGCCGAGGAGACAGGAAAGCCCTTTGTTCCGGCGCCCAACAAGTTCGCGGCCCTTTCCGCCCACGACGCCATGGTGAATGTGAGCGCGGCCTTGCGCTCTCTCGCCGGCGCGTTAATCAAGATCGCCAATGACGTGCGCTGGTACGCCTCCGGCCCGCGGGCGGGATTGGGGGAGCTGAAAATTCCCGAAAACGAGCCCGGTTCCTCCATCATGCCCGGTAAGATCAACCCCACCCAGTGCGAGGCGCTTACCATGGCGGCCGTGCAAGTCTTTGGCTTCGATCACGCCGTGGCCTTTGCCGGCTCGCAAGGAAATTTTCAACTCAATGTCTACAAGCCCGTCATCTTACATAGCGTATTGGAGTCGATTCAATTGCTAACCGAAGCAGCGCAATCGTTTAACCATCGCTGCGCCATTGGGATCGAACCAGACGAAAAGCGCATTCGAGAACACCTAGAGAATTCGCTTATGCTGGTGACCGCGCTCACGCCTCACATCGGATACGAAAAGGCCGCGCAGATTTCGCTGAAGGCGTATCGCGAGGATTTGAGCCTGCGCGAGGCGGCTCTAAAGCTTGGATTTTTGACCAGCGAGCAGTTCGACGAATGGGTGCGGCCGGAGGAGATGACCCATCCGCTGCCCAAGCCGGTGTAAAAGCAGGAGTATTATAATGACTTGTTGGTCCATGCCGATCCGGGCGTTGGTATCGCTGACGGTTTTCGCCACGCTGTTGCCGGCCGCCACGCCGGTGAAAAAGAAGCACGCTAAGGCGGAGGCCCGCCGCTCCGTGGCCTCCGGCGTCGTCCTCGCTGTTTCGGTCAAGCCTGCTGCGCCGGCCGGCGTGAAAGCCGCGCCCAAGCCCTCTGGCCCTTGGCGCGTTCCCACTTATGCCGATTCCACCGCCGGCGACTATGTGGAAGGCGACGATCCCGCCGTCCGGCGCGCCGCTGTCGACGCCCTCGGCAAGCTCAATGGCGCCATCTTGGTGGAAGATCCTTTCACCGGCCGCATCCTGACCCTCGTCAATCAAAGGCTTGCCTTCAAGAACGGCTTTCAGCCTTGCTCCACCATCAAGATTCCCGTGGCGCTCGCGGCTCTCAGCGAAGGCATCGTGGATCGCACCACTCTCCTCCGAATCTATGGAGGGACCGCCATCGCCTTGACCGATGCCATCGCGCATTCCAACAACGCGTATTTCGCCAGCTTGGGCGAGAAGCTGGGCTTCGAGCGCATGACCTACTACGCGCGCCTGTTCGGGTTGGGCGAAAAAGCCGGCCTGGACATCGACGCTGAGTTGCCCGGCATCCTCCCCTCAGAAACTCCCAAAAGCGGCATGGGCATGATGACCAGCTTCGGCGATGGGATCTCGCTGACTCCCCTCGAATTTGCCGCCTTGATCGGCGCGGTGGCCAACGGAGGAACCTTGTACTATCTGCAATACCCGAAAGTGCGGGACGCCGTCGGCGCCTTGATTCCGCAGATCAAGCGCCGGCTGAATATCGCCGAGCTGATCCCCGAAATTAAGCCCGGCATGATGGGCGCGGTGGAATACGGCACCGCCCGCCGCGCAATCTTCGATCCCAGCGAACCGATGTATGGAAAGACTGGAACCTGTACGGATTCACGCACGCCCACCCACCTGGGATGGTTCGGTTCGTTCATGGAAGCCGGTAATCAGAAGCTGGTTGTGGTGGTGTTGCTGACCGGCGGCGGCGGCGTCAGCGGTCCCGCCGCGGCGGGAGTCGCGGGCCAAGTATACCGTAACCTGCATGCCCAAAACTTCTTCGCTCAGCAACCCATGCCCCAACCGAGCGGTCGCTCCGCGCTCGCCGCGGCTAAGTAACAGTTGCACGGCGGCAGGCTTAACGGCGGCGCGCCTGCCGGTTCAGCATATCCGCCAGATCTCGCGCTTGCGTCGGCGAGTATACTCCCTGGATCGGGATTTCAGCCGCTGGGCCGACGATCCTCGGAGTTACAACAAGCTCCCCGTTGATAAGAATACCCGTCGATTGCCCGATGTTTTTGGAGGTGAGATCGCGGAGCCGCGCGGCCGCTTGCTTCCGCAGTGTCAGCATCACCATCGGTTTTCCCTCGAGGTCCTTTTCAACGCGCGCCGACTCGATATCATCCTGGCCGGCCCAAACCTCCGTTCCCAGACAGACCAGCTTCCCCGAGCCCTTCAGGCGCGTCGGTTTTCCGGCGTTCGAGATTCGACAATCGATCACCGGGCGCGCTTCCACCGTCACCGCGCGCTGCGGAAAGGCGTGACCTGCGAGACCCAGAAGGGAAATTGCGATCGCCGCGCGGCTCACTTTCCAGGCTCGAGCCGCAGCGGCTTGCAAGAGCCGGATTGTTCAGAACCACCTTCGTCTCGGCGTAACGGGCTTTCCACCACTCGGCGCGCTTAGCCCGAACGTAATTCACTGCCTCTGGCGGAAGGGAGGCACTCCGCGACTCAAAAGGACTTATCACCTGCGTGTTCCGCTCGACCGTGTCGAGGTATCGCGCGAACATGGGGTCCTGAGCCGCAAGCTCGCGGTCCACGGCCTTGTCCAGCTTCCTGCGCTCGACGAGCTTTGTGTTAGAGTCGGCGACTCCCTTTATGAAACCCTCCGCCGTGAAATTCGCGCCTGCCAATTTCGTGCGGTACTCCGTGCTGCGGCCCAGTTCAAGCTCCGACTCCCAAGCCGAACGTGAGATTCCCGCCGGCACAGCCCAGCTCCGGTACACCGCTTCAGGATCTTCACCTTTTTCGTAGACTCGCGCTAGTGCCTGACTTAGAGCATGCCGTCCATTGTTGTATTTTTGGGCCTCCTCCTGTGGCTTGTGCTCGCTCCAGTATGCTTCAGACAGCACATCCACCTCCTCTTTAGAAGCGGCGATGCCAAACCTTGCCATCTGGCGCCGAATGGCCGCCGCCTCTATCTGGCCCTTCAGGTCCTCGCACGCCTGCTGCGCTTGGAGAGACTGTATCTCGTTTTCAGTGGGCTTTCGGCCTTGCTTTGCCCAGAAGGCGCCAATTGCTCCTGCCCGAGGAGGAGCAGGCTCTTTAAGCGGTATGCCGTCCGCCGTGCCCACAGTGCTGCCCTCGGTCTGACACGAAGCTACAGCGCCCAGCAGCAAGAGCCCAGCAGTCACCAAACCACGCTGTATCATAATCCTCCTTCATAGTAATCCCTCCCTCTACGGCAAAGTCATTCCGGGGCACGAGCCGCCCGGCACACTATCCCCATTAGTGGTTATGGCGGTCATCTGCGAGCAGATCTGGGCGGAAGCACCCGGCGCCAAAAAATACTCCACGTGCCCAAAGGCATCCAGGACTGAATTCATGCCAGAAACCAGATTACTAATCGTTGCCCGGAAATTATGATGCTACTGCCAACATCAGCCTCAAACGCGACTAACTGAGCGCCGGACACGGAATACGAGAACGAGACTGCGGAGGGATTGGAAGCATCGATGCCTAGGAGGCTGATCGTCGGCGGTTCGGGCACGAAAGGCAGCGCCGGACGTCGGGTCGCATAGCTACTTCACCCCCTTCATTGGTTTGAGCCCGACATTGGGCAGGATCGCCGAGCGCGCCCAGGCGTCGAGCGTCTGAAAGCGGGCTCCGAGCGCCGTTCGCAACTGATCGATATGGGCCTGTTCCATTGCTACGTGGTTCGCAGCCAAGGCAGCCAACTGTGACTTTTGAGCGCTGGTGGACGGCACTCCGGCGCTTTTTATAGCCTGGAGTATTTGGCCTTGAGCGGCGAAATAGGCATAATGAGCCTTGAGATAATCCAATGCGGTCGATTCGAGGATCGCATACTCTGTCGCGGAGAGCCCGGCTTGATCGCGCAAGGCGGTCCGGGCAGCCGAGTCGTTCTTGCCTTGAGCCGCCACACGATCCGCAAGCGCCTTCTGCGCGGCGACGCGTTGGAATAAGGCCCGGTAGAGAATGTTGTCCGGGATAGTACCGTTAGTGGCCGTCTGCGCGGAGATCGCGCCGGCGATGAATATGGAGCTGGCTAGGACAAGAGCACGATTTCTCATCTAGGTTGTACCTCAACCCACAGCCATTTCTTTTAATGGGCGCTACGACATGGAAGTATTCCTTTTTTGGCAGTGTCAAGAGGTAAATGCTGATAATTTTCAGAACTGACTCCCCGACTCTTTGCAATTGTCGAAGGATCAAATCAATAGCCCGGCGGGCGCTCGCGCTCCGCTACTCAAGCGCCCTCTATAGTTCTAGAACCATATGCTCTTCGTCGAAATAATGCCCGTCGACAACAAGCGCGCGCGGCTCCACGCCGAACGGGCGGAAGCCCAGGCTCACGTAGAGACTCCGAGCAGGCGATTGCGTCGAAGTGATGGAAAGATTTACGCACTTCAAGTCCGGCAGGGCTCGGATCGATTCGAGCAGCGCCGTCATTACTGCCCGCCCCAGGCCGAGGCCGCGATAATCCGGCGCAACATACACGCCCCAAACTGTGCCTTTGTGGCGCCGCTTGATGCGCTGCTCGCGATAGAATCCAGCCGTAGCGACCAGCGCCCCGCGATCGAATGCGCCGTAAACAAAATTTTCGCTGTTGCTTCCAAGGCGCTCGGCGATCGTAGCCGGCGAAAGTTTCAGGTGCTCCTCTACGGACTCGCCAAAGCTCGCCGGCTCGCGTTGCAGCGCCTCGCGCCGCAGCCGCCAAAATTCCCCGCCATCGGCTTCGGTCAACCGTCGGACGGCGTCTACGCCGTGGCCCCGCTGGTCGCCTCGATTTGAGCTGAAAGCTGTTCCCATTCCGCCACTCGAGCGTCCAAATCTTTGCGCCTTTCGTCCACTAGCATGGTGAGCCTCAGCGTCTCGTCCGCGCTTTTAAAATCCGCCAAGGCTGCTTCGTGTAAAGCGATTTCGGATTCCAGCGCCGCTACTTCCTGCTCTACTTCTTTGAGCTGCTCGCGAAGCCTTTTGAGCTTCATGGGATTGACCCGCTTGCCATTGTCTTGATGCGCCGGAACGGCCGCGGAGGCGGCCGGCGCCGCCGCCGCGAAAGATTCCTCCTGCGCCCCCGATAGACTCGCCGCCCCTCCTTGCTTGCGCCATAGATAATCCTCGTAATTGCCCGGATAATTGTGTACGTGCCCATCTTCGATCTCGATTACTCGGCTCGCAAGCTGATCGATGAAGTACCGGTCGTGGGAAACGAAGACCACGGTCCCGGAGTAAGCTCGCAGGGCTTCGAGCAAGACGTCTTTGGCTCGCATGTCCAGGTGGTTGGTCGGCTCGTCCAGCAGCAGGAAATTCGAAGGCGCCACCAGCATTCGAGCCAGTGCGTAGCGGTTGCGCTCGCCTCCGCTCAAAACGCCGATGCGCTTGAAGACGTCCTCGTCGCGGAATAGGAAGCAGCCTAACAGCGTGCGCAGCTCGGTTAACGTAGCGCGGGGAGAAGCGCCGCTCAAGTCGTAAAGCAGTTGAGCGTTGGAATCGAGCTCCTTGTATTGATCCTGCGCGAAATAATCGGCCAGCACGTTGTGCCCCAGCGTGTAGCTCCCCGAACTGAGCGGCTCCGTCCCGGCCAAAAGCTTGATCATGGTCGATTTGCCCGCGCCGTTCACGCCCACCAGTGCGATGCGGTCGCCGCGCTCGATCACGAAGCTCGCGCCGCTGAAAACGTGTTTGTCTCCATAGCTTTTGGAAACATCTTTGAATTCGGCGACGATTCGTCCGCTAGGCTTGGGCTGCGGAAACGAGAAATGAATCGCCGGCTCTTCCGGAGGGATCTCGATGCGCTCGATTTTCTCAAGTTCCTTGATTCGCGATTGAACCTGTTTAGCCTTGGTGGCCTGATAGCGGAAACGATTGATGAAGGCTTCGAGCTGCTCGATCCGGTCGCGCTGATTGCGGTACGCAGCTTCGAGTTGCTCCTTCCGCTCGGTTTTTTGGATCAAGTATTTCTGATAATTGCCGCTATAGAAATTCGCTTTCTTGTTCCATATCTCCACAATGCGGTTGACCGTGACGTCGAGAAAATAGCGGTCATGAGAAATCAGGACGTAGGCGAACGGATAATTTGCCAGATACGACTCTAGCCAGTTGCGCGCTTCCAGATCCAGGTGATTGGTCGGCTCGTCCAGTAGCAGCAGATTCGGCTTCTCCAGCAAGAGCTTAGCCAGGGCGATGCGCATCTGCCACCCGCCCGAAAACTCCTCCGTGCGGCGCGTCCAATCCCTTTTGTGAAAGCCGAGTCCATCCAGCACGCCGCCCACCTGCGCTTTCATAGCGTAGCCGTCGCGGTTGCGGAACTCGCTGTCGATTTCATGCAAGCGGTCGGCGACAGCGGCGTATTCCGCGCTGGCGGGGTCCAACTCGCCCAGCTTCTGGTGCAGAACTTCCAGCTCCTGCTCCATCTCGCGAAGACGAGAGAAGACGGTCATGCACTCGTCAAATACGGTCCGCCCGGACAGCGACAGTCCGTCCTGAGGCAGATAGCCAATCCGGACGCCCTTCGGAAACGAAATGGCGCCGTAATCGAGCGTTTCAATCCCGCACAAGATTTTGAGGAGCGTGGTCTTGCCGGTCCCATTGGCGCCCACCAGGCCTGTCCGCTCCTTAGCCGTGATAAGCCAATCGCAATTCTCGAATAACAATTTGTGCCCGAAGCGTTTCCCGGCGTTTTGGAGCTGAATCATGGAAAAGGAGTTCGCGGCCCGGTGAATCTAATCCAATTTTACCGGACCGCCGTCTCATAATTCAGAGCAAACTCGAGGAAGCTCGATAGAACGGAGCGTTCCTGGACCGCCGCGCGAAAGGATCGTGCGCTGCGCGGCATTTCCATGACGCCAAGCCTATGCAGAGGACGTGGCCGTACAAGCGATGAATACTCTCTATACTTGGGACCTCCGCTGCCGCAAGCAGCTTTTAAAGCGCCTCGGCGGCTGGGAGGCTCAAACTAAAGAAGGAGGCAGCCCGCAAATGACGCCGCTGGAAGTTCGCAAGCTAATCGGCGGATACGCCGCCGGATCGCTGAGCGATGCCGAGCGCCGGCTCTTGTTCGAGGCGGCGCTGGATGATCAAGAGCTGTTCGATCGGCTCATGGGTGAGCACGCTCTCAAGGAACTTCTGCAAGAGCCGAAAACAAGGGCCCGCTTGATCGCGGCGCTCTCGCCCGCCTCCAAGCCGCCGAAGCCATTTTGGGATCGAGCCTGGCCCTGTGCCGCGGCAAGTGCGGCCGTCGCCCTGGGCGCCGTGCTTTCGTTTGCGGTCTTTTGGCCATCTCCTCCGAAGCTGGTGGCCCGAGCTTTTCATCCTCCGGCGGTCGTGCTGAATTCGGTGACGCCTGTGCAGTCGCCGCTGCCGTCCCCACCGGAACTGCGGATCACGCCGCCGCCGGCGCCTAAGCTGGACTTCAAGACCGTTTTGTCTGCGCCTCCGCCGCCCGCGCCGCGCGCAGCGCAATTCGCCGCCGGCTTTATAGCGGGCGCCGCCAGTCAAGCCGCCTTGGCCGCCCCCAACTTTATCTACACGCTCTCTGACGATGGAAAACTGCGCATCACCCCGTTAGTAAATGGCTTCCTCACCGTGCTCGCGAATACGGATCAAGTGGTTGCCTCGAACCGCCCTGTGCAGGCTTCCGGGGCCGTGGAATTCACGATGTCTCCGGACGCAAACTTGGCCACGGTCTTTCTTACCCCGCAGCCGGCTCCGCCGCTCTCGCCTCCGGCGGATGTGAGAATGGTGAGGATTTCGGTCAAACCGCGAGACGAAAAGTGAGCCATTCCAAACAGGAGTTGCAGGAGGAGCGGAGCATGGTCCGGCATACCGGTCCATCAGTTCCGAGGACATCCACCGCGCGCTGTTTACTAGGCGGCCGAAGCGGCGAACCCTCTCAGAACTAAAGAACGGCCTGCGGAAGTACGTTCACGACCGGCATGCGCGCGGTTGACGCGAATGCTGTCGTCCGCTTGCTTGTGCGCGACGATCCAGAAGCACGCGGGCGCCGACATGTCCGGGTGAACCGCCAGAACACGGCCGACGCCTTCCGCCTCACTCGTTCTTCGGTGCGCCTAATGGGTTGCCCTGCCCCGGGGTCACTGCCGGCGGTGAAAACGCCGGGCTAGCCGGGCCGCCTTGGACGGTCGAGTTGTTTATGATGTTAAAGACGTACGTGCGCCCCGGGGGGTCCGAAAGCACGTGGTACGCGAATGGCGTCGACCCACCTGCCGGCGTCCTCGAAACGGCCGCTAGCATCCTCGATAAGACGTACTTCGCTGGCTCGTTCGAAGCCGCAACGCTTACCTTGGCCCAAGGCGCAACTAGAGCAGGGACCGTTCCCATCCCGTGCAGGAACTGGGCCCCCGTGCCCTGCGTCACCTGGCCGAGAATAGTATCAAGCACCTGGATCGCGGCGGTCTGTTGAACGGAGATCGTGACCGGGTGTCGAGGACGGGCTGCGCCGGCACGGTCGCTCCTGCGGTCGAATGCTGAGTTGCAGGCTCAACAAAGAAGGCTCCGGAGTGGGAGTCAACCCTAAACGACCCCGGTACGACGCCCGCAGCCTGCGCGGCCGATATCGCCGCGTTCAAGGCGTTACTGACGGCCAGAGCGTCCAGCAACCTGCCCGTAGCGGGGTGCACCGGCACATTGACGTCAAATGATCCGCCCTTGGGTACGATAACCTTTGCGCTGGGAGCGTTCGCGCGCTGCGTGGGAGTCAGGACCGATGCGGCAACATCCTGCGTGTCACCCGGGAAGCCGTATTGAAGGTCCTCGTAGTTTATCGGAATGCTTGTTAGCTTTTGAAGTTGCCGAACTGCCTCGTACACCGGACGGCTCGCGTACGGGCTTCTCGGATCTACCGTGATGGTAACCTGCTGGGCCGGCGCGGAGGCACAGACGAGGGAGACCAGGAAAACACAGCGGAAAGATGCGGGAACCCACGCCTGAACCCGGCTCGGCATCACAGGGGGTTGCATGCGCCACCTCCACATGCGTACTGCCGCCACGGCGGTTGGGGCTCGTTACCGCTGATTTTGGCCATTCCGAACCAGCCCTGCTGGATGGAAATCGTCAGGCTATTGAGAGTATAGGCCTGCGACCCCGTAAACGCGTATATGTACATCGTCTGCGGCGCGGTCATGGTGCAGGGGACTCGATTCTGAGCGTTGGTCGAACCCTGCACGTTTATGCCGTTGTAGTAAGTCACGATGTCCGGGCTAACACCGACTGTGTCGTAGTCCATTTTATTGTCAAAGTTGTAGTAACCCACATACCAGCCGCCCCCCCGACAGACCGTAAGGGGGAAAAAATGAGCCTTGAAACCAGCAGTTGTCCTGGCTACCGCCGCCTTGGGATTCGTAAGCCTGCCTGCCGGCCATCGACTTCGAGGATCCTATCGTGTCCTCGAACAAAAATGCAGACCAAGGCGCCTGGAAAGCCGGAGGGCATTGCTCCCCCCAGCAGAAATCGGCAGTCGTTTGGGTAGGGAACAGATCCGGAAGATCCGAGGGCTTTGTCATGTTCACGCCACCATTGAACCCATCAGAGTTGGTGCGCGTGCCGGTCGCAAAATCGCAGATGTTGTTGGCGATCATCGCCGTGAGGCCCTGCTCATCGGATATATGGGTGTTGCCGCAGTACCCCGACGGACTGGGGTTCGAGCCGGTGAGGCTGAGCGCAGTCTCCCCGGAAGAAACGTCATCCTGACCCCGCGTCTGAGAGATCTCCCCGGAGATCTGGTAGACCACAGAGCAGTCCGAGGACGGAGCCTGCAAAGTGCCACTGACGTTGTAGGTTCCAATTCCTGGCGGGTTGTTGTTAGAACTGAGGCTCCACGTCCATCCGTAGTTGTCGGTCCAAGTACCGGTGCAGTGGGCACAGGGTATAGGGTTCGGCGCGCAAGGGGGGTCCGCGCATCCCTGCCCGCTGGCGCACACCGCGCACCCTAGACAAAGAAGGACGCACATCAAGGCGTGCATACACGTCCGTAACATCGAATTAACCTCCTAAATATCGGGATTTCCGGGGCCATCCGCAGTCCCGGAGGGCCGATTCTGAAGCATTTTGATCCATTTTTTTCCTTTGTCAAGGAGAAAAATGGAGAAAATCCAGAGCAGACTGCCTGGCGCGCGGCGATTGTGATTTACTCAATGATCCGCGCTCGCTTGATGTAATCGAGCTTCGGAAACCGCGGCACGATGTACTCGTTCGCCTCGCCCTCTGCTCGGCCTGCATCAGGGCCTTTGCCCTTCGGCCCGAGCTCGCCGTAGCCCGAATACAGCGCGTCGATGGTCTCAATGCCTTCCACGATCCTGGCGAAGGGCGTGAAGCCTTGATCGTCAAGCTCGGGATTGTCCTTCAAATTTATGAATATTTCCGTCGCGCGCGTATTGGGGCCGGATTGCGCGAACGCGAGCGTTCCGCGCAGGTTCTTTTCCTTGGGCGGATCGTCGGCGATCACCAGTTCGCGCCACTTTGCGTGGACGTCGAAATCTTTATGAATGCCGAATTGGGCGATGAATCCCGGCAGAACGCGAAAAAAGCGGCCTTCATCGAAATAGTTCATCCGCAGCAATTCATGAAAATGGTCCGCGCCGCGCGGCGCCCAACCGCGGGTGACTTCCACCACGAAATCGCCTTTGGATGTCTCAAATTTGGCCCGATATACATCGGGCACAACGACCGGCTTCGGCTGCGGCTTGCCGCATCCGGCCAGCACAAGCGCCCAGGCCAGCATTCTGACTCCTGACTGCCGCCTCCTAACTCCTCTACTCCGCATCCCGCCAATTGTCTCCGACTTCCACGTCCACCAATAGGGGAACTTCCAGCTTGTGCACATTCTCCATCTCCGCCTTCACCATGGAGCGTAACTGGCTTACTTCTTCCTGCGGAGCCTCCAGCACCAACTCGTCGTGAACCTGAAGCAGCAGCTTCGCCTGCATATTCCGCAGCTTTTCGTGAAGGCGGATCATGGCGAGCTTGATCAGGTCCGCCGCCGTGCCTTGCAATGGCGTATTCACGGCAGTTCGCTCAGCGAAGCCGCGTGCGCTGAAGTTGCGGCTATTCATATCCGGGATCGGACGCCTGCGGCCGAACAGGTTGTAGGCGTAGCCGGTGCGGCGCACCTCCGCGATGGTCGCGTCGAGCCACTTGCGCACGCCCGCGTAGCGCTCAAAGTAGGCGCGAATATAGGTTTCGGCCTCCTTGCGCTCAATCCCCAGCGATTGCGCCAATCCGAAAGGCGATTGCCCATACACGATGCCGAAGTTGACGGCCTTGGCGCGGCGGCGATGGTCGGCGGTCACCATCAGCGGCGGAACTCCAAACACTTCGGCCGCGGTGCGAGTATGAATATCTTCGCCGTTGACGAAAGCTTCGACCAGCACCGGGTCCCGCGAGAAGTGAGCCAATAACCGAAGCTCGATTTGCGAATAGTCGGCGATGATGAGCTTCCAGCCAGGCCGCGGAATGAAGGCCGCGCGAATTTCCCGCCCCACCGCCGTGCGGATGGGAATATTTTGCAGATTCGGGTTGGACGACGCCAATCTTCCGGTCGCCGCGCCGGCCTGATTAAAGGTAGTGCGAAGGCGCCCCGTGGCCGGGTCGATCAACGCCGGTAATGCGTCGGAATATGTTCCTTTCAGCTTGGCCAGTTGGCGAAACTCGAGAACGCGGCGCGCAATCGGATGCTGTTCGGCCAGTTCCTCCAGCACGCCGGCGGCCGTCGAGACGGTTTTCCCCTTCCCGTATTTGACCGGCGCGGGCAACTGTAGATCCTCGAAGAGAATCTTTCCCAGTTGCTGCGGCGAATTGATGTTGAAAGTCTTGCCGGCCAGTGCATAAATCTCGGCGGAGATTTTCGCCATCTCTTCTTCCATGCGGCGGCTCAGAACGGCGAGCTGTTGTGGATCGATCAGGATTCCGGTTTCCTCCATATCCGCAAGCACGCGGACCAGCGGAAGATCGATGGTTCGATATACCTCCGCGAGCTGGGCGCTTTCCACTTCCGGCCGCAATTTGCAAAAGAGCCTGAGCGCGGCGTCCGCCTCCGCCGCCGGACCCGCCTCGAGTGATTCTTCCAGATAACGTCCGGCCAGCGCGGGCAGATCGCACGCGCCGGGATCGGCCGAAAGAAGGAATCCATACAACATGACATCGTGCTGAAGATTGGGCGCTTCGCCGAAACGCCGCAAAAGCGATTTCATGTCGTGGCAAATTGAGGCCCGCGCGGGTATCCTGCCATGATCCAAGGGCGCATAGCGCGCAATGCCCGGCTCGGCGCAGCAGGCGATTACCGCCCGGCCCATCATTTCGCCTGCGGCGATCGCGACCGGCCGGCCAGCGCCCTGTCGCTCCAGCCACTCCTCCAACCCGTCGGCGTCGACAGCTTCATAATCTCGGGGACCACTGGCCATGGCGGGCCCCAAATCGCGCAGCAGGGAAGTGAACTCCAAGGTTCTGTAAAGCTGCCGCAGGGCCGCCACATCCGGCTCGCGCGCCGCCAAAGCCTCCAGATCCAGCGACACAGGAACATCGGTGTGAATCGTTGCGAGGCGTTTGCTGAGAAGAATCTGATCGCGGTGGTTCTGAAGACTCTCGCGATACGTTTTGCGCTCGACCTCCGAGGCGTGATCCAGCGCGTTCTCCACCGACCCGAAGCGGGAGATCAGATCTCTGGCGCCTTTTTCCCCGATTCCGGGCGCGCCCGGGATATTATCGACTGTGTCGCCCATCAGCGCCAACAGATCCGCCACCTGCGAGGGCTTCACCCCCATGAACCGTTCCGTGGCCTCCGCGTCGTACCAGGCATCGTCCTTCATAGGATTCAGCATGCGAGTGCGATCGTCGACCAGTTGGAGCATGTCCTTATCGCTGGAAACAATCACCACCTCCAGGTCCTGTCCTTCGGCACGGCGCGCCAATGTGCCGATGACGTCGTCCGCCTCGAAGCGGTCGTATTCCAGAATCGGGATCCTCATCGCCTCAAGCGTCTTTCGAATCCACGGGATCTGATCGAGCAGATCGGGCGGCGTCTCCGCGCGCGTGGCTTTGTAGTGGGCAAAGGCTTCGTCGCGAAAAGTGGGGCCCAGGCTTTCGAAGATGGCCGCCAGGTAATCGGGCTTGTGCTGCGCGCGCAGTTTTCGCACCATGTTGTGGAAAATGTATACGGCCTCGGTGGAGATCCCGGACGAGGTCCGCATTGGGGGCGCGCCGGATCGCGCGCGCGCATGATAAGCGCGGAAAATGAAGCCAAAAGAGTCGATTAGGAACAGGCGGGCCACTGGAACTATCTTAGTTCTAGCGCCGGCGAAAAGGACCGTTCAAGCAAGCATTTCTTCTACACTGTCTCGATTGGCTTCGGAGCCGTGCCGCTTGCCGTGCTCCACTAGATCGAGATAGCGCCGATGCAGTGCATCCGCGGCTTGCTCCTGCTGCCGTCTCAGAGCGGAGTATTCGTCCAGATCAGAAACTCCCGCCCATTTCAGATGCGTCAGGAAATAAGACCTGAGATGGGTTTCGGCTTGATCCGCTGCGATTAAAGCCTCCAAAAACATGCGCTGGCGGCGTTGGCATTGTTCGCATTCCATATGCGCTCCTTACTGTGAAACGTGCAATTCAGGGACCACGCCGGCAAAAGGAGCGCCTGCGACAGTCTCCATGCGCTTCAACTGTCCGCAAGCCGCGTAGACGTCCAGCCCGCGAGGTTTGCGCACGTAGCAGGAAAGCGTACGCCGCACGATGGCTTGAAACGATGCAACTCGCTCCGCCGAAGGCGTCTGATACGGGATGCCTGGGCCGGGATTCAGCGCGATCAAGTTCACTTTGGCATTGAGATTCGCCAGAAGCTTCGACACGCGCTTGGCGTCGGCGTCGGAATCGTTGAAATCCTTCAGAAGCACGTACTCGAAGGTAAGTTTTTCCCAGGGCCGGAGCGGATAGGCGCGGCAAGCCTCCATTAAATCTTTTAGATGATATTTGCCGGTGATGGGCATGATCTCGCGGCGCTGCTCTTCGGTGGAGGCATTCAACGAAATCGCCAATTTCGGACGCGCTTCGGCCTTTGCCAGCTCCGCGATCTTTGGGACGATTCCCGCCGTGGAAACGGTCATCCGGCGCGGGGAAATCGCCATACCCTTCGGATCCAGAAACAGACGGCTCGCGCAAAGCACGTTCTCCAGATTCAATAGCGGCTCACCCTGTCCCATCATTACGATATTCAGCCGGTGCCCCGCAATCTTGATGCCACGGTCCTGATAAACCCTGAGCACCTGCCCAACGATCTCCCCAGCCGTCAGATTCCTCTCTAGCCCCAGCAGAGCCGTCAGACAGAAGCGGCAATTTACTGGGCAACCGGCTTGGCTCGAGATGCAGATTGTCGAACGGCACGCTTCCGGCATCCAAACCGTCTCCACTGTTTTCCCATCGCCCAGGCGAAGCAGATACCGGCGCGTTCCATCGGCCGAATCAAAGCGGCGCTCGATTTCCGGCAAGCCCAGATCGAATCCCTCCGCCAGCCGCGCCCGCAAAGATTTTGGAAGGTTGCTGATCTCATCCAGCCTTGTCACGCACTGCCGGTATAACGCATCATAGATTTGTTGAGCGCGGAACCGGGGCTCTCCCGAACCGAGGATGGCCTCCAAATTGGCCAAATCCATTCCCAACAAGCTATGCTTAATGAACGCCACTCTATTATCATGATGACGTACTCTTCCGGCGCCCCTCCTCAAATCGAATGTCATATCCGGCGGGAGGATCTTTTGTCTTCCGTCGCGGCCGCCCTCATTCAAAGCCTGAATTCCGAGCTTTCCGGGCGTTACCCGGAGGAAGGCGCCAATCACTTCCGTCTGGACCCCCAGGAAGTGGCCGAGGGACATGGTGCGTTTTACGTGGCTTACAAAGAGGACCAGCCGGTGGGATGCGGAGCGCTCCGCCTGTTGGATGCCGGCACGGCCGAAATTAAGCGCATGTACGTCGCGCCTGGAACGCGCGGGCAGGGGATCGGCCGCAGGCTTCTGGATTCGCTCGAGTCGGAAGCGCGCCGGCTCGGGGCGCGCCGCCTGGTTCTCGAAACGGGCGATCGGCAACCCGAAGCCCTCGCTCTGTACGCTCGCGCCGGATTCTCCCGCATTCCCGCTTTCGGCGAGTATATGGGCTCCCCGCTCAGCGTCTGCATGGGGAAAGCCCTTCCCTAAGCGCGACCCGACGCGAGACGCTGGCGATTAAGAATTTACGGCTTTTTTCATAGTTTCTTCAGAGTGAAATGCTTCACTGGTACACAGGCGAATTATATTGGATGAACAAGAAATTGGCGCTAGCGTCGTTTGCGGCTTTGGGCCTGTTGTTAAGCGCATGTGGCGGAAAAGACAAAGCAGCCGAGAGTGAGGAGCAGGAAGCCCCCACACATGTTGTGGTGGAAACGGCAGTCCGCGGCGCGCTCGACCATGTCGTTGAAGCGGACGCGGTCCTCTACCCGATAAACCAAGCCAACGTCATGCCCAAGATCAGCGCGCCCGTAAAGCGCGTTCTCGTCAACCGCGGCGACCATGTGCGCGCGGGGCAACTGCTGGCCGAACTGGAAAGCGGCGATCTGGCCGCTTCCGCAAACGAAAGCCAGCAGCAGTATCAACAATCCCAGGCCCAGTATCAAGCCCTGACTGGCGCCACCGTTCCCGAAGACCGCGCCAAAGCCCAAGCCGACCTGAAATCGGCGCAGGGAGTCTTCGACGCCGCCAAAAAACTCTACGACAACCGGGTGGAATTGCAGCGCCAGGGGGCGCTGGCGCAAAAGCTGGTGGACGACGCCAAGGTCGCGATGGTCCAGGCCCAAAGCCAGTTGGAAACGGCCCAACGCCATTTGGAAGCGCTGAGCCAGGTGGGCCAGCGAGAGTCGATCCGCGCCGCCCAAGCCCAAATGGACGCCGCCAAGGCGCATTATGAAAACGCCGCCGTACAGCTCTCCTACGCCCGTATCGTGAGTCCCATCAGTGGCGTCGTTGCGGACCGCCAGGTCTATCCGGGCGAGATGGCGGCCACTGGGTCGCCCATGATTTCGATCATGGACATATCTCAGGTGGTGGCCCGCGCCAACGTCCCGGTCAAAGAAGCCGAGGCGATTCGCGTCGGCCGTCCCGCGCGTATTGCCGGACCCGAAGGAGATTTGCCCGGAACGGTCAGCGTAGTCAGCCCCGCCGTCGATCCCAGCACGACCACGGTTGAGGTTTGGATCAAGCTGGCGAATCCGGGCGAGCGATTAAAGCCCGGCGCCACGGCGCATGTGTCCATTCTCGCCGACACCATTCAGAATGCGATCGTGATTCCCGCGTCCGCGCTTCTTTACTCGGATACGGGTGGAGCGAAAGTCTTGGTGATTTCCAGCGATAACACCGCCCACGAACGGATGGTCTCGGTTGGGATTCGCCAGGGCGGTCGCGCTCAGATTCTGGGTGGGGTTCAGGAAGGCGAGCAAGTTGTGGTCTCCGGCGGCCTTGGTTTGGAGGATAAGGCCAAAGTCATCGTCGATCAGCCTAAGAGCGAAGAGGAAGACGAGGACGACAACCAGTGAGTGAAGTCGCGATCCACCCGGGTGTGACCGAAGGCGGCGCCCAACACTGGACCGCGCGGTTTTCCCGCCCGGTGATTTTCGTCACCGTGACAATGATCGCCATCGGCGTGTATCTGGCCCTTTCTATCCCCGTCTCGGTTTTCCCAGCCACCAATTTTCCGCTCATCATCGTGGGCGTCGATAACGGCGTTTCGCCCATCAATCAAATGCAGGTCACCGTGACGCGTCCCATCGAGGAGGCCATGAATAGCGTGCCCGGCTTGGAGCAGGTCCGCTCGATCACCAGTCGCGGCTCGGCCGAGGTGGACCTCTTCTTCAACTGGAGCGTGGACATGTTCCAGACGCTGCAGTACGTAAATGCGGCGCTGGCGCGGGTGCAGCCCAATCTGCCCGCCACGGCGAAAGTGACAGCCAATCGCATGACATTTGCCGCCTTCCCCATCCTCGGTTACAGCTTGACGTCGGACACCATGCCGCAGACGCAGCTTTGGGAGTTGGCCAATTACAACATCAAGCCCCGCCTCAACCGCGTGAATGGCGTTGCCACCGTGGTTCTTCAAGGCGGCAGCGTCCCGGAATTCCAAATCGAGCCCGATCCAGCCAAGCTCCTCCAGTCCCAAGTGACTGTCCCTTCAATCCTCGATGCCGTCTCCAAGTCCAACATGATCGACTCCCCGGGCCTCATCGAGAACAACCATGAGCTTTCGCTGACCTTGGTGACCGGCCAAGCGCGCGACCCGTCGCAGATCGCCAACATCGTCGTCCGGACGACCGATAAAGGCGTGCCCATTCGCATCGGCGACGTGGCGACCGTGAAACCCTCCGTGATGCCCGTTTACACCATGGTTACGGCGAACGGAAAGCCGGCCGTGTTGCTGAACATTCTCCGCCAGCCGGATAGCAACACAGTAGCCGTGGCGGAGGCGATCCAGCGCGAATGGAGCTCCATTCGCAAATCCCTCCCTCCCGGCGTCACCCTCCAGACGTTTTACGATCAATCCCAACTGGTGCGTGATTCCGTCGCCAGCGTGCGGGATGCGATCGTCGTCGGGCTGATTCTGGCGGCGATCATTTTAGTCTTGTTCTTGCGCGATTGGGGCAGTTCGCTTGTGGCCGGCCTGGTGATTCCAGGAACCATCGCGATTACTTTGATTTTTCTGCGCGCTCTCGGCCAGAGCTTCAATCTCATGACGCTGGGCGGTCTGGCGGCCGCGGTCGGACTGGTGATCGATGACGCCATCGTCGTAGTCGAGAATATCATTCTCCATCGCGACTCCGGCCAGAGCCGTGGTCAAGCCGTCCGCAGCGCGCTGCGCGAAATGCGCATCCCGCTGATCGGTTCGACCGTCACGCCGATCGTCGTGTTTTTGCCCTTGATCTCCATCACCGGCGTTACAGGAACGTTCTTCCGCGCGCTCGCCATCACCGTGGGAATGGCGCTGCTCACATCGCTCGCGCTGGCTCTTACGTGGACGCCAACTCTTAGCCACTATCTTTTGCGGCGGCGCGGAGAATCCGGACCAAGCCACGGCGCCGGGCGTTGGATGAGTCGCCTCACCAGCCTTTACGGGCAAACCTTGCGGTTCGTACTGGCCTATCCCCTGGCGCTGCTAGCCGGCTGCGCGGCGCTGATCGTCGTTTCCTATTTCAGCTATCGAGCCCTGGGAACCGACCTCCTGCCCGCGATGGACGAGGGAGGATTCATCCTGGATTACCTGATGCCTGCCGGATCTTCGCTCGACGACACCAATCAAGTGCTGCTGGGAGTCGAGAAAATTCTTCAATCCACGCCCGAGGTCACCGTTACTTCGCGGCGCACCGGATTGCAACTAGGCCTCGCAACGGTGACCGAGGCGAATACAGGCGATTTCACCGTCCGCCTGAAACCCGGGCGGCGCCGCTCGATTGACGAAGTGATTTCCGACGTTCGGGCAAAAGTGAATGCCAAATATCCGCAGCTCGATGTCGAATTCATCCAGCTCCTTCAGGACATGATTGGCGATCTAACCAGTTCGCCGGAGCCGATGGAGATCAAACTGTTCTCTCAGGACCCCGACGTGTTAAAGGAATGGGGGCCCAAGATCGCGGAGAAGGTTAAGAAGATCAGAGGCGTTGTCGACGTGAAGGACGGAATCGAAGACACGATCAGCGGCACGGCCATCACGATGAGCGTCGATCCGGTGGTCGCCGCCCGCTCGGGGTTTACTCCGCAAGAGATCGAGTTGGACGCAAGCGCGCTGCTCCAGGGTGAGCCCGCCGCCACGCCGGTCGTGGTGAACGACCGCGCCTATACCATTCGCGTGCGCTTCCCGGAACGAGTCCGCGCCAGCCTCGACCAGATCCGAAACACCATCATCACGAGCAGCTCCACCGGTAAGTCCGCCACCCTCGGTTCGGTCGCCCAGTTCTCCACCGAGCCGGGGCAAACCGAGATCGTTCGCGAAAACCTCCAGCGCCGCATTGCGGTGACGGGCCGCTTCGAAGGCATGAGCCTCGGCGAAGGCATGGCCCAGGTGCAAAAGGCCGTCGCGGACATGAATGTTCCCTCCTCCATCCGTGTGGTCTACGGCGGTCTTTACGAGCAGCAACAGAAATCGTTCCGCGATTTGTTGACGGTGCTGGCTTTGGCCATTGTGCTCGTATTCACTGTGTTGCTGTTCGAGTTCCGCACGTTTGCCGCGCCGCTGGCCATTCTGGCCTCGGCGCTGCTTTCCACCTCAGGCGTATTTCTCGCCCTGCTGATTACCGGCGTCACCTTCAACATCTCCTCGTTTATGGGCCTGATCATGGTGGTGGGCATTGTCGCCAAGAATGGAATTCTGTTGCTGGATGCCGATCAACGGTTCCGGGCGGAGGGTTATTCGGTGCATGACGCGATGATGCAGGCCGGCGAGCGCCGCCTGCGCCCGATTCTGATGACCGCGCTCGCCACCATGGCGGGGATGATTCCCCTATCGCTCGCCATTGGAGCGGGATCGCAGATGCTGCAACCGCTGGCCATCGCGGTGATCGGCGGCCTTCTAGCTTCCATGGTGTTGTCGCTGATCGTGACGCCTGCGGTGCACTACTATTTGAGCCGGCACGCAGACTAGGCCATACATGGACTGGGCCTGAGGCTTTCCAGCAAACAGCGCCTGCTCCCTTCGCGAGCCTCCACTGTGAGCTTGCCATCGCGCTCGGCGACGCGGTAGACCGCGCGGGCGCCGTGATGGAGCGCCAGCGAATCGAGCGGCCAATCGGAATTGGCAATCATATGAATTCCGCCGTCCTGGCCGATAAGGATGGTCATCTCCGAGCAAGCCTCGCCGCGCGCGGACGCGGCTTCGGCGGCGTCTAGGATCTGGTGGGCGTGCTCTGCAAACCGGCTCACGTGATGCTCATCGGACGCCGCCCTCAGAATCTGAGCGCCTTGTCCTCACGCACCGCGCCAATTCGGTGATGCGTTCGAGCGGTGAGGAGGCTTATGCAAGTCATTGTCGCTTTCACCGTCACATTCATTGCGGTGGCCGGCTTCTGCGCCGCTCAGCAGACTCCGATCGGAGTGCCCGTTCCGCCGCTGGGCGCAGGCCCTTTGTCTTCGATACTGCCGAGCAGTACAAAATTCGGGTTTCCGTTCTCGCCAGAGGTTTGTCCCACCCCTGGAGCATTGCCTTTCTTCCCGATGGCAGTATGTTGATCACAGAGCGGCCCGGCCGCCTACGCATCTTTCGCGACGGCAAGCTCGATGCCACGGAGGTGAGCGGCGTGTCCGAAGGTCTACGCAGTGCAGCTTGCGGGGTTGATGGATGTGGCGCTCCATCCGAAGTTCGCCGAGAATAAGCTCATTTATCTGACTTACAACAAGCCGGGAGAAAACAAGCAGGTCGCTACCGCGGTGGCTCGGGGGCGTCTCGATGGCGGCGCGCTGACGGACGTTCGCGATATTTTCTTGGCCGATTGGCTTCCGGAGAACGCCAATGGGTTTAACTCGCGAATGGTTTTCGGACGGGATGGCATGATCTCCGTGACCAATGGCGCCTCCAACAGCGACAGCTCCCAAGATCCGCAGGCTCATCGCGGCCGCTTCGCGAAGGTCGAATAATCCTCTCCGGATTCGCGCGAAACGACCGACTATTATTATTGTGGCGTGTACGACTATTCGAACACAATTTTTCTTGGGGGCTCGTGCGGGGAGTGAAGTATGGTTTTCAGACTAACTGCTGCATTGCTGGTCTCCGTGGGTCTGCACGGTCAGCCGATTGTCGCGGACAGCGGCGTATTCTGGGGAGCCCAGTCGCGATGGGCCGACGCTACGGCTGTCGATACCAATTCCAGGCCAGCTCGGAACGCGCTTTTTAATGGGATCACGCGCGGGATCGGGCTGCTGTTCCTCGGGATTTCGGTCCTTGTCGGAGCGATGACCGTGCAAGCGGATGCCCAGCCAAGGCTGCTCATTCAGCAGCCGGACGCTCGGCTCGGGGTCCTCCTCAGGGGAAGTTCCGATCCGTTCTACTCGGCAACCCTGGAGCCGCGACGTGACCGTGCTGGCGACCCGCTGCCCCCGTACGCTGTGGTGCTGGACAACATGAGCAACGTCGCGATCATCGGCTACGCCGTGCGGTGGGTGGGCGTCGACGCTTCCGGATAGCATGCCGAGCAAACGGTGGAGGACTGCGACTTCCGCGGACTGGAGGGGATCCCACCCGGCTCCCGCAAGCTGGTGTCAATCGTCTCAAACCTTAATAACCCTGGTTCGAGCATCCAGCAGCAGGTTATCACAAGGCGACTTGACTTTTATCGCCGTCAAAGGGCGATTGAGGTGTCCGCTGACGCCCTCATCTTCGCCGACGGCAGCACCGCTGGGCAGAATAGCAGTAAGTGGATCGATATGGCGACTGCGCAAATCGAAGCGGAAAAGGCCGTCTTCGCCGCAGTTGTTGCAAGGACTCAGGGGCAGACGCTCAGCGGAATTCTTTCGCCGATGATTGACAGGGCCCTAAGAGAGACGTCCGCCAAGGAGGCGAACCCGGGCGAGATCTATAGCCGGGCGCGCCACGCGCAGGGGTTTTCAGCGATGTACGTCGCGCTCCAAGGCTATCTAGCGTTGCAGCTATTGGAGAGGAGCCGTGCCGTGGGCGAGCCGGAGGTTACCCGGCTCGTTCAGAAATCGTTCGCGGGTGGGCGCTATCCGACTTTCAGGAGGGATAATCAATGAGCAAGGCGAGACAGCGAGGCACCCTGCGCTCCTCTGTGTCGGCGTGCTTCTGTGCTTTGGCCAGGGTCCCCGGTCTGGAGCATAATCGACGGTCCCTATTTCGCAATAGACGGGGTACAACTACGGAGTCGGGTACATTTGGGTGCAGTCGATCTCCAGTGACAACGAGTTCCCCCTAGGGGTCCAGCAGTACGACGAAGACACCTGTGACGGCAGGGAATACGCGACTCCCGGGGGCAATTCCTACTGCGCCTAACTAACCAAATGCTCCGCTGGCTTGAAAGGGCTGACCGAGCTGCACCAGCGCGTCCGCGCCGTGCGGCAAGGGCGGGACGGGTTGCTCTATGTGTTAACCACGAAGACGACGGCGCGCTGCTCAGGATTGAGCCGGCCCAGTAAGGTTAAGTCACTTCCCCACGAAGTGTCCCGGGTCGCGGTTATTCTCTTCGCAGATATATTCGAGTAGCTCCGTGTCCGGCTGATAGACCGCTACTTCATGCACCGTCCACGGCCTCGTGTACGCCTTCGGATCGTCGATGTCGATTTGAATCTCCAGGTGCCCGAAGTCTTTGCGGTGGTAGCGCTCCACCAGATGCAGCGCGTCCGTGGTGGGGTGGCCGTTGGTGTCCATCCAAGCCTTCCCGTTGAAGCCGTTGCTCTCGACAACGAACGTGTCGCCCTCCCAGCGGCCAATCGAGTAGCCCTGCCATGTGGGATTCGGATCTTTTGGCAGCGTGCGGCCGTCGGTCAGAACTTCACGGAAGATGGTCCGGGATTCGTACAGGAAAATCGTCATACCGGGAGTCTCGATGATTCTCCAGGGCGAGGTGACGGCGATCTTTTCGGGAAAGCCTGAGGGCAAGCAGAAATTGTTCGGATCGTCTTTGCCGAGCGTTTCGCGGCGTCGCTGGTATTCTTGCGCTGCCCATGGCTGGAACGGAACGCCGTTCAAATCGGCGGCAATATTGATCAAGTATTTCAAACCCGGCACCAGCCATATGCCGGACAGATCGGGTTGGCCGTTGGGCTTCTTGGGCGCGGGGGCGGAAAGATCCGCCTTGCCGTCCGGCGTGCGGGGAATCCCAGCCGTGCGGTAATCCAGCCATTGCGCGCTCACGGGGGCGCAGGCCAGCCAGAGGGCGAACAGAACGGTGGGCGCGTAAGCTTTCGGCATATTTGGTCTCGCGGCTTTCGGAATTATACCGCGTGAGGTATGCTAATTGGTTACTATGCTGTCTGTAGTAAGAAGAGCAGGCGCGATGGTTTACGGCCTCGCGGCCGCCGCGCTGTGCCTGTTTGCCCAAAACACCCTGCCTCCCGCGGCGCGCGCAAATGAACCCGGCGCCTTGCCGCCGCGATCGGCTCCTTCCGATTATCCCTCGCAAGCCCAAGCCGGAGCTATTACCATCGCGGCCGAATTTAAAGGACATTTTGTCCCCACCTTGGATGGAACGCTCACGACCGAGGACTACATCGTGGTCGAGGCGGCCTTGTTTGGCGCACCCGGCGCAAAGATTCGACTCTCGGTCGACGATTTTTCACTGCGCGTCAATAATAAAAAGAATCCCCTCGCCAGCCAGCCTTATGGCGCCGTAGCGGCCTCTCTCACTGATCCGGATTGGGAACCGCCCACGCCGCCTGAATCGAAAAACAAGACGAGTTTTGGCGGCGGAGGAGGCGGCGGCGGCCAAAACGATCCGCCGCCCCCGCCGCCCCGTCCTCCCGTGGAGACCCGGCGAGCTTGGCTTGCGCGAACCGCCAAAGTCTCCATGGCGGAAGGAGAGCGGCCCCTGCCGCAGGCAGGACTGATTTTCTTCCCCTATCGCGGCCAGAGCAAAGGGATCGATTCCCTGGAGCTCATCTACAAAGGTCCGGCTGGCCGCGTGACGCTTGACCTCCAGCCCTAACTGGCGGCAGCCCTATCGGGAGAGCCCGGTTCAGCGGGAGCGGATGAAATCTTCGATTTCCCGAATATCCCGCATCAGCGCCTGCGTGCGCGCATCGCTTGCATTCGGACAACTTAGATCGGGCGTCTCTTCGCCCCCGAATTGAATGATTGTGTTTGTCCCGAACGATGCGCTTTTCATGCACCGCGTCCTTGGAAGGTTCCCGAGAGGCCTGGCTGCCTCCAGATCCGAATAGAAGCGCCGGACCACAGCGTCGGGAAGCTTGTACCGCGCCGATTCCGTGGACCCCGGACTTTGCGGACCGTATTTTCGCGGCATCGGCGCAAATTCTGCATTGCCCGATTTCTCGATCGTCAGCCGGAATCCCGCCGTATTGGTCGAACCGGAATTCAAAATCACGGCGGGCCCGCTGGCGGCAAACAAACAAGCCGCCCCCAGCAGGACCCCGGCTGATAGAGCGATCTCACGCGGCATATTCCGCCTTCCCAAACGTTAGACGCCTTTGGGTCCGCCAAGGATACCGAAACGGCCTATTCCAGCTTGTATTCCTTAAGTTTTCGATAAAGCGTAGTACGCCCGATTCCAAGCAGATGCGCCGCAAGCGCGCGGTCGCCGCGGGTGTAATGGAGCGCGTGCAGAATCGCCCGGCGCTCCAGCTCGGCGATGGGAATCACGCCAGATGAGGGAAGCAACTCCGGAGGGCTGGCCGTCGGGTATGGGTGCGCAGGCCGCCCAGGCGTGGCCGCTTCGCCTGCCGCGCCGCTCTGCGCGACTGCCGTCTTATACTGAAATCTCTTTTGCGTCAGGTGGTTCTGAAGAGGGGAGGGCAACTCTGGCACGTGCAGCAGCGGGCCGCGGTGGAGCGCCACCATCTGCTGTATGCAATTCTCCAGTTCCCGCACGTTGCCCGGCCACGGATAACTCACCATCGCGTCCAGCGCCTCCGCCGTAAGGCTGCGATTGGCTCCCGCCCGCGCCAAAAAATGGTCGATCAGCGCCGGAATATCTTCCGGCCGCTCGCGTAGCGGGGCGAGCTGAATCTTTACCACGTTCAGCCGGAAGAAAAGATCGCGGCGAAACGCGCCCTTTTCCACCTCCTTGGCAAGATCGCGGTTGGTGGCGGCGACGACGCGAAAATCGGACCGCCTCACCGTCAGCGAGCCCAGCGGCCGGAATTCCTTTTCTTGAAGCACTCGCAGCAATTTGGCTTGCAAATCCAGTGGCAGCTCGCCGATCTCATCGAAAAACGCGGTCCCGCCGTTGGCGGCTTCAATTAACCCTGTCTTGCTGTGCGACGCGCCGGTGAAGGCGCCTTTGACGTGACCGAACAGCTCGCTCTCCATCAAAGGCCCCACAAGCGCGGAACAATCGATGGTCACGAACGGGCCTTGCGGATTACGCGCGTGAATCTCGCGCGCCACCACTTCTTTGCCCGTTCCCGTTTCCCCCAGGATCAGCGCGGGCCATCGCCCCGCCCCCACCTTTTCAATCAGGTCCAGAACGCGGCGGGCGCGCGGCGAACGTCCCACCAGTACGTGCCGCGGCAACGCGCTGGGAGGGCTGCCGTGAGCCATTGCGGGCGCGAATCTCTCGGAAGACATCTTGGCGTTCACCAAAATAACCTTCCCGCGCTGATTCCGCTAGATCCCGTCCCTCGTGGCTGGGTTAAGTGAGTGGGATAAGCTATTCGTAATACTGCGGCGCCTTTTTGAGCTTTTCGTTTGCAATCAAATCGTGCTGGATCCAAAGCTGGGCGCCGGTTTTCTTGACCCATGCCTCGATTTCGGCGCGGGAAGCCGCCGTCTGCTCCGCGTTGAACTCGGTGGTAGGGATCTTTTGAAGCTTGCGCTCCTCCGGATAGTGATAAAGGTCGCCGCTCAGCACCACCGGGCCCGTCCGCTTCAGTTTCAGAAAGAGCACCTGGTGGCCGGGCGAATGCCCGGGAGCCGCTTTGATGACCACCGATCCATCGCCGAAAACATCGTAGTCCTTCGCCGTAACCAACAGGGTCTTGGCGTTTTTAAGCTCGCTAAAGTTCGCGGGTTCCGTGCGCGCCGAAGGCGGATCGGCGAACATCGTATCGCGCTCTTCTTTGCGCACAAGCCAGGTGGAACGAGCGAACAAATTGCAATTTCCGACGTGGTCCCAATGGAAGTGAGAAAGAGCCAGATAGGTGATGTCGCCAGGGCTGTAGCCTGCGTCTTTTAATTCCGCCTCCAGCGGGCGGCGGACGCTTGCGTAGCGGAGAGTCGCCGGGCCGCCGCCTGGTTTGAAATTGCGATCCGGGACCGCGCCAGTGTCCCACATCAGAGTCCCCTTTGGGTGCGCCACCAGAAAGCACGCCACCGACATGTTCTTCGAGGCGAGTTCCTCGGGCCTGAACCGGTAGTTCGAGGTGTCGGGAATATCGAGCACGCCGCAGTCGAATACGTACAGGCGAAGCGCCTTGGGTGGCGTTGCTGCATGAATCGGAACAATCGCCGCCAGCGCGGCAAAGGCGGTAAGGATGCGCATAAGATTTACTCCAAGGGAATTCGCGTCACCGGCTTCAGCTCAACTCGATAGGCCTGATAAGGAAACGAACCCGCGTTTTCGATCGAGTGCGGCGGTTGGCCGTTGGGATCGAAACTGACCTGCAAGGTTTTCAGTTCAGCCCGCGCGATCTTCTGTCCATCCGCGGTGTAGCGCACCGAAGCTGGCAACCCGAAATACACCACCACCGCCGGCCAAGTGTGCGTGTGCCAAGGCTCCCTTTCGCCCGGAGGTATTTTCACGCTCAGCACGCGCACGTAGGCGTTTTCGAGCGCGACCGTCATATTGGGATCGTGAACATTCACTGCGTCGGTGGCGGGCAGCCCTGCCGCGGGCCCAGGCTGGCAATCCGCGTCTTTCAGCTCGATCAACAGATTGTGCCGGTCGCGGTCGCTGCTGTCATATCCCTTGTTCGGCCCTCCCTCGGACCAGCGCAGGTTTACGGCTTTCCAAGGCTCCTCGCGCGGCGAGGTCTGCTCGAAAAAGACGCTCGGCCAGAAGTGCGTGTGCGCCGGCTCCTTGCTGCGCAGCGGAACCGTGGCTTCCAGCACGCGCACCCTATCGTTTTCAAGAATCACCCTATGATGATCCGGCGCGGCCATTACGGCGTCGGTGGCGTCGGGCTTGATTTTGCCGCACCCCGCCGCGCGCATCGTCCCGGCAAGACCCACAATTGCCGCCGTGGCTGCTCCAAACAGGACAATTCGTTGAGCCATCTTCATGGCCAACGATATTATCACTCTCCGTTCCCTGCCGGAGCCGCCTATGATAGATTGTTACGCAAGTTCTGGAGGTTCCCATGAAACGATGCTTGAGTCCGTTTATGGCGGCCCTGGCCCTTCTGGCTGCGCCGGCCCTGGCCCAATCCAAGGCGAAAGCGCAGAACGTGCCGGAAATTCCCTTTGACACCGTTCCGAATTTCTTGAAGCTGCCGCCCGGCTTATACATGGGCGAAGCCATGGGCGTGGCGACCAACTCCAAAGGCCATCTTTTTGTATTCACCCGCAGCGCCAACACCCGCCTGTTCGAGTTTGACCAAAACGGCAAATACCTGCGCGAGATCGGCGAAGGCAACTACGGCTTCGAGTTCGCGCATTCCGTGCGCGTCGATCCCCAGGACAATATCTGGGTCGTCGACGAAGGGACGAACTTGGTGATCAAGTTCAATCCGGCCGGCAAGATCGTAATGGTGTTGGGCCACCGGCCGGAAGCGGTAGCCGGAGCCGTCGCCACGAATCCCCCGCCTCCTCGCCAGCCTGCCGGGAAATACACGTTTGGCCGCCCCACCGACGTCGGCTGGGATCCGCAAGGCGACATCTTCGTTTCCGACGGATACGTCAACAATCGAGTGGTGAAATACGACAAGAACGGCAGGTTTCTCGCGCAAGTCGGTAGCGAGACGCCGGGATCGGGACCCGAGCAACTTAATCTGCCCCACGGACTGGCCGTAGATGCGCAAGGCAACGTCTACGTCGCCGACCGTTCCAATAACCGGATGCAAGTGTACGACAACAACCTCAAATTCAAGGCTTCCTACGATAACATCGGCACTTCCTGGACGGTCTGCGTCTCGCCCGGCCCGCACCAGTACCTGTTTACCTCCAATTCGAATCCGAATGGCAATCCCCCCGGATCCTGGGAAAACACTGGGGAGATTTACAAGATGGAGCTGGACGGGACCATCCTCGGCAAGTTCGGGCATGCCGGCAAGCTCCCCGGAGGATTTCAGGTCGTCCACATGATGGATTGCCGCAATCCGAACGAAATCATCGTGGCGGAAATCGAATCGTGGCGCGTGCAGAAGCTTCTGTTGAAGCCGCCGGCCGAAAAGCCCGCGTCGGCCGCTGCAAGATAGGAAAATTGTCATGAGAAACGTGTGGCTTGCGATTCTGGCGGGTGCGATTCCCGCCTTGGCTCAGGCGCCGGAAATCTCCTTCGACTCCGCCGCCGACTTCCTCAAACTCCCCAATAACATCTATCTTGGCGAGGTAGCGGGCGTGGCGGCCAACTCGAAAGGCGAAATCTTCGTTTATACTCGCACCGGCCACCCCACCATCACTATCGGCACCTCGCGGCCTTTCGCTCACGGAGGGTCGCGGCTGTTTGAGTTCAACAAGAGTGGCGGATTCGTGCGCGAAATCGGCCAGGACTCTTACGGATTCCTGGTGGCGCAGCAGGTGCGCGTCGATCCCCAGGACAACGTCTGGGTGGTCGATCAGATGTCCAATATGGTGATCAAGTTCGATCCGAACGGCCAAGTCGCCCTCTTACTCGGCCGCAAGGCGGAATCGGAGCGCGTGCCCGCCGCTCCTTTAGTTCCGCAGGCGGAAGCCGCCGCTGGCGGCCGAGGCGTCGCCGGCGCGGAAACCCCTGCCAGGGGCGGCCGCGGGGGACCTCCGGGCGCGGGCGCGCAAAGCGACATCTTCAACCGCCCCACCGACGTCGCCTGGGATTCCGCCGGCGATATTTACGTAGCCGACGGCCTTGGCAATGCGCGCGTGGCCAAGTTCGATAAGAACGGCAAGTTCGTCAAATCGTGGGGCTCGCGCGGCTCCGGCCCCGGCCAATTCAACCAGGTGCACGGCATCGCCATCGACGCCAACAATAACGTCTACGTGGCCGATGCAGGCAACAACCGGATCCAGGTCTTCGGCGGCGATGGAACTTTCAAGACCCAGTTCACCGGCATTGGGAGTCCCGCGGCCATCTGCATCACGCCGGGAGCGCGCCAATTCCTCTACAGCTCTAATTCGAATCCTCCCGACAATATCGACGCCGGCGGCGAAATCTATAAGCTGGATTTGACCGGCAAAATCGCCGGAAAATTCGGCAAAGCCGGCAAGCTGCCCAAGGAGTTTGGAACCGTGAACGCGATCAGTTGCCGCAGCGAAAACGAGCTATTGGTGGGCGAGATCGGCAACTGGAGGGTCCAGAAGCTCACCCTGCGGTAACGGCTCGGATCAGTGCGTGAAGCCGTAGGCGATATAGTTCACCGCGATGCGGATGCCGAGACCCGACCATTTTTCCGGATAAGAAGGGTCGTCCGCGTATTCCCACGAATCGCCCAGATCGGAATTGGCCACGATGGCGACGACCGCTCGCTTCTTGCCGTCGTAAATGGCCCGCCAGTAAGGCGTGTCGCCGTCGTCTTGATAAGGCCGGCCGTAGCGTCCCCAAGCTCCCGTAACGCGGAAGCGGTCGTTCAGATCGTAGATCGTGTGGAACAACGCATCCGCGTTATCGACATCCACCGGCTTGCGGTCCGGAAACACCCGGTTCATGCTGCGCATGAACACGTCCCATTCGAAACTTCCCCAGAAATCGTCCACCATCAAGAAGCCGCCGCGGTCAAGGTAGTCGCGGAGTTTCTTCGCTTGGGCGTCCGTGAGGTTCCATTCCCCCGTGCGGACTGCGTAAATCCACGGCCAGTTGTAGACTTCCTCGCCATCGTCGAGATTTACGGCTTGCTCCACAGAGCGCGTGTCGATGCGCGTCAGCCGCCGCAAAGCCTGCGCCAGATGGCGGTCCGCGCGCGGGTAATCCTGCGTCCAACTGGACATCCCCTGAGCCCAATATTCGCCCGCACGATCGAAGCGCGCCGTCGGCGCGGGCGGATACATCAGACGAGCGAAAGCAAACTCAGCCGGACGCTTGTAATCGTCCGGCAAGGGAAAGTTGTTGTACTCGATGGCCGGATATTCGCGGAACGGACGCTGGAACGCCCAGAGCGACCCTGCCAGCGTTGCGATGCCTGCGGAGGTCGACAGCAGCTTCCGGATATGCATCGTGCTACCAGAATACTTCTCTGCCAGGGTACAATGCGGCTCGATGGCGAAACTCCAGCGGCTCGCCGCGTCTCTACTTTACTGGAGGCGGCTACGCCGGATCTTCGATAGGGAATTCTATTTGCGGAAATATCCGGACGTTGCGGATGCCGGCGTTGATCCGTTCCGTCACTACCTGGAGTATGGCGCGAGCGAGGGCCGCAAACCCCATCCCTTATTCGATCACGATTACTACCTCCTGTGCTGCCGCGAAGGCCGCCAGCCAAGCGAGCCTTCCATCCTCCATTTTTTGAAATGCCCGGTTCCCGCGGGCAATCCTCATCCCCTCTTCGATTGCGAATCCTACCTTTTGGCGCATCCGGACGTGGCGAAGCGGAAAGTCAATCCCCTATTGCACTATCTAAGCGGCGCCGGACAGCTCCGCAGCCGCCAAGCTGCGGCCTTGCCAGCCAACCATCCCGCCGCTCAACTGGAAATCAGGGATGTTTCAGTGACCATCGTGTTCGGCGAAGGCGTCGGCGCGCCGAAAGAAGAGGTGGTGCGGGTTTGGGAAGACGCCTCCGGTCGCATGCGCTTCACGGCGCCGCCCGAACAACGGCCGTTCTTCGCCGCCGTGAAATACGATCAGCTCCGGGCGCAGATGCTAGAGAGCGGACCAAAATAAAAACGGCCCCGATTGCTCGGGGCCGCAAGTGAAAATCGCTCCTATCGGAGCCTGCCGTTGCTACTTCTTTTTCTTCGGAGCAGCCTTTTTCTTCGCAGGCGCCTTTTTCTTGGTTGCGTTCTTCATCGATTGATTCTCCCTTTACATCGGATTACGCGCCGCTCATCGAGCGAGCGCGGTTGTGTCCCCTTTATAAGATTGTTTGCGTTGAAAGTCAAGAGAAAAATGAAGCGGAGCGCCCGAAGAAGGCGAGAGCGCCCCCTCATGGGTCCTCCCTCTTCCCGAAAACGCGGGATGCCTGCGGCGCGTCTGACTCGCCGTGAGCGGCCTGCAAAGCGCTCGCGCCCGCGAAAAAACGAATTTGATTAGAATTGTTTTAATGGTGGCGAGGCTGGCGTCCTTGGAAATGAGCGGCCCTGCCCGCGCTGGGCAAGCTCCTGTTCGCCCGGCAAGGCGCGGCGGGAATCCAGAGAAAGCAAAAAGCAGCCCAACCCTGTCTCGCTTTGGCGCCGTGGCGATCGCCGCGGCGCTGCTCGCGTTGGCGGCGGGTTGCGGAAAGCGCGCGGCCGCTCACCGTCCTTCTTTACCAAAGCCCGCCCCCATCGGCTGGACTCAGACCGGAATCGCGAGTTGGTACGGCGCGCCCTATGACGGACGCCCCGCCGCGTCCGGCGAGATCTTCGACACTCACAAGCTCACCGCCGCTCACCGCAGCTTGCCCTTCGATACGTGGGTCGAAGTGACCAACCTGAAAAATGGAGAACGCGTGCGGGTGCGCATTAATGATCGCGGCCCCTTCGTCGATGGCCGCATTATCGATCTTTCTCTGGCGGCCGCCGAAGCGATCGACCTGGTCCGGCCCGGTGTGGGGAAGGTGCGCTTGAAGGTGATCCGAGCTCCCAAGACCCAGCGCTGATGTAACCCCAAACGCCTGGCCGCCCCGCTTTTACATTCTTTTTACACCGTTTATACACCCTTAGCCCCCCTATCTCCTTAGCATTCTCTTAGGAAGGAGAAAGAATCTTGATCGTATCCGCAGAAAGCCCCTCAACCGGTCCATCTCCCAGCGCGGACGGCCGCAAAATGCAGACGGACGATGAATTGGTTCAAATTTACCGCGACGGATTCGGCCCCGCCCGGGAGGAGGCGATTGAGGAACTCTTTCGCCGCCACCAGGCGCGGATTGTGCGCTGGTGCTGCCGCTTCACCCGCGACCGTGAATCCGCTCTCGACTTGGCCCAGGAAATCCTTTTGCGAGCGTTCCGCAACTTGCATAACTACCGCGGCGAATGCCAATTCTCCACCTGGCTCTACGTAATCGCGCGGAATTTTTGCGTGACCGCCATGCAAAGACGCGCCGTCGAGCCGGTATGGTCCGCCAAGGCGATCGCCGCCGATCTGCCGGACCCGGCTGGCTCCGATATTCACAGCCGCGTGGAGATGGAGCAGAGCCGCCGCAGGAACTGGAACATGATTCTCAGGACGCTTGATCACACCGAGGCCAAAGTCATGTTGCTGCATTACGGGCAGGAGCTCTCATTGAATGATGTAAGCCGCCTATTGGGTTTAACCAACAAGAGCGGAGCCAAAGCCTACATCGTCAGCGCCAAACGGAAGCTCCACGCGGCGGCCGCGGCGCCGGCCGGCGGCCTTCGCGGAACCAGCTCCCCAAGCAAACAAACCGAGCCCCGCCAGCGGCCCGCCCCTGCGTTGGCCGCTGGCGCGGCGGTGGCATCATGAAATTTGCGCCCATCGCCTCTTCTTTCCATATTTCTGATCGTCGCCGTGGATGTCCTCGGCTTGACGATCATGATTCCCTTGCTGCCCTTTTACGCCGAAAAACTCGGCGCCAGCGCCTTCCAGGTAGGCTGGCTGATCGGTCTTTACGCCGCCTGCCAACTCGTCTCCGGGCCGCTGCTCGGGCGCCTCTCCGATCGCATGGGCCGAAAACCCCTCCTGATCGTAAGCCAGTTGGGAACCTTGATCGGATTTCTCATCACCGCCTTTGCCCCCAATCTCTGGATTCTGTTCCTCGCTCGCGCCATTGACGGATCCACCGCGGGGAATCTCTCTCTGGCGCAAGCCTATATTTCCGATGTGACGAAACCCGAGGACCGGGCCAAATCGTTCGGCTATATCGGAATCGCTTTCGGAATGGGATTTCTGTTTGGTCCCGCCATCTCCGGGTTTTTGGCGCGCTTCGATTATCGCGATCCAATCTTTGCCGCCGCCTCGCTCTCGGCCATGAGCGTTCTGACGACCTATCTGCTTCTGCCGCCCGGCAAGCCCGCCCCTGCGCAGGAGAACGCGGAGTCCGGTCCGGGCGGGCGGCGCCTCTCCCTGCTCCAGTGGGGCGCCTATGCGAACTATTTCCGCCGTCCCGGCCTGGCCCGGCGGCTGTGGGAGTTTTTAAGCTTCGCCTTCAGCTTTGCCATGTTCACCGCGGGTTTGCCGCTGTTTGCCGAGCGGAGGCTGGCCTGGAACGGCAAGCCGTTCGGCCCCGTGCAGCTCGGCTATATTTGGGCCTTTGCGGGTTTTTTGGGATTGTTTCTCCAAGGACCGGCGCTGGGAAAATTGGTGAAGCGATTCGGGGAACGGACTTTGAATCGCGTCGGATTCGCCGGCTATGCGGCCGGATATGGCATCCTGGCCTTCACCCATTCGCTGCCGGTGCTTATCGCGGCTACCATTGTCGCCTCGATTGGAACGCTGGTCCGCCCGACTTTGACAAGTCTCATCACGCAAGAAGCCGCCCGCCAGGAACAAGGCGTAGTCCTTGGCCTGACGCAGTCGCTGACGTCGGTGGCGCAAATCGCCGCTCCCGTGTTGGCCGGATTTTTAATTCAGCGCGGAGTCCTGACCGGATGGGGATTGGCGGCCGCGGGCTTTGCAGCCTTGGGACTCGCGCTCGCCTCGCAGCCCGAACCCGAACCGGCCGTTTTGCTTTCTGATCCGCGGCCATGAAGCTGCCGATGATGGGCAATCGGCGTCGCGCCATCGCCTTGACATAAGACCCCGTGAAAGATATATCTCGTTCATGATAAAGCCGCTCTTCTCTCTCTCCTTTCTGGCCGCATCAACGGCGATTCACGGCCAGGCTATACCTCGAATGCCCGACGGAAAGCCGGATTTCCAGGGCGTCTGGCAGCATCCTTATGTTCCCGATATGAGCAAGGACGGGGCGAATCAGAAAGGCGCCGGCGCTCTGCCTTTCAGCCAGGCCGGCGCCGAAAATTTCAAAAACTACGACGTTTCCAAGTTCGATTACACCGGACATTGCCTGCCGTTCGGCCTGCTGCGCTCCATGAATGTGGGCGGTTATCCGATCCAAATCATGCAAAATTCGAAATACGTCGCGTTCCTGTTCGAACAGAATACATGGTTCCATGTGGCGTACCTGGACGGGCGCGACCACCCCAAGGATCTCGAACCCACCTGGTTTGGAAACTCCATCGCCCGATGGGACGGCGACACCCTGGTTGTGGACACCATCGGATTCAACGGGCGAACCAGACTCGATACCATCGGGCACCCGCACAGCGATCAGATGCACGTCGTCCAACGGTTTCAATACGCCGATCCGGATCACATCGCCTACGAAGTAACGATTGACGATCCCAAGTATTACACCAAGCCCTGGAAGAATACGCGCACGTTCTGGCGCTTGCCTCCAGGGCAAGAGCTGATCGAATATTCGTGTGAGGAAAATAACCGCGACTTCACGGAAGGCCACATTAAATGAGGCATTTGCGGCGGTCCGCGCGAAAGCCTGTGATACCATGGGCGCAGCCATGGCCCTGGAGCTGGAAGCGCTGCAAGCACAGATCCAGCGCATTCTTCAGAGCAAGGCCTTTCGCACCTCGGAAGTGCAACGCAATTTGCTGGCCTACCTGGCCGAAAAGTCCATTTCCGGAAACGCCGACGCTCTCAAAGAATACACCGTCGGCTTAGACGTATTCGGAAAGCCTGCTTCCTACGATCCGCGGCAGGAATCCACAGTGCGGATGCACGTGGCGCGGCTGCGGCAAAAACTAGCCGAATACTACCGCATGGAAGGCGCCGGCGACCCGGTAATCGTCGATTTGCCCAAGGGCGGCTTCAAGATGACGTTTGAGCCAAAGCCTCCGGAGCGGCGCTTGGGGGAGACGCCCGCGATCGTCGAAGTTCCCCGTCCGCGATACCGGCGCGAGAGGATCCTGGCCGCAGCCTGCGGCGTGGCCGTCACGTGCGCCGTGCTTCTGGCCGCCGCGTTGTGGCGGTTCGAGCGCGCCCTGCCGCCGCAGACTGCGCCGCCGGCCTGGACGCCCGAGCTCCGCCAGTTGTGGGCCCCCATCCTCGCTTCCAATCGTCCGCTTGTGATCTGCCTGTCTTCTGTCTCGTCCGGATCAACTGTGTTCGGCACCGCGAGCGGAGCCTTCCTATTAGGACAGTTCCTGGGCCAGCGCAAACAGGATATTCAACTGACCCCGAGCGATCAACTCTCCATGCCCGAAATCGCGATGGGTAATGTCGTGTTCGTGGGGCCCGCCTCAGGAAAAGGCGCCCTCAGAGCCGTTCCGATGGATCAGCAAATCGTGCTCGAAAACAACGGCGTTCGGAATCTTAAGCCGCAGCCAGGCGAGCCCGATTTCTTGCCGGACCGTCCCCCGCGGGACCCGCAAGATTCCGCGGACAGCTACGCTCTCATCAGCCATGTGCCCGGACTCGTCGGAGATGGCGAGCTGCTTTATTTCTCCGGCAATCAAGTCCCCGCCGTGTCCGGCGCCGTGCAAGCCTTCACCGACGCCAAGTTTGCGCGGGTTTTGCTGGCGAAGATGAAACTGCACGATGGCGGCTTGCCGCACTTTTACCAATTGGTGCTGAAAGTTCGATCGATGGACGACATGCCGATCGATTTCGCCTACGTTTTCCATAAGGAGATTCGGCCCGCCAGAACGCAAGCTTCCGTCGCCCGTTGGTAGTGCGCTAGAGCGTGCGGGAATTGCTGGAGACGGCGTGAGTGAAAAAACATTCAGCAAGCAATACGTTTTAGGCGAAATTGATGTACCCTATACGAAAGGTATGCACCCAGCGACTGTAAAATTTGAACTCCCCGAACGTAAAGTCACGAGGCTGAAACTCGTTCAGCGGAAAGGCGCGAAGCCTCGTAAATCGCCGGACGGGATCGCGACAAACAATCTGGTGCTGAGCGCGGCAGTTGGGAACAATGCAGACTTGTTTCCTTCCGTAATCGGCTTGTACGTATCTAAGGGGAGCGTGGTTGCCGACGTGACCTATGGCAAAGGCGTCTTTTGGCAAAACGTTCCTGCCAATGCGTATACGGTACACGCCACAGACCTGAAGACCGGCGTTGACGCTCGCAAACTCCCCTACAAGGATGCATCGTTGGATTGCGTTGTCTTCGATCCGCCGTATATGCACACGCCTGGAGGAACCGCGCACGTCGGACACCAGAACTTTGAGGGTTACTACAAGAACAACGGAAACAACACGACGGGGCTAAAGTATCACGAAGCCGTTTTGGACTTGTACTTTAAGAGCGCAGCAGAAGCGTTCCGCGTTCTGAAGCGGGACGGAATCTATATCGTCAAGTGTCAAGACGAGGTGTGCGCCTGCAAACAGCGCCTTACGCACGTAGAGATAATCAATCAACTCACAGATCGCTTCATTGCCGAAGATATCTTCGTTTTGGTTCGTCATGGAAAGCCAGGGGTCAGTCGTATCTTACGGCAGCGACATGCTAGGAAGAACCACTCTTACTTTCTTGTGTTTCGGAAACGCGGGAGTGGCAGAGGCGGTAGGTGAGCCCGGTTGACCTGCTGGTGGAGATCATCAAAGAGCATTCCCCTGAGGACATATGGCAGGGGTCGCCATTGATCGGCTATAGACTGCTGGGTAACACGAACCGCGGAGCAATCGGCGAAGAATTTGTAAGGCGTTATCTAACGGCAGCGGGAATCAAAGTTAGCGGTGCGGGTCGTCGCACGTCACTGACGGACATGCAAATTGGAGCGAACGTTTTTGAAATCAAGACGGCTTCGATGGGCGCGAATAAAACTTTCCAGTTCAACCACATTCGCATGGACAGAAAGTATGACTACTTGCTTTGCCTCGGGATATGCCCCGGCGAACCAGTATTCAACATGTGCGCAAGGGCGACGTTGCAGAGGGCAAGGCCGGGAATTTGGTGCGCATGGCTGAAGGGCAAGCGGTAACCTACAAGCTCACCAAAACCCTCGAATCCATGAGGCCGATATCGGACCTCCCGTCGCTTTTGTCAGCCAAGCAGAATTAGCACACTACCAATTTCCGAGGGACACAGATTTAGCGCACTACCCGCCCGTTAAATGGCCGCTGGCTTGCTAGCATGAAGGTTCGCCGGTGCGTCTCCATTACCGTAGCGCGGTTTTTAAGCGCCTGTTCTGGGGCGCGTTCCTCCCTGTCCTCATTGTCGCCACGGCGGCGATGGCGGAGCCGTTACGGTCGTGGGTTTGGCTGGTGCTGGCAGGTTTGGCCAGCGCCTTCACCCTCGCGCTGCTTCTATCTCGCGGCGTCGATAAACGAATCGCCCGGATGCGCGAATTCACCGAGGCGTTGCTTGAGACCGAAAACGAGCCGCCGGGCGGCCCCTCGTTAGATCAGCTTGGCGCCTTGGACCATTCCCTCATTCGGATGGCCCGCCAAACCGGCGCTTTGGTGGAGCGCGGAAAAGCGGAAGCGGCGCGTCAGGATGCAATTCTCGCATCGATGGTCGAAGGCGTTCTGGCGGTGGACGAAGGGCTGCGCATCACCTTCTGTAATCGCGCGCTGGCCCGCTTGGCGGGCGGCCGGATGCCTCCCGGCGGCACGCCCTTAATGGAGTTCGTTCGCGACACCGCGCTTCAAGAAACTTTAACCGAGGTAATTCGCACGGGCCAGCCCGCCAAGCGCCGCCTCCAGATCCCTGCCGCCTCCACTGGGCGTTCTTTCGAATTGCAGGCCGCTCCGCTCGGTACGCCCCCGAAATCCAGCGCGAAACCCGGCGAGAGGACCGGGGCCATCGCCATTCTGCACGACATCACCGATCTCGAGCGTCTGGAACAGGTGCGCAACGATTTCGTGGCCAACGTCTCCCATGAATTTCGCACCCCGCTGGCGGCGATTTCCGGATACGCCGAAACCCTGCTGGACGGCGGCCTTGAGGACGAGGCGCACAACCGCCGCTTCCTGGAGATTATCAGCTCCAATGCCACTCGCCTGAGCAACATCGCGGCGGACCTGCTTACGCTTTCGGAACTCCAAACCAGCGCCGGTCCCAAAGAGACGGAACTCGTGTCCATCTCCGAGGCCATCGACAATGCTCTCGCTACCATCGCGGCCGAAGCGGCCCTGCGCGGTGTTTCCCTTGAGCGCGGCCCCCTCCACGATTTGACCGTGCGCGGATCGCGTTACCGGCTGGAGCAGGCCTTGGTGAACCTACTGGCCAACGCAGTCAAGTTCAACCGCAGCGGCGGCAGCGTGCGCGCCGAAACCCTGCCCGGCGCGGCTCAGGTCAGCATTCTCATTTCCGATACCGGCGTGGGCATTCCATCGAGTGATTTGCCCCGAATCTTCGAGCGCTTCTATCGCGTCGATAAAGCCCGCTCCCGCGAAGTAGGCGGCACGGGCCTGGGATTGTCGATCGTTAAGCATATCGTGGAGCGCATGCATGGTAGCGTCTCGGCGTCGAGCGAGTTGGGCAAAGGGTCCGTATTCAAGATTACGCTGCCTCTTGCTTAGCCGCGCTCGCCGCGCCCTCACCGCCTTGATTCGAGATTGGACCCATGCAATCCTCTTCCCGGTTCTCCGATCCGCAATCGGATTGTGATGGTTTTGTCATATTTCTCCATTAGACTGGTCGGAATGGACGGACTCGAAATTCAACAAGTCGATGGCGCACATGGCGCTTGCATTCTGATCCTCAAAGGCTCCCTGACCATCAAGTCGCTTTTCGAGTTTCAGGACCTGGTCCGGCGCGAGCAATCGAACAATCTGATCGTCGATTTGGGCGAAGTCCCTTACATGGACTCCGCGGGGCTGGGAGCGATTCTCGGCGCCTACGCCTCCTGCGAGCGCAACGGGCGCCCCTTCGGCCTGGCCCGGGTCTGTCAGCGGGTTCGTACATTATTTCAGGTCGCGGGCGTGGACAAGCTAGTCCCTCAATACGAAACCGTGGATGCAGCCGAGCGGCAATTGGCTGCCAAAGCCGCAAGCCAGCCGCGCTAAGCCCGCGCCAGCCGGGTGATACCATGAGACTTCTCGATGCTCCAGACGGTTCCCGGCATCCTCGCGCGCATCGTCGCCTCCAAGCAGGCGGCCCTTCCGCGTCTCCGCCCCCAGCGCGATGCGCTGGAGCGCCGGGCAGCGGAACGAACCCAATTTCGCGATTTTCGCGCCGCGCTGACAGCTAGGCGTCCCGCCATCATCGCTGAAATCAAGCGAGCCTCGCCGAGCAAGGGAGCTTTTACGGACCAGTTCGATCCGGCCGCGCTGGCGCGCCAGTACTCTTTGGGCGGCGCGGCCGCGCTCAGCGTTCTGACCGACCAGGAATTCTTCCAAGGCGCGCTTGCGGATCTGGAAACCGCGCGGGCCGCATCGCCGCTGCCGGTGCTCCGCAAGGATTTCACCATCGACGATTTCCAAGTCGTCGAAGCCGCCGCGCACGGCGCCGACGCCATTCTATTGATCGCGGCCATCCTCGAAAAATCCCAAATGAGCCGCTTGCGCCAGCTCGCCGCGGCCTACCGGATGGAGGCGCTGGTGGAAGTGCACGATCAAGTTGAACTGGATTCCGCGCTCGCCTCGGGCGCCGAAATCGTCGGCGTCAACAATCGCAATCTTCATACCTTCGAGGTCGCCCTCGAAACCTCGCTGCAACTGGCGGAGAAAATCCCAACCGGCATTGTCAAGGTAAGCGAAAGCGGGATAAACTCGCCGGAAGACGTTCGGCGGCTCCAGGCCGCGGGCTTCGACGCATTCCTCGTCGGCGAGCGCCTCATGAAGTCCGCCAATCCGGCCGCCACCCTTCGAGAGATGCAGTCATGATGGTGAAGATTTGCGGCATCACCCGGCGCGAAGACGCGGAGGCCGCCGTCAAGGCGGGCGCCGCTGCCCTGGGCTTCGTCTTTTATCCCCCCAGCCCCCGTTTCGTTACGCCACAACGGGCCGAAGAGCTCGGCCGCGGCCTGGATGTCTGGAAAGTAGGCGTGTTTGTAAATCAAACAACCGCGGAAATTGAAGCGATCGTGCGCGCGGCGAAGCTGGACGTGGCTCAGATTTACGGCCCCGCCGCTCCCTCCGCCCTGCGATTCTGGCGGGCCATCCGTGTAGGCGCTTCCCCCCCGCGGCGGCCGGAGAGCGGTCCGGAAGCGGTTCTGCTGGACGGCCTCGGCAACGGCCAAAGCTTTGACTGGGCCCTCGCGCGCGGCGCGGCCGCCAAAGTGATCGTCGCCGGTGGCCTCGATGCCTCCAACGTTGTTCAAGCCATCCGCTCCGCCCAACCCTGGGGCGTCGACGCCAGTTCCCGCCTGGAGTCCTCGCCCGGCGTCAAAGATCATGAAAAAATGAAACGCTTCCTCGAAACCGCACTGAACGTATGACTCTTGCATTCCAGCCGGACGCAACCGGCCACTTTGGACCCTACGGCGGCCGCTTCGTCCCCGAAGTGTTGATGGCCCCGCTGGAGGATCTGGAGTGCGCCTATCGCCAAGCCTCGGCCGATCCGGCCTTCCAAAACGAGCTCGCCTATTTGCTGGCACAGTACGCCGGCCGTCCCACGCCGCTTTACTATGCACGGCGCCTGAGTGAAACGCTCGGCGGCGCAAAAATTTATCTCAAGCGCGAAGACCTCCTTCACACCGGCGCTCATAAGATCAATCACTGCCTCGGCCAAATTCTCCTGGCTCGCCGCATGAACAAGAAGCGCATCATCGCGGAAACCGGCGCCGGCCAGCACGGCGTCGCTACCGCCACCGTTTGCGCCCTGTTTGGCATGGAGTGCGTAATCTACATGGGCGAGCAGGACATGCGGCGCCAGCGGCTGAATGTCTTCCGCATGCGCTTGCTCGGCGCAACCGTTACGGAAGTGCGCAACGGCAGCCGTACTTTAAAGGACGCCATCAGCGAAGCCATGCGCGATTGGGTCACCAACGTGGAAACCACGTATTATTTGCTTGGCTCGGTGCTCGGGGCGCATCCCTATCCCATGATGATCCGCGATTTTCAAAAAATCATCGGCGAAGAGACCCGTGCCGAAATCCTGAAACGCGAAGGCCGCCTGCCCGACGTGCTCATCGCCTGCGTCGGCGGAGGCTCCAACGCCATGGGTTTGTTCCATGCGTTCCTGGCGGACGAAAGCGTCCGCCTGATCGGAGCCGAAGCCGGCGGCCGCTCTCCCCAACTGGGCGATCACGCCGCGCGCTTCCAGGGTGGCCGTCCCGGAGTGCTGCACGGCGCGCAAAGCTACGTTCTTCAAGACGCCGACGGTCAGATCGCGCTTACGCATTCCATTTCCGCCGGTCTCGATTACGCCTCTGTCGGACCCGAGCACGCTTGGCTGCGCGACCGTGGCCGCGCCGAATATACCTCCGTGGGCGACGCCGAAGCTCTCGCCGCGGCGGCGATGCTGGCGCGCACCGAAGGCATTATTCCCGCGCTTGAATCCGCGCACGCCGTCGCCGAAGCGATCCGCCGCGCCCCGGCCGGCGCCGGGAAAATCTATGTCGTGAATCTATCCGGCCGCGGCGACAAAGACGCCGATATCTACCGCCAAAATTTCCCCGAGCTCGATGCCCCAGACTCGAATCCAGTCCGTCTTTAACAGACTCCAACGGCAGCGCCGGGCCGCGCTCATCGCCTATCTGACCGCCGGCGATCCAACGCCCGGAAACACGCCCGCTTGGGTCGCCGCCCTGGAGCGCGGCGGCGCCGACCTCATCGAGCTCGGCGTGCCCTTCTCCGACCCCATTGCCGACGGTCCCGTCATTCAACGCGCCGCCGATCGCGCGCTCCAAGCCGGAACCACCCTCGCGAAAGTCCTCGCCATCGGCCGCACCATCCGCGAGACCTCCCAAATTCCCTTGCTGTTATTCACCTATCTGAATCCAGCCCTGCAATACGGCTTCGAAACACTCGCGCGCGACGCCAAAGACGCCGGCTTCGACGGATGCCTCCTTACGGACTTGAGCGTGGAGGAAGCGGAACAATACGTCCAGGTCATGCGCGCCGCCCAACTCGACACCGTTTTTCTCGCCGCGCCCACTTCCACCGAAAGCCGCCTGCGGCGAATCGCGAAATATTCCAGCGGCTTCATCTACCTGGTCTCGCGAACCGGAGTCACCGGCGAACGCGCGGCGCTTTCGGACTCCATCGAGCCTCTGGTCCGTAAAATGCGCGCGATCACGCCCGCCCCGCTCGCCGTCGGGTTCGGCGTCTCCACTCCCCAGCAGGCCGGAGCCGTCGCTCACATGGCCGATGGCGTGGTGGTGGGCAGCGCAATTGTGCGGATGATTGAAAACCAAGCGGCCGAAAAGGACTTGGAAGCTTTCGTCCGTTCGCTTCGCGAAGGCATGGCGCTGGCCGCGGCTTTATGACCCTCGAACAAGCCCTTCAAGTCCTCGCCCAGAACCGCGAAAAGATCGACGCCATCGACCGGCAGCTTGTCGAGTTGCTCAATCGCCGCACGCGCATCGTCGAGGAAATCGGCCGCGCCAAGGAAGCCGTCGGCATGCCCATCTACGAACCCAAGCGCGAAGACGACGTCTATCGCAATATCCTCTCTCATAACGCCGGGCCGCTCTCGCCCGGCGCCCTGCGCCGCATCTATGAGCGCGTGATCGATGAAATGCGCAGCTTGCAGCATCTCAACATCGCTGCCGGTTCGGCCAAAGCCCGCCCCGATGGCAACAAGGGGGGATCCTAATGCTGGTCGTCATGCAGCAGGACGCGGCCGAGCCCCAAATTCAGGCCGTCATCGACCGGCTCGTGGAGATGGGCTTTACCGTGCATCGGTCCACCGGCGTTCTGCATACGGTTCTGGGCGGAATCGGACCACCCGAATGTTACGCCCAATTCGATTCAACCGCGTTCGAGGTCATGGAAGGCGTCAAGGAATGCCATCGCATCGTGAGCGCTTACAAGCTCGCCAGCCGCCATTTCCGTCCCGAAGGCACCGTTATCCGCATCGGCGACGTTGAAATTGGCGGGCCTCAAGTCGTCGTCATGGCCGGTCCTTGCAGCGTGGAAAGCCGCCAGCAGATCGAAGAATGCGCCAAAATCGTGGCCGAAAGCGGCGTGCGGATCCTCCGCGGCGGAGCTTTTAAGCCGCGCTCTTCCCCCTATAGCTTTCAGGGATTGGGCGAACAGGGCCTCGCTCTTATGCGCGACGCCGCCGCCCGCCACAACCTCCTGATCGTGAGCGAAGTGATGGACATCTCCCAGATCCCGCTGCTGCTGAAATACGCCGACATTCTGCAAGTCGGCGCGCGCAATATGCAAAATTTCAATCTGCTGCGCGAAGTCGGCGGAGTGGCCAAGCCGGTGCTGTTAAAGCGCGGCATCGCGGCCACCCTCGAAGAACTTCTGCTGGCTGCGGAGTACGTCATGAGCGGCGGCAACTACAACGTGATCTTGTGCGAGCGCGGCATCCGCACCTTCGAAACCGCCACGCGCAACACCATGGATGTCTCCGCGATTCCCATGGTCCAAAAACTTTCCCATCTCCCCATCGCCGGCGATCCTTCCCACGGCGCCGGCCGCCGCGATATGGTTCTGCCGCTGGCCCGCGCGGCGGTGGCCGCGGGCGCGGACGCGCTGCTCGTCGAAGTGCATCCAGATCCCGATCGCGCCTTGAGCGACGGCGCCCAAACGCTCACCCCGCGCCTTTTCGCCGAGATGATGCAGCAGGTCCGCGCCATCGCCGCGGCGGTGGGCCGCGCGGCGTGAAGACCGTTTGTATCGCCGGCGTCGGCCTGATCGGCGGCTCCTTCGCCCTGGCTCTGCGGAAGGCGGGATTTGCCGGACGCATCGTGGGCGTCAGTTCGCCCGAAACGGCGCGCGCGGCGCTCGCCTGCGGCGCCATCGATGAGGCATTGCCCCTGCCGCAGGCCGCCGCCTCCTCCGATCTCATCTATCTCGCGCAACCCATCGGGCGCATCCTCCAAACCATTCGCGTGCTCGACGCTTACCTGGCGCCGGGCGCTCTCATCACCGACGCCGGCAGCACGAAATTCGCCATCTCTGAAGCTGCCGCCAGACACATCCGGCGCGGTCGGTTCGTAGGCGGCCATCCCATGGCCGGCAAAGAATCGCGCGGCGTGGAACATGCCGAAGCCGCTCTGTTCCGCGGGCGCCCTTATGTCCTGACGGGCCGCGATGCGCAACTGGAATCTTGGATCGAGCGAATCGGCGCCCGCCTCGTGTTTATGGACGCCGCCGAACACGACCGCCTCATCGCCCGTACTTCCCACCTGCCGCAGTTGATTTCCACCGCTTTGGCGTCTCTGCTCGTGGATGAAGACAAAGCGGCGCGGGTCGCTGGACCGGCGGCGATCGAGCTCACGAGACTGGCCCTCAGCCCTTACGAGATCTGGCGCGATATCTTTTCCACCAATTCGACCCGCATCGATGACGCTCTGACGGCGTTCATCGGCAAGCTGGAACAACTGCGTTCTAACCTCTGCGACCCCTCTATGCAAGCCCATTTCGAAAAAGCCGCGGCCGTGGCCCGCGAACTCCGCCGATAATATCCCGCCAAATGCGCGGGCCCGACTCGGGCCCCGTCTTCCTCGCCGGCCATCCCTCAATCCCAGTCGATATCCCTCTTCGGCGGCGGCTCGTCCGGATTCTCCTTCGCCACCCGCAGCATCTCGTCGAACTTCTTGCTCAAAACGTCCGCCTGCGATTTGTGCGCCTCTAGCGACTTCTTGAACGCGTCCTCGCGCCGGTCCGCCGCGCCTTTGTAGTGCTGCATCGCGGTCTCTATGTCCGCCATGGTGCGCGGCTTCTCGTGCTCTTTGTGCCGGATCACCGCCTGCGTCTTGGGATCGATGTGCAGCTCGGCCTGGCAGCAAGGGCAGGTGACCGTTAGCAATGTAGGGGACTTCCGCATAACCGATTTATAACACTTGGTTATAGTAGACTTTATCCAACATGCTCTCCGAATTCAAACAGTTCATCGCGCGCGGGAATGTGTTGGACCTGGCGATTGGCGTGATCATCGGCGCGGCCTTTGGCAAGATCGTCACCTCCCTTGTAAACGATCTCCTAAACCCAATCATTGGGCTGGCCACCGGCGGAATCGATGTCTCCAACCTCTTTATTGCTTTGAATGGCCAGCATTACGCCAGTCTCAGCGAGGCCAAAGCGGCCAAAGCCCCGACCGTCAACTATGGCGTCTTCGTTAATACCGTGATCGAGTTCTTGATCGTCTCGTTCGTGATCTTCCTCGTTGTCAAGCAGGTGAACCGCTTCTTCCCGAAGCCCGCCCAGGCCCCTCCGCCGGCCAAGACCTGTCCTGAATGCCGCACCACGATTCCTCTCGAGGCGAGGCGGTGCCCTGCCTGTACGTCGGTTCTAGAGTAGCGGGAAGGTTGCCCGATCGGATGCGAGCAGGCTAATTCTGCGGCGCGTCCTCGAACTTGATGGTGGACGAAGCGTCAAACTTGCGGTAGTTGCGGAACTCGATCTTGTTCCGCGCGCATTCGCTAGTTCCCCGCTGGCAGTTTAAAACCTCGGATTCCGTGGGCAGCAGGAACTGCTCGTTGGCGGCTAGCCGGACGAAATCGTAGTCCGTCGCGGTCTCCACCGTGTCAAAGGGAAACAGAAGCGGCATGGCCCGGGCTTCCTGCTCAATGCGCAGCACGCGCGAGGTCTCTTTGTCGATCCACACGCTGCCCCGGAACGCCGGATAGTAAAGCTGCGAAGGCGCCTCTATACGCCAGTGCGAGCGTTCGCGCGGAACCTCGAATTTGTACACCCAGGCCGTTCGCCCTCGAATCGTGTCCTGCCCGTCCCGTTTGAAGCTGGCCCCGGTGGCTGGGCTCAGCAAGTCCACCAGCACGGTAGCGAACTCACCGGTGGATCGAGTGCCTTCGATGTCCTCCATGGCGCGGTTCACGGCGCGGCCTCCAACCTTAATGTTCTTATAGCTCTCGCGCCCGTCTTCGTACGTCACATCCGCGCTCACGATATCCAGCGCTCTCCAGCCCGTCTTGGGGTTGTCGCTCTGATATCGGGTGGTTAACTGCTGGCAATAAAAGTTGGGAAGGCTCTCTACATAAGAAAACGCGACCTCTCGAGCTTTCGAGATCACCGGATCCTCCGCCGCCACAATCCCGCCTCTCGTCGCAGTCGCTTGCGCAGGCGCTTGCCCTCCTGTTCCGGCCCCCGCATTTGCTGGAGCGTCGGTGATCACGGGCATCGAGTTGGCCTGCGGCCGGCGCGCCGGTGCGCCCCGCCGCAGTTGTGGCCTGCCCGGATCGTCCGGATCGGCCGGCGGATCCGGCGGACGCACCAAAGTGGTCGGACGCAAGTCGGCGTCATCGTCTTTTTGCTCGGCGGCGGGAGCTGGCGGCGCGGTCGCCCCCGCCGCCGGAGCGCCATTGTCGTTCGAAGAGGAATCCCCGCTCTTTCGGCGCAGAATCGGACGCTCGTCGTCCCCTCGGCTCTCATTGCGCGACGGCGACCCCGCTCCAGAGCCGGAACTGGCCGGACGAGGCAGATCCCAGTCTTGCGCCGCCGCCGCCCGTTCTTCCCCCGTGCCCGCCTTCAGCCACCGTACTTCCGTGGCCGTGAAATTGCCCTCATCGTCTTCCGTGGAGTCCACGCTCACGCGGTCGCCCGGCGCAAAATCGCTTACTCCCGCCTCTTTCCCGTCTTTCTGATAGCTTGTTCGCCCCGTCAACCGATACCAAACGATGCGATGGTCGTCGGGCTGAATGACAAGCTGCCCCGAAATGCAACGCCGCACCACTCCTTCCGTGGTCGTGGTCAGCCCAGTCGCGGCGGATCGCGTGCCGTTTCCCCGGCCGGAGCCCTGCGGCTGCCCGCCATTGGGATACGGGTTGCCCGGGAAACGGCCGCCGGGGAACGGGCCCCCGCCTCCGGGAAACGGCCCTCCCGGATATTGCGCCAAAGCAGGTAGAGAACACAAAGCAATTATCAGCCCGCAAAAGGCCCTCCGGGCGCTCCATTTAGGCCGCGAATTTCGATAATTCCAAACCCGGCAGCCTTCCTTTTGCGAGCGGTTACCATGCAATGCAACGGCTCTCATAGCTCTAGTATGACGCTTTCAGGGCTTGTTGGGATTCGCTTTCTGGCGCTGCTGCAGTTTAAAATCCGTCCGCCCCGGCATCGGAAACAGGCGCAGACCGGAGCAGGCTGCGCTCGCCCGAAGCCCTGCTAGCATCGAATTTGGAAGTAATCGGCATCGACCTCGGAACTACCAACTGCGCCCTCGCCTATACTCGCGGGGAGGCGGTGGAACTGTTCGCCATCCCTCAATTCGTGCATCCCGGCGAAGTGCGCGAAGATCCCCTTCTCCCCTCTTTCCTGTTTCTCGATGAAAGCGGGCCGATTGTGGGCCTCCTGGCGCAGAGAAAGGGCCTGGACAACGCCGGCAGGCTGGTTTCCTCTGCCAAATCTTGGCTTTCGCACGGAGGCGTGGATCGGAACGGGGACATTTTGCCGCCCAATGCGCCCGAGGGCGTTCCCCGCATATCGCCGGTCGAGGCCTCGCGCCGGTATTTGCATCATCTCCGCGAAGCCTGGAACGCCAAAAATCCCCAAACGCCCTTTGACTCCCATCAAGTCTTGGTCGCCGTGCCGGCTTCCTTCGACGAGGTGGCCCGTGAGCTCACCCTAAAGGCCGCCACCGGCGCCGGCTACCGGAACGTAATTCTGCTGGAAGAGCCGCAAGCCGCCTTTTACAATTGGATCGAGCGCCAGCCGGAGTGGCGCGGCCAGGTAAGCGCCGGCGATTTGATTCTCGTAATCGACATCGGCGGCGGAACCACCGATTTTTCTCTCATCCAGGTGAAAGATCAAGGCGGTGAATTGACGCTGGACCGCATCGCCGTCGGCGACCACATCCTGTTGGGAGGCGACAACATCGACGCGGCTCTGGCGCATCACATCGCTCAGCAACTCCCGAAAAAAATCGACGCGCTTCAGTTTCACGCCCTCTGGCAGCACTGCCGCGCCGCCAAGGAAAGACTCCTCGAAGAGGACTCCAACGAAAAGGAGCTGAGCATTGCCATCCTGGGCCGCGGGGCGGGGGTGGTGGGCGGATCCATAAAAACCAGACTCAAACGGGAAGATCTGGAGGCTATTCTGCTTGACGGTTTCCTGCCGCGCGTGGCCCTCGATGACGAGCCGCAAGGACGCCGCGCCCCGCTCGCCGAATTCGGCCTGCCTTTTGCCTCCGACGCGGCTATCACCCGTCATTTGGCCCATTTTTTGCGCCATCAGCAAGCCGCCCCCACCCACGTGCTGTTTAACGGCGGCGTCCTTCGCGCGCCTTTGGTGCGGCGGCGCATCCTGGATGTGCTGAATAGCTGGCTGCCCACTCCGGCCAAACCGCTGGAGGCAAATGAGCTGATGCACGCCGTGGCTCGCGGCGCCGCCTACTACGGCCTGGCCCGGCAGGGGAAAGGAATCCGCGTTCGAGGCGGTATTCCCCGTGCCTACTATATCGGCATTGAACCCGCCATGCCCGCCGTGCCCGGCCTGCGCCCTCCCCTAAAGGCGCTGACCGTCGCCCCCTTCGGCATGGAAGAAGGCACGGGCGTTCAGATCCCCGATCGCCGTTTCGCTCTCAGCGTCGGCGAAAAAGCCCAGTTCCGCTTCTTCGCCTCAACCGAGCGCAAAAACGACGCGGCCGGCCTGCTGCTCGATGAGGTTCCTCCGGAATTGGAAGAAACGGCTCCCGTGGAAGCGGCTTTGGACGGCAAGCCCGGCGAAACCGCCGCCGTGACCCTCGAAACCTTGGTCACGGAAACCGGCATGCTCGAGTTATGGTTTGTCGCCCGCGACGGCCGCCGCTGGAAGCTGGAGTTTAATGTCAGGCCGAACAAGACACTCGAAGCCGGACGGCGGAACCCCGCATGACGTTTCGCGGTGTACTCTGGGGGAATGCTACGCCAAGTGTTGCTGCTTGTCGCCCTTGCGGCCGCCGCGGCCGCGCAATCTTCTCCGCCCGTTTTCTACGTCGTCACCCACGTCGATGTCCCTCCCCCCAATATCGCCAAGGCCGTTGCATTGCTGAAGCGATACGCTAGCGATACCCGCAAGCTGCCGGGCTTGCTAAGGGTCGACATCCAGCAGGAAGAGGCCTTGCCGAATCACTTCGCCATCGTCTCGGTTTGGAAAGATAAGGCCGCCTTCGAGCTCCACCAAGGGACGCCCGAAACGAAACACTTTCGAAACGAGCTGTATCCGCTACTTGGGGCCCCACTCGACCAGCGTCCAGGTCGTCTAATCCAATAGCGGGCCTCTCTGAAGCGGAGGTTGAATGTGAGAATCGCCCAGGTGGCGCCGTTGCACGAAAGCGTGCCGCCCAAGGTCTATGGCGGCACTGAGCGCGTCGTTTCCTATTTGACCGAGGAGCTGGTGAACCAGGGTCACGACGTGACTCTGTTCGCCAGCGGAGATTCCATAACCAAGGCGCGCCTTGTGCCTTGCTGCTCCCAGGCGCTCCGCTTGGCGGGGAACTGCCGGGATCCGCTCGCGCTCCATATTCGCATGCTGAATACGGTCTTTAACCGCGCCTCGGAATTCGACATCTTGCATTTCCACATCGACTACCTTCACTTTCCTTTCTCGGTGCGGCAAAAAACTCCTCACGTAACCACTCTGCACGGCAGGCTGGATCTCCCTGAGCTTGCGCCTTTGTACCGCGATTTCCACGACGTTCCGCTGGTTTCCATCTCCAATGCGCAACGGGAGCCGGTCTCTCGCGCCAATTGGCTTGCGACTGTCTATCACGGCCTGCCCGAAGATCTCTATCGCCTGAGCGAGCAGCCCGGCGAATATCTTGCGTTCCTCGGCCGAATCTCACCCGAGAAGCGCCTGGACCGCGCCATCGACATTGCCCGGCGCGCGGGACGCAAGATCCGCATCGCCGCCAAGATCGACGCGGCCGACGCAACATATTATCAGCAAGAAATTGAACCCCTGTTGCATGAGCCCGGCGTCGAATATATCGGCGAAATTGGGGATTGCGAAAAGAACGAGTTTTTGGGCCGCGCTGCCGCCCTCCTGTTTCCCATCGACTGGCCCGAGCCCTTTGGATTGGCCATGATCGAGGCCATGGCCTGCGGAACTCCCACCATCGTCTGGCGCCGGGGTTCGGCGCCCGAGGTCGTTGACGACGGACTCACCGGCTTTATCGTCGACAGCGTCGAAGAGGCGGTCCAAGCCGTCGGCAAGGCCGAGCGCCTGGACCGCCGCATGATCCGAAGCGCTTTTGAGCGCCGTTTCTCGGCCCGCCGCATGGCCGAGGATTACGTCCGCGTCTATGAAACTCTCCAGGCGCCCGCTTCGGCCCCGCGTCTTGACGAACCCGTTCCGGCCCCCGCCGGCGAACTCGTAATGACCTCTTAAGACTCACGCTGGTGCAACCCAAGCCGAGCAAATATTACATTCGGCGGAAGGCTTCGTTTCCGGACGGCCAAGTCCTGATCTTGAAGCAGAACGACACCTTTGCGGTGTTCGACGCCTTCGGCGACATTCAGCCGGCCGGCATCGGCCAGCAGGGTCTCTACCATCAGGGAACCCGTTTTCTTTCCAAATGCATCCTTCATTTGGGCGCCCATCGCCCGCTCCTGCTCAGCTCCTCCGTGCACCGCGACAATGTGTTGCTGGCCGTGGACCTGTCCAATCCTGACGTCTTCTCAAAAAGCGGCGAGCTTCTCCTGCCCCATGGCGCGCTGCACCTGTACCGGACCAAATTCTTGTGGAACGGGGTCTGCTATGAAAGGCTCCGCATCCACAACTACGGACTGACGCCCATCGAAGCCGTCTTTTCTATCCGCTTCGACGCCGATTTCGCCGACGTGTTCGAAGTGCGCGGCCAGATGAGAAAGAAAACCGGCCTGCGCACCGGTCCGATCGTCGAAAACGGCGGCGTCGCCTTCGAATATTGCGGCTTGGACAATGTCAAGCGGCGCCTTCGTTTTCATGCCGCCCCCTCCCCCCTGCGCGTGACCCGCTCGGAGATGTTCTTCAAAGCCGCCCTTCAAGGCGGCCAGGAAGCCGTTTTCTCCCTCACCGCCAGTTGCGAAGTCTCCGAAGGCCCGCCCGCGCTCGTCTCTTACGAAGAAGCCCTGGCGAACGCTGCCAGCCTGAGCCGTTCGGAAGATATGGGAGAGTGTGTCATCTATAGCTCCAACGAGCAGTTCAACGATTGGGTCAACCGCTCCGCCGCGGACCTGCGCATGATGGTCAGCGAACTCCCTACTGGCCCATACCCCTATGCCGGCGTTCCCTGGTTTTCGGCCCCCTTCGGCCGCGATGGCATCATCACTGCGCTCCAATATCTCTGGCTGGAGCCGCGGCTCGCGCGCGGCGTCCTGGCGTACCTCGCCGAGACCCAAGCCAAGGACGTCAACCCCGAGCAGGACGCCGAGCCCGGCAAGATTCTTCACGAGGCGCGCGGAGGCGAAATGGCCGCCCTCGGCGAGGTCCCTTTTCGCCGCTATTACGGCAGCGTGGATTCCACCCCCCTGTTTGTTTTGCTTGCCGCCGAGTATTTCCAACACACCGCCGACGCCGCTTTCCTCGAATCCATCTGGCGCAACATTGAAGAGGCCCTCGCTTGGATCGACGGCTGCGGCGATCGCGACGGAGACGGATTCGTTGAGTATTTCCGCCAGTCGCCCCAGGGCTTGGTTCAGCAAGGCTGGAAAGACTCCCACGATTCCGTCTTTCATTCCGATGGAAGGCTGGCGCAAGGCCCCATCGCTTTGTGCGAAGTCCAGGCATACGTTTATGCCGCCAAAAACCGCATCGCCCAGGCCGCCATGGCGTTGGGGCACACTGGCCGCGCCGCCGAATTGCAGCGCCAGGCGCGCCAATTACAGGAGCGCTTCGAGCGCGCCTTTTGGTGCGAGGAACTATCCACCTATGGCCTCGCCCTCGACGGCGAAAAAAAGCTTTGCCGCGTCCGCACCTCCAACGCCGGCCATTGCTTGTTCGCCGGCATCGCCAGCCCCGAGCGCGCCGTCAGAACCGCCGAAACCCTGCTGGCTCTCGATTCCTTTTCGGGCTGGGGAATTCGCACCGTCTCCTCCAGCGAGATTCGCTACAACCCGATGTCTTATCATAACGGCTCGGTCTGGCCCCACGATAACGCCTTGATCGCCTGCGGCATGGGCCGCTACGATCTCAAGCAACATGCGGCCAGGGTTCTTACCGGCCTGTTTGATTCCTCCATCTTTGTCGACCTTCACCGCCTGCCGGAACTATACTGCGGCTTCGAGCGCAGGGCGGGCAAGGCGCCCACGCTCTATCCCGTCGCCTGTGCGCCTCAAGCCTGGGCTTCGGCAGCCGTCTTCATGCTCCTTCGAGCGTGCCTGGGTCTCACCGTCGACGCCCGCGTCCCACGGCTGGTCTTCACCCGCCCCTTCCTGCCCCCCTCCCTGCGCCGCATCTCGATTCGCAATCTTCGCGTGGGACCCGCATCGCTCGATCTGTCGATCGAGCGCTACGCCGAGGTGGTGGGCATCGATATTCTTCGCCGCGACTCTCCGGTGGAAGTATTAACCATCAACTGATCCGCAACCCACTAGCCTTTATGAGGTGGACCCCTTCGGTTGGACAAAAAAACGAGCGTCCTCTAGATGGAGCGGCGGGTTCAGGGGGAGGCGGTTTTGCGGCCGCCGTCCACGCCGGACTTGGCGCGGCGCTCGGGTTCCATCCCTGGATTGCCCTGTCCTCCGGCGTAAGCAAGTTCACGTTTCCAAAAGCCGATCACTTTTTGGTCCAAAAATGAGGTCCACATTACTCCGTACCGAACGCCAGCAGCACGTTGCCGAAAGGCCCGCCCCCCACCCCGTAACCAGAGCCGATGTACATCATCCCGCCGGCGATCACGGGACCCACCGAGGAAATCGCCCCGCCATGCGCCCCCGCCACGCCGTTAACGGTCTCGAAATTCCGGTTCGTATCGAACTGCCAGAGAATGCTTCCATCCTTCGCCGATAATGCGTGAAGTTTGCCGTCCGTGCCTCCCACAAACACCACTCCGGGAATCATGGTCGCCGCGGCGTTGTTGCCGATTCGTCCCCCGCCCGCGTTGATCGGTTGGAACCAGACTCGTTCTCCGGTCGCCATCTTCAGCGCCGCCATGCCTCCGCTCCCCATCCCGTAGTACACGTTTTCGTGATCGGCCGCGCCGCCCCATACGATCCCCCCGCGCCCGCCGCCGGCGTTGGCCGCCACGCGCCACAGCAACGCGCCTTGGTTGTCCGGATCGAGCGCAAACGCCTCGCCGCCCTTCGTCCCCGCGATCAATACCCGCCGCCCGTCGGGCGTCGTGCTCAGAATCGGCGAATTGCCGATGTCGGCGTCCGGCCCCATCACCTTGGGGCACGCCTTGCTTTTGTTCGCGCCCGCGCAGCCGCCCATGAAAGCATCGTTCGCCTGAGCCTGGTAGTGCCACAAAATCTTGCCGGAGTCCATGTCCACCGCGACGATCGCGTCTCCCAGCGGCTGCGCGGGCTCCGTCTGCGTATCGCCGGTGCCGAAATACACCGCATGACGCACCGGATCCACCGTCGGCGAGTTCCACACCGATCCTCCCGCCGGCGCGTACAACTGCACGCCGTTCGGATTTTTCTGCGTGGGCTTTGGATCGTCCATCATGTACGTCTTCCAGATCTGCTCCCCGTTGTTGGCGTTGAGAGCCACTACGCTGCCGCGCGATGTGCAGCATTCGTAATCGGGATTCCCGCTCTGCCATTCCTCCGACGACGACACCGGCACATACAGCCGTCCGTTATAGAGCTTCGGAGCGGCCGTAATCCGGGCCAGAAAAAAATCCTCCACCTTGCGCTTCCACAACAGCCTGCCGTCCTGCGCGTCCAGCGCATAGACGTTGGCCTTGGCGTCGCCGAAGAAAATGGCGTATTTCGTATTCCCTTGTCCGCTCACCGGACCGATGCTGATCGCCGGGCGAACCGTGACTCCCGTCTCGTAGCCCCAGTAATAGCAGCCCGTCTTCGCATCGAGCGAATATACCCAGCCGATATCCGTGCCCACGAAGACGCGTCCGCTCGCAACAGCCGGCGGACTGTACGCGCTGATCCCCAAGGGAAATCCGAAAGCCCACTTCAGCTTGAGCTTTGCTACGTCGGCTTTCGTGATTCCGGCCGCTTCCGCCCGCTGATAACGCGTGTTCTCGATGTCCGCGCCCCACCCGCTCCAAAATGCCCCCGCGTAAGGATCGCTCATCGGCGGATTCGACCGGCAGGCGTTGGGAAAGTTTTTGGGATTGCCAGCTTCCACGCTGCCGATCTGACGGTAGCCGCCCATAAATTCCGACATCCGCCGCTTCTGCGCGTCCGTCAAGCCTTGGTCGTGTTCGGGCCGGCTTGGTTGCGACACCACCGCATAGATCTCCTCCGGCGTCATTTGACGGATGCGGCGCGCGCTGGGCGCTTTTGTCGAATCGTTTTCGCGATGGCAGCTCATGCAGCGCGTCTGGAAATAAGTCAGACCCGTCTCCATGCCGATCTGCTGGGTCCCTTCCTTGGACCCGCGGCCGCTCTTGTCTCTCGCTTGCGCGGCCGGAGCCTGCGCCCGCGCCGCGCTCACCCAACCCAGACCCGCCGCCATGCACAATGCCGCGGCGCAAGCTACGATTTCCAGCTTTGGTTTCATACCGCTCCCCAATCTCTCACACGCGCCCGCGCGATGCAAGAAACTCGGCCCGGTCTCGCCGGGTCGCTCAACTCCTGCCCGCATCAGTGCGTCAGATCGTAAACGAAGTAATTTATCGCGATCCGGTATGCCAGCGACGCCCACTTTTCCGGATACCCCGGATCGTCGGACCACTCCCACGCATCGCCCAGATCCATGTTGTGGCAGATCGCCACCATGACCCGCCCTTTATCGTCTAAAATCCCGCGCCAGTGTGGAATTTTCCCCGTCTCGCCCGCCTCGTACGTCCGGCCGCTCCGGTGCCATTGCCAGCCCGGCACTTGAAACCGATCGTTCAAATCGTAAACCGTGTGAAAAATCTGGTTGGAGTCCTCCAGGTCCTGAATGGGACGGTCCGGAAAGACTTTGCTCATGCTGGCCGCAAATACCCGCCATTCGCTATCGACGCCGTTATACGGCTCGTCGCCGTGAAAATCGTCCACCATCAAAAATCCGCCGCGCAGCAGAAACTCGCGTAATTGCGCCGCTTGCGCGCCGGGAAGATCCCAGTGGCCCACCTCGACCGCATACATCGTCGGCCAGTTGTAAACATCGTCCGTGCCGTCCAGATCCACCACCTGCTCCACCGACCGCGTGTCGATGCGGGTCAGCCTTCTCACTCCCTGCAGCAGATGCCGGTCTGAGCGGGGATAGTCCGTCGTCCAAACCAGATCGCCGCGGCGCCGGTAATAGCCTGCGTAAACGCTGGGATATCGCAGCCGCGCCCGCGTCCATTCCGTCTTCTGTTCCCAGTCGGGTGGAAGCGGAAAGTCGATGTATTCGGAGGCTTCGTATTGCTGGAAGGGCCGCTGCGCCCATAGCGCTCCCCACAGGCCCGCCACGGCCGCGGCCAGCAACCCTATCGAGCGTAATCGCATCGGCTGTGATCAGAGTATCACGGCCTGGGCCCCTTACCGGACCACAATCCGGGCTGGCGCCGCCGCGCGCCCTCCCACCCGAATCCCCACCTCGGCGGGCCCCGCCGTCACAGTCTCCGGAACTTGAACGTTGATCTGTCTCTTGTCTCCCGCCGGCGCGACGAACTCCACCGCGCACCGCCGCCCGTTCACAAACACCTGTACGTTGTTGCGGTCCGCGTTCTCCGGCAGGCCCGAGCACCAGATCGCCAGGCCCCGCCCGTATCGCAGCTCCAGCACATCCGCTTTCCACGTCGTCCCATCCAGAACTCCTTCGATTTGCGGACTGCACTCGGGCAGCGGAACGTCCACCGCGATGCGGCGTCCCGTATGCGCCGGCCCCCCGCGCACCCCGACGCTCACTTCGTGCCATCCCGCTTCCAAACCGGGCGGTAGCTTGAAATTAGCCTGCCACAAATCGCCGCCCATATTCTTAACGACGATCGGCCGCGAGCCGTAGCCGCCGACGCCCGCCTGAACGTCGGCCACCGTTAACTCCCGTTCCTTGGTCCTGAATCCGATGGTCAAATATTCGTCGCGCCGCGTATCGAAGTTGATTCCCGCATTGGTGTTGTGCGCCGCGCTCACCAGTTCGGCTTGGGGGCCGCTGGCCTTTTCCGGCCCCCATCGCCGGTGACAAGCCACGCTGGCGCTATAGGCCAGCGCTTGCTTGAACTCCGCGCGCGCGAACCCAGCCGTGCGGCACATCGCCACCAAACACGCCAGATTCGGCGCCACCCAGTTGTCCGTCTGGCCTTCGAATTCATCTGTCTCGTAGAATTCTAAAACCGGCTGCGCGCCCAGATCGAAGTTGTCGCGCAGCACATACGAATCCACCGCCGCCAGTTCCTTCGTGACCGAGCAAACCTTTTCGAGCGCCAGCAGCGGATGTTTAAGATGGTATAGTACGCCCAGAAACAGAACGATATCGAAGCGCCCCACCGTGCCGGGCGAAATCTCCATGACGTCCATCTGACGGAATTCCACGCGCGAGTTGAACGCCGCATGCATTTCGTGAAACCGCGGATTATCCCAGCAGTCGACCGCCACCACTTCCGCCCCGCGCCGCTCCATCTCGAAGCTGAACCATCCGTCCCAACAGCCGATATCCAGCACCCGCTTGCCGCGAAGATCCGCGCCAATCGGAAACTGCGCAAGCCGCGTTCGCAGAATCTCCAGCGTGTTGACGCCGCGCAAAACCGTTCCATCGGGCAGCTCGAAACTGTGCCACCAGCCGGTCTTTTCCCACAGGCTCTTCCATTGCGGGCCGTAGCCCTTGGCGGGTTGCTCTTCCATTCCATGACGACGATACCAAACCGCTCCCGGACATGGCCGGCCTTGGACCGCCCATGAGCCTCCGCGCCCGCGCCGCGGCGTATTCCGCCCTTCTGCTGGCCCTGAACTTCTACATCGCCGGCCAGCTCCTCTTCGTGGAGTTCACCGCCAACATGCAGACCAACGCCGGATCGTTCCTCGCCATCACCCGTTTCATCGTCGCCCATTTTCCCCATCTCGGCTGGTTCCCCTGGTGGTTCAACGGCCTTCCCTTCGAGAACTCCTACACCCCCATGCTCCATCTCATGGATGCGGCGTTCGTGTGGACCACCGGCGCCTCGCCCGCCCGGGCTTACAATTTCGTCACGGGCTCCTTCTATATCGCCGGACCCGCCCTCCTTTTCCTGTTCGCGTGGCGCTTGACCGGCTTCCTTGAAACCAGTTTCTTCGCCGCGCTGCTCTATTCCTTGTATTCTCCCGCCGCTCTGTTCCCCTATTTCCGCAACGATGTCGGCCTGTGGAATCCCTGGAGACTTCGCGTCCTTGTGTTCTGGGGCGAAGGGCCGCACATCGTCATGTTGGCCGTCCTCCCCTTCACGTTGCTCGCCGCTCACCGCGCCATGACCACCCGCCGTTACGCCTGGTGCGCCGTTGCAGCCCTGCTTATGGCGTGGACGGTTCTAGTGAACGCTTTCGGCGCAACCGATCTCGCCATCGCCGGCGCGTGCTTGATTCTTGCGCTTCCCGCGAAAGAGATGGGCCGGGCGGCTTCGGTCTTCGCCGCGGCGGGCCTTGCCGCGTATCTTGTGGCATGCCCCTTCCTGCCTCCCTCGCTCCTACAAACCATCGCGCATGCTTCTCCCCACGTGGGCGGCGAATTCTCCAATTCCACTATGTTGAAGGCGAGATTGCTCATCCTGCCGGGCTTCGCGGCCTTGTGGTGGGCCACCCGATCTCTCAAGCCTTACCTCTTTCGCTTCTCGCTTTTGTTCGGTTTCGCCATGTTTCAAATTGTCGGCCTGGCCGCGATGCTTGGCGTGGCCGCTTTGCCGCAGCCCCACCGCTACAGCCTCGAATTGGAATGGGCGGCCGCGCTCCTTGCCGCCCTCGCCCTTCGTTCCTTCCTGCTGCGTCTCCCCGCCCAGGCAAAAGTTCTTGCGCTGATTCTGGCCCTTGCCGCCGCCTCGCGCCAAACCATTCATTCCCGACGCTACGCGCGCCTCCTCACCTCGCCGATTGACGTCACCCAGACCATGGATTACAAAGCCGCCAAATGGCTGGGAGCGAACCTGGGCGATCTGCGGGCCTTCGTCAGCGGCGAAACCGGCACTTGGCTGAACGCGTTCGTAGATACCCCGCAGATGAACTCCGGCCACCAGCCTTTCGATCCCAATTTCGACGTGGACGCCGAAGCCGCCTTCACGATTTACACCGGCATGAACGCCGGCTCGCGCGACGCCGAAATCGCCCTGTTGTGGTTGAAGGCTTTCGGCTGCCACGCCGTGCACGTGGCTCGCAGCCGGCTCTATCTCGACGTCTTTTGGAATCCCCATAAATTCGACGGAGTTTTGCCCCTGCTGTGGCGCCAAGGGGGGCACTCGATCTATGGCGTCCCCGAGCGAGTCAGATCGCTCGCCCACGTCGTGCCGGAAAACGCGCTCGTCCGGCGCCGGCCGGTGAACGGCCTCGACGTGGCCGAAATCGCCCGCTACGTCGCCGCCCTGGACGATCCCTCCCTGCCCGCCGACGAAATGAAATGGTCCCGCCCCGGTCGCGGCCACATCGATACAACTTTGCATTCCGGCCAAGTGATTTCCGTGCAGAGCGCCTACGATCCCGGCTGGGTCGCCTTCGCCAACGGCAAGCCCGCAAAAGTCGCCAAGGATGGTCTTGGGCTCAGCGTGATCCTCGCCGATTGCCAAGGTCCTTGTTCGGTCGACTTTGCTTTCGAGGGCGGCCGCGAGCGTATCATCTGCCGTCTCCTGAGCGCCGCGACGTTTTTCGGCGGCCTGATCGCCCTCTTCGCCGTCTTTAAAAAGGCGCGGCATCCTGTTCTCCAGCCGTGATGCCCGCTATCAATCTCCTTGATGGGGTCCCCATGAAATACTACCTGAAGAGGATCTCGATGAAAATTCCGCTTCTCCTGCTCGCCGCCTCTGCGGCCTTTACTCTTCTATGCTCGGCCCAGCAAGCCCCCGCCGGTAACGCTCCGCCCGGAGCGTTTCAAACCCCCGGCAGCCAGCAAGCCCCCGCCGCGAATCCTATTCGAGGAAGGGGAAGGGGGCCCGTCCTGCCCGAAGGCCCCACGCCGCGCACCGAGGACGGCCACCCCGATCTTTCGGGCAATTGGACCCCCAACGCCATCCAGCAAAACGTGGATATGGTCCGCAGCGGCGTGGAAGTTCCTTTTCAGCCCTGGGCCTACGACGTTTGGAAGGCCCGCCGGGACTCCAATAGCAAGGACGATCCCGAGGCGCGCTGCCTGCCCCCCGGCGTGCCGCGCATGAGCACCACCCCTTATCCCTGGACCATCGTTCAAACTCCCAAGCTGATCGTCATCGTCTATGAGGGCGGAGCGCACATCTGGCGCAAGATCTTCATGGACGGCCGCGCTCACGACCCCAACGTCGAGGAGACTTGGCTGGGCGATTCTATCGGCCATTGGGAAGGCGATACCCTCGTCGTCGATACCGTGGGCCAGAACGACAAAACCTGGATCGACGAAGCCGGCATACCGCACTCCAGCGCCATGCGCGTCATCGAGAAGATCACCCGGCCCGACCTCGCGCATCTCACCATCGAGCACATTATCGAAGATCCCAAGACCTTCACCAAGCCCTGGACCTTCACCACTCACCCGACCCTGCTCAAAGGCGAGCTGATCGAGTACATCTGCCAGGAAAACAACAGAGACGTCGAACACCTCTTCGGTAAGTAGACGTTATAAAATAGCCCCAGTCGGAGACGCTGAACTAGGAGCGCCATGATCCGGATTCCGCTTCTCGCCATTTGGCTCGTTCTGCCGGCCTCGGCTTTCGCCGCGGCCACCCCCTCGCCCGCCCTCATCGTGCTCAACAAGGGCGACAACTCCATGGCCATCGTCAACCCCGCCACGGGCAAGGTGGTCGCCTCCGTCCCGGTCGGCCAGAACCCCCACGAAGCCGCCATCTCCTCCGACGGCAAGCTCGCCTTCTCCTCCAACATGCAGGCCAACAGCATCTCCGTCGTCGATCTTGCCGCGCAGAAAGAGATCCATCGCCTGGAGCTGCCTCGCCTGCGCACCCCCCACGGCCTCTGGTTCGCCGATGGCAAGCTCTACTTCACCGCTCAGGGCGACCACTCCATCGCCCGCTACGATCCTGCCTCCAACAAAATCGACTGGACCCTGGATTCCGGCGCCAACGGCACTCACATGATCGTGATGACCAAGGACCTGACTAAAATCTTCACCTCGAACATGCAATCCGATACCGTCGGCATGTTTGTCCGGGCCCCCGGCCAGACCGAATACAAACTTACCGCGATTCCGGTAGGTAAAGGCCCCGAAGCCATTGCAATCTCCCCGGATGGCGCCCAGGTCTGGACCGCCACGGGCGGCGACGCGCACGTCGCCGTCATCGACGTGGCCTCCGGCGCGGTGCTTCAGACGCTCTACGTCCCTTCGCAGCGCATCAACCGCCTCCAGTTCACCCCCGACGGCAAGCGCGTCCTGCTTTCCGATTCCGGCAATGGCGATCTGGTGGTGATGGACACGGCCTCCCGCAAGGAGATCAAGCGGCTGAAGGTGGGAGAAAACTGCGAAGGAATTTTGATCGCCCCCGGCGGCAAGCGCGCCTATGTGGCCAGCGAGAAAAATAACTTCGTGGCCGTGATCGATCTGAACAAATGGGAGTTGGCCAGCCGCATTCAGCCCCTCAATGGCCCGGACGGCCTCGCCTGGGCCGTGCGGAAATAGCCGTCACCAACTCGAGTACGGCGTCCCCTCCAGGCTCTTCGCGTCCGATCCGCTGAAGACGTTATAAATTCCCGGCTGCGTCTGATCCACCATGGTCACCGCGTCCTCCATCACCACCCGCCAAGTCTGGTCCGACCCGGTGATCGGATCAATGGGCACCGCCCGCAAATAGCCCTCGTTCACCAGGTCCGAAAGCTGCTGCGGCGCCTTCTTCTTATCGAACGTATATTCGTCGATCACCTGCCGCATGGTGAAAAGATTATTCTTGAGCAAAGTCTCTTTGGTGCGCAGCAGAGACTTTTGATAGATAGGAACGGCGATAGACACCAGCACCGAGATGATCGCCATCACGATAATCAGCTCAATGAGGGTGTAGCCCCGCCTGTTACCAAGTCGAATACAACGTCCCATCTCGCGCTCTTGCCGTGCTCTTGGTGTAGACCGAAAAAACATTCTGCCCGCCCCAGCTTGTCGAAGTAGGATCGTCTTGCGTGCTGCGCAAGCCCCAATCGGTCGTTCCCGTCATCGGGTCGATCGGAATCTTCCGCAGAAACTTGATCTTCTTCTTTTCCGCCGACTGCACCAAGTCCACTCCGTCCACCAAGTCCTGGAGCTTCTCGGGATATCCGTCCGTGCCGATCTTCACTTGGATCTTGCCCGCCAGCGCGGCGTCTTTGTAGTCGTCGATCGCTTTATGGATCGTGCGAAGGGCCCAAACCAAATCCCTCTCCTTGTCCCTTTGAACCTTGTATCGCGCCAGCGGCACGGCCAGCGTAGTGAGGTATGCCATAATCGTGCAAGCCACGATCAGTTCGACCAGCGTCATTCCCCCTTGGGAGCGCGCTCGATCGCATCCTTTCCCGGATTTGCGTTTCCTCATAATTTCTATCTTATGGTCACCGGCGCGCTGTCCAACCCGGCCGCCGTCACCTGCGACTGCGAATTCCTGGTGGTGGCCTCGGTGATGCTGATATTGCCCGAGCCGGGGGCCACAGCCACGAATCGCAGCGTCGCCAGAACCCCCGAGCCGTTCACCCCGCTCGATCCGGCCGCGCGCGTCAGCGTGACCGTCGCGTCGCCGGAATCGTTGCGGATGTCCTTTTCCAGCGTGACCGGCCCCATCATCTCTCCCGCCGTTACGTCGTTTAAACGCATCAGAGCCGGATCGAACTTGATC
>Ga0070738_10000599_pt1:0-95000 | contig 97076 bp, 91 predicted proteins | sample Coa_R2_2_FD_66446 | JGI IMG/M metagenome (GOLD analysis project Ga0070738, IMG submission 66446) | Surface soil microbial communities from Centralia Pennsylvania, which are recovering from an underground coalmine fire - Coalmine... | ecosystem: Environmental > Terrestrial > Soil >...
GTCGCCGAACGCACCGCCCCGCGCGCCCGACGGGCGGCCGCGCAGGAAGCCGCCGCGCGCGCGGTCGCCGCCGGGCTGGAGGCTGACGCCGATCGCGAGGCTGACGATCTTATCGACCGCGACGACACCCGGGATTGCGACGATTACCGCAGCGGCCCGGCCGAGGCGATCATGGCCGCGGTGCGGGCCGAGCTCGACGCCATGCCCGATGCGGCTCTGGTGGCCCGCCGCCTGGCCGAGGCGCCGGCCGCCATGCTGGCGCCGCTCTCACCCGCGCCCGAGCCGGCCCCGATCGCCGAGACCCCGGGCGAGCGCCTGCCCGGCGAGACCTCCGAGCAATGGCGCGACCGGCTGCTCGCCGCCCGCATCCGGGCGCTGGAAGCCAAATACGGCACCGGACCGCCTTGAGGGCTGGCTTTCCGGTCTTGTGCGTTCCGAAATCCGTGCGGAATGAACGCTTCACTCGGCAGCCGCGACCAGCGCCGCTGCGCGCGGCACGGCTTCGGCGGCGCGGAGCAGCAGGTCGGGCGTGGCGTCGGGGCGGTGGGCTTCCTCGGACAGGATGCGGCGCCAGCGGCGGGCGCCGGGGAGACCTTGGAAGAGGCCCAGCATGTGGCGGGCGATCGACTTCAGCGGCGTGCCCTCGCGCATGCGCGCCTCGGCATACGGCACCATCGCCGCCGCGACCGCATGCCGGTCAGGGAGCGGCGTGGCGAAGAGCGCGGCCTCGATCTCCGTCAGGCGCCACGGGTCATGATAGGCGACGCGGCCGAGCATCACGCCGTCGACATGCGGGAGGTGGGCCTGCACCTGCTCGACCGTCTCGATGCCGCCATTCAGCAGGATCGTGAGATGCGGAAAATCCTGCTTCAGCCGATAGCCGAGCGCATGGCGGAGCGGCGGGATCTCGCGATTCTCCTTGGGGCTGAGGCCGGAAAGCACCGCGTTGCGCGCATGGAGCGCGATCGTGCCGGCGCCGGCGGCGGAGACCTTGGCGACGAAAGCGGCCAGAAGATCGTAATCGTCGCGCGCGGGATCGGGCGAGGGCTCGATGCCGATGCGGCACTTGACCGTGATCGGCGCGACGACCGCATCGGCCATCGCGGCGATGCAGGCGGCGACGGTCTCGGGCTCGGCCATCAGGCAGGCGCCGAAGCGGCCGGACTGCACCCGGTCGCTCGGACAGCCGCAATTGAGGTTGATCGCATCATAACCCCAAGCCGCGCCCAGCGCCGCGCAGCGTGCGAGCGCGGCCGGGTCGGCGCCGCCCAGCTGCAGAACCAGCGGCCGCTCGGCCGGATCGAAGCCAAGGAAGCGCTGTCGGTCGCCATGCAGGATCGCGCCGGTGGTCACCATCTCCGTATAGAGCACCGCGTGCGGCGCAAGCTGGCGCAGAAAGAACCGGCAATGCCGATCCGTCCAATCCATCATCGGCGCTACGGCGAGTATTTTCTCTTGCATTTTCAACGGCGTATGCAGCAATATCAAGGAACCATGCGTGAATGACCGAACGCTCGGGTGCACTCAGATATCGGCAGAGATGCCCTGGCCTGAGCGGTTCGTCCAGCGGCCTGTTGGTTCGAGTTGAAAGAGCCCGGGATCGGAGATTAGGGTTTGGCGCTCCAGGAATCGCAATAGCCTGCCGGGTTGACCGGGCCCGAAAGGATTCGGCAGCTGCCGCATCGCCCTTGGCTCTGGAAATACATACAGTCTTCACACGTCTTGCGCGGGTCGGCGCTCGCCTCGACGTAATGGAGGGATTTCTTCTGCTCCGGATCGCCGAAATTGGGATCGGCGCAAACGGTCTCGGCCGCCGCTTTGGAAATGGTCGCGAACATTCCCCACAAGGATGTCAGCGCGGCGCATGCGAGCAGGCCACGTCGCGTCAAAATTCGATCATTCATGCCGGCTTCCTTCAAGGGTGATGCATTTGAGCCTTATGGCGAGGACGATCCGTTCGGCGTCGGCAGCTTCGCGGCAGCAAGAGCGATGTTGTGCTCATGCGAGATGAGCATCGCCTCGAGCTCGACGCGGATTGCTCCATCACGGACGGTCGGCAGCAGCGCCGCGAGCTTGCGCACGACCCAGCCCTGACCGCGATTGAGGAAGGCCAGGCGCGTCTCGAAGTCGCTGATCGCCATCGCCTTGTCGTAGAACGCGCCCGTTTTCCGCGAGGGCGTGCCCTGAAGATGGCGGATGGCGTCAGCGAGCATGCCGCACCAACGCGCCTCGTCGCGATGGATCGACATGACGAGCTCTTTTGCATCGTCCGGCGCTTCCGAGGTCATGTGGAGTGTCACGCGAGCGCCGGCGCGCTCCGCTTCGAGCAGCTCGTTCAGCGCCGCCAGAAGCTCATCGCGCGAATCGTTCATGAATCGCGCAGCCGCGTCGTGACGAGCATCGTTCCGTAGACGATTTCGAACATGAGGAAAGCGGCGACCCAGAGCGCGCCGGAAAGGGCGATAAGAGCGGTCGCGGCCATTCGTCTGTCTGTTCGTCGTAAAGTGGTAAACACAATACCACTTACCTTGAGCTTCCATTATGGTATCGTCAATACCAATTTATGGTGGCTCCATGCGACTGCTTGCCTCGACCGACTTCGCTCTCCGGACCCTGATGCGTCTAGCGGTGGAGCCCGACCGGCGGCTCTCGACCGAAGAACTCGCGACGGATCTCGCCATATCGCGCAATCATCTGCAGAAGGTGGTGCAGAACCTGGCGGATGCCGGCTTCGTCAAGACTGCACGCGGAGTCGGCGGCGGCGTCATGCTCGCCCGTCCCGCCGTGGAGATCGGCGTAGGTGCCGTCGCGCGGGCGTTCGAGAGCTACCAGCCGATTGTCGAGTGCTTCCGCGCGGACGGCGGCCTGTGCCCGCTCTCTCCAGCATGCTTCCTCAAGGGCGTACTCGCCGCCGCGGGGGAGAATTTCTATCGCGATCTCGACCGCTACAGCCTGGCCGATTGTCTTGGCCGAGGTCGGCGACAGAGATGGGGCCGCACGACGCCCGAGCGCAGCAGGAAGGCGGCGCGCGTCTAATCGGCGCCCGGCGTCTGAAACGACTGCCCTCCCGCCGGCTGTCATCCTTCAGGCGAGGGCCTGTACCGCTTCGGCGGCTCCGCGCATCGCTCCTTCGATATAGCCGACCCCGCGGCAATCGCCGATCGCAACGACATTCTGCCCTGCCGACTTGAGGGTATCGGCGAGCGTGAGGTCGCCGCGCGCGCCTTTGGCGAGGATTACGTTATCGGCGGCGAATGCGCGCGGCGCCCCGGCCTGATCGATGCAGGTGACCCCGGGATCGCCGATCGCAATCTCGCTCACCGAAGACAGGATGAGCCCGCCGGCCTTGCGGATTTCGTCGAGCACCCGCCAGCGGCGGACGACCGGGATGCCTTTGCCGGGCCGCGGCGCCTCTTCGAGCACTGTGACCGATCTTCCGCGGTGGAGCAGAAATTCGGCGAGCTCGAGCCCGACCAGCTCGCCGCCGACGATCACGATCGATTTGCCGAGCGGCATCCACGCCTTGGTCGCTTCGCGAATTACGGCCGGATTGGCGCTCGCGCCCGTCAGTGCGCCGGCCTTCGACATTAGTCGCGTCATCAACCCGGTCTTGCTCCTCAGCTTGTCGAGGTCGCTTCCCAGGATCAGGCTTCGAAGCTCATCGCCGCTCAGCACGTTGGGTCGGTCAGCGCCGGGAACAGGCGGCGCATCGCGGCGCGCGCCGGTGGCGACGATCACCGCATCAGGCGAGAGCGAGGCGATCAGCTCGGGCGTCGCCTCCGTGCCGAGCCGTACATCAATCTGGCTCGTGGAGATCTGTCTTCGCAGCCAATTCAACAGCCGCTCGTTCGGCTCATAGGCAATCGAGGCGAATTGCAGAGTCCCGCCCAGCCGATCCGACCGCTCGATCAGGGTCACCCGATCGCCCCGTGAATCGAGAAGGCGCGCCGCCTCCATTCCTGCAGGACCGCCGCCGATAACCGCAATTTTCCGCGGCTTTCCGGCGGGGCGCGGCGGAAACTCGAGTTCGCGCGCCGTGCGCGGGTTGACTGCGCAGCGCACGGAACCGCCGGTATAGATGGCGCTGATGCAGGTATAACAATAAATGCAGGGCCTAATGTCCTCAGGGCGCCCCTCGGCCAATCGACGCGGGAGATCCGGATCGGCCAAGATCTTACGGCCCATCGTCAGGAAGTCGATGGATCCCTCGGCGATCGCCTTGCCGCCGACATCGGGTTCGACTCGTCCCGATGCGATCACTGGGATTCCAACCGATTTCTTGATCAGCGTCGCGTCCGGAATGTTCCAGGCCGGAACATCGGGCGTATGCGAGCCGGAATGCAGCACGGCGACCGAAGCGTCGTGATAGGAGGTGACGGTAATCGCGTCCGCGCCCGCGTCTTCCATCATGCGCGCTGTCCTGCAGGAATCTGCGATGGTTATTCCGCCTTGCAGCTGATGTTCGCGCGCGTCGATCTTGATCCACATCGGGAAGTCGCGACCCACGGCTTCGCGCACCGCGTGGACGATCTCGAGGGGAAAGCGAACGCGATTCTCGAGCGGTCCGCCATATTCGTCCGTGCGGCTGTTACTATAAGGCGAGATGAAGGCGTTGAGCAGATAGCCGTGGCCAGCATGGATCTCGATCGCGTCGACACCCGCGCGCTTTGCTCGCGCAGCCGCAGCCGCGAAATCGTCAACGACGTTGCGGATATCGTCTTTCGTCATGACATGCAGCGTGGCGTTTTTCATTCTGCCCGTTGCGCTCGTCTCGAGCTCTTCGAGCAGAAAGCCTTGCTCCAAATCGCTTGCCTTGACCGGTGGAACGGAGGGAACCCAACAGGGACGTCCCGCGGCCGTATCGCCTGGAGCAATCATGCCGCCGTGATGCAGCTGCACCGCGTAACGCGCGCCATGCTTGTGAACGACGTCGGCGATCGCACGAATGCCGGGAACGAAGCGGTCGTCCGACAAGGCGACCTGGAAAGGCATGTTGTTGCCGCGCGGCCAGGAGACGCCGACGACGCCGGTCATGACGAGCGCTATACCGCCTCTGGCCTGATCTTCATGGAACGCCGTGATCTTTTCGCCGCAATATCCGTCCGCTTCGGCCAGATTCGCGCCCATGGCGGTGACGAACATCCGGTTGCGAAGCTCGAGCGAACCGATGCGTCCGGGCGAGAGCAAGGGTGCGTAATCGGATACCATGGGGATGACCTCTCGTCAGTGATTACTACGGCCGCGAAATGCGGTGGCCGCCATGCCCGCTGCCAACAGAGCGGAGACGGCGAAGAATGCATTATGGCGACCAAGCGCGCGAACCGTCGGCCGAGTCAGTACTTCACTGTCAGGTCGACACCGAAGGTTCTTCCTTCCGTGTATTGGCCGAGGACGCTCGTGCCGATGTTGAGGATGAAGTTTGGCACGCGTGCGTCGAGTGTGTTCTTGCTCCACGCCGAGATGGTGCCGGTGGCGGGACCCAGTGGAATATCGGAGAGCGACGCGCGCATCCCGACGTCCCAATAGCCAGGGGCGAAGAATTGGTTGTCGAGCGCGGCGACGCCTGTCGGTGTCGTGTTCGTATACATGTTGGATCGGTAGGTGGCGTCTATGCGGAACGTGGGCGTGGCTCCCCAGCTCGTCTCCGGCAGGTCGTATTGGGCGGAGAAATGTAGAGTCGTCTTCGGCACTGACGACACGGGAGTCTGGTTCGCGACATTCACGCCGTTCACCAGGAACACGTCATAGTGATAGTTCGTGAAACCCCAGCTGCCGCTCACGGTGAGATTCGGAAGCGGGATCGCGTCGACTTCGAGCTCCGCGCCATCGATGGTCGACGAGCCGATATTCCTGAACTGCAGGATTCCGTTGAAATATTGCTGTTGCTGAAGGTTATTGAGGTTCGCGTGGAACAGCGCTCCGTTCACGCGAAGGCGTTTCTCGAATAGATCGGCCTTGGCGCCGACCTCGTACGACGTGATGGTCTCCGGCGCGAACGGAATGCCGGCGAACACGCCGCCCGACAGATATCCGGTCGACACCTTGAAATAGGTCATCAGATCTTGTGTCGGCCGATAGGTCAGGTCGATCAGCCAGTCGGTATGATAGAAGCTCGCCGTGTGATCGGAGGCCGCGAGACCGGCGATCGTTTCGGACAGATCGTCGGTTTCCCGATCATCCCAGCTGGCGCGCACGCCTCCGGTCAAGTCCAGTTGATCGGTGATGTGGAACGTGGCGTGGCCGTAAACCGATGTCGAATCGTTCGTCGATTGCGAGATCCCCGGAATCGCGAAGTTGGCTGGAACGATCGCAGGAACGACGCTCGCGAATATGTTTGCGTCATACCATGGCGACACTTCATGGAAATAGAAGACGCCGCCGATTAAGTCGACCAATTTCGTGTTGACGAGCACCTGGAACTCTTCCGTAAGCTGATGCTGAGCCTGGGATTGAATCGAATCCAGGAATGTATAAGGCCGGCCGCCGATCATCGCGCCGCCGTCGCCAGTGAGCTCGTTGGGCCATTGGTCGTCGAATTCGCGGAAGGAAACGATATTCTTGAAGTTGAGCCAGTCCGTCGCCTTGTAGGCCGCAGTCAGGCTTTGCGCGAACTCCCGGAGATGTTCCTCGCCCATAAGCGGATTGGGGACCGAGTCCTGAGGCTGGAGCCCGACGAAGCCATAACCGCCGATGATCGACCTGATAGGCGCGACGCCGGACAGGCCTTGATAGAAGGCGAGAAACGGCGGATCGACCGCAATCAGCTGCGTCGCGGCCTGCGTATCGCGCTGGTCTGTATAATCGACCTTGTAATCGAGCGTCAGATTATCGATCCCGGTATAGCGCAAGGCGGCATGAACCGCATCGACGTCGCGAAGGCCCAATGTTTTTTCCCCGACGATTGTGCCGACATGACCCAGCGTCAGACCGGAATAGTCAACCGCGATTCCCGGTTGGGTGTTCTTCACCCAGCCATCGGACTGGTCGTGCATATAGGTGATCTCTGCCGACAGCCCGTTCCATTCGGGCAAATCGATCCGGGTCTTCGAACGGAACTCGGCATAGTTACCGAAAGAAAGAGTCTCCGCGGCTCCGAATTGGCCCGTGGGCCCTTTCGTGATGATGTTGATCGCGCCGCCCGTGGCGTTGCGGCCGTAAAGCGTGCCTTGCGGTCCGCGGAGCACCTCGACGCGCTCGATGTCCGCCAGGTCGAAGTCAGATCCGTTTGCCCGGCCGATATAGACGCCGTCGACATAGATGGCGATCGGCGTGTCCACCGCGGTTCCGCCGGTGCCGGTACTCAGTCCTCGGATCGTGATCACCGGGACGGCGGCGCCGTTGGTCTGCGGGTAGGAGGAGAGGTTCGGTGCCAGGCCGCTCAGGCCGTTGACATCGACAATGCGCTGCTGCTCCAGCTCGGTGGCGCTGATCGCGGTCACGGCGACCGGCACGATTTGAAGATTCTGCTCGCGCTTCGTCGCCGTGACGACGACCTCTTCCAACGTCTGGTTCGATCCAACCGACTGGTCGGTCGTGGCCCCCGCAACGGTCGTTTGCGCATTGGCAGACCGGATAGACAGCAGCTCTGTGCCACAGACGAGCGCAAAATCGCTCGCTGTCGCGAGCAGGCCCATGCCTCCAATCGCGACGATCCGGCCAAACTGGAACGATGCGCTCCGCTCCATAGGTCCCCTCCCAATCTTGCTCGGCCGCCCACGAGCCGCGGGCGCGCCGATATTCTCGGTAGAGGAAGTCTATTCGTGACGGCGAGGCTGGAAGCGGGCAGGTTTGCTCAAAGGTGATGATATATTCGCTCAACCCGAGCGACCGGCGCCGAGCCGCGGCTGGACGCGGCGCAGAAGGACCGCCGCGTGACTGACCGGATTGCCCAGGTCTGTTGCGAGATCCGGGAGCAGGCACAAAAAGGTGCTTTTTCAGGCAAAGATGATGATAGTTTCGCTTGGCAGCGGCAAATTGCCCTGTCAGAAATGACCAGTCTCCGCGCCATGACCAAGCATGTCTCTGAATCGTCGCCGAAATTCGTCCCCGCCTACGCGGCCTACGAATTGCTGACCAAGGCGGTGGACATTGGAGCGGATCCGGCAACCATCCTCGAGCGCGCGCAGATCGCCTGTTCAATCGAGGATCTGCAAAGCCGCGTGGAGCCCTTTCCACGCCGTCAGTTCGCCGCCCTTTATCGTGAATGCATCCTGGCGCTCGAGGCACACGCCCATCGCCGAAGCGGGCGGCTCGCAATGGAGGTCAATGAGACCTTCATGCTGTTCTACTGCATCATAAGCTGCCGCACGCTGGGCGATGCCATTCGCAGGACAGGGGAATTCTTCGCAATGCTGGACCGCGGCATCCACGCTTCGTTGCAGATAGCCGGCGGCGTGGCCGAATTCGCCATGAAGTCGCGGCGCGAGATCAAGAACACGGCGTCTTTTCTTTCCGATCTCGTTGGGTTGTCATCGTTCCACCAATTCTATGGCTGGATGATCGGCAGCCCGATCGAGCTGTATGATGTCGAGATGTGCTACGATCCGGTTTTCGAAAAGGACATCTTCATGGATCCCTTCGGAATTCCGGTGAAGCTCGGTGGCGCTGTCCACTGCTTCCGGTTCGATGCAGACCTCCTCGATCGTCCGACGATCCGTTCCTACCCTGAGCTCGAGGCTCTTCTCGAGATGTTTCCATTCGACGTCATGCCGCCGGAATACAAGACAGCGCGGATCGCACATCATGTCCGAAATATCTTGAACAACGCTATCCTAGCCCGCGCACGCATTCCGCGCATCCCGGATCTGGCGAAGACCTTCAACCTGAGCAGCGCTACGCTGCGCCGGCGGCTCGTCGAAGAAGGAACGTCGATCAATGAAATCAGGGAGGCCTGCCGGCGCGATCTAGCGCGCGAATATCTGGCGAATCGGGGCCTGACCCTGCAGCAGATCGCGGAACGGCTCGGCTTCAGTGACGGGTCGACCTTTCGGCGCGCATTCAAGAGCTGGTACGGCGCTTCGCCGACCGATTATAGGCGGCACCAGATGCGGCCCCGCATGGCGAGCGCGTGCTCGGCGTCGGGGCACGAGCAGAGGCCGCCCGCGACGAAGTAGTCATTCGCGTGCCCTTCGTGGAACGAAGAATATGATGTATCGTTGCCGTTGCATTATCGCCTATAAATAGCGACCTTTTCCGCAGCGCGAATACGGGAGTGGCGGTATGACGCTGGACCCGGTGATCTTTTCGCGACTCCAGTGGGCCTGGGTGATCGCCTGGCACATTCTTTTGCCTGCCTTCACGGTGGGGCTCGCCTCCTATATCGCCGTGCTCGAGGGGCTCTATCTTTTCACCAAAGACGAACTCTGGTTTCGGCTATCGGGCTTTTGGACGCGAATCTTCGCCATCTCGTTCGGCATGGGCGTCGTGTCAGGGGTCATTATGCCCTTTCAGTTCGGGACGAACTGGAGCCGTTTTTCCGACGCTGCCGCCAATGTGATATCGCCGCTCCTCGCCTATGAAGGCCTGATGGCTTTCTTTCTCGAGGCTTCATTCCTCGGCATTTTGCTGTTCGGGCGCACGCTGGTGCCGCGATGGGCCCACTTCTTCGCCGCGTTGATGGTGGCGGGCGGGACTCTGCTCTCCTCCTTCTGGATTCTAGCGACCAACAGCTGGATGCAAACGCCAGCCGGATACACGATCGTCGATGGACGCTTCTACCCCGAAGACTGGCTACAAATCGTCTTTAGCCCTTCCTTCCCTTATCGGCTGACCCACAACGTCGTCGCCTTCTACATCACGACCGCCATGGTGGTGATGGGCGTGGGCGCTTACCTTCATCGATCCGGCAAGAGCACTGCGGAAGCGCGGCGGATGATCGTGATGGCGCTCGATCTTCTGATCATCATTGTCCCGTTGCAGATGTTCCTCGGTGACCAGCACGGCTTGAACACGTTGGAATACCAGCCGGCAAAGATCGCTGCGATCGAGGGGCGATACGATACGGTTCAACCCGTTCCGCTCACCTTGTTCGGCATACCGGACGACAAGGACGCGGTCATGCGCGATGCGATCGATATTCCGCGGCTTGGCAGCCTCATCCTGACTCATTCGTGGAACGGCAGCATCCGCGGACTGAAGGAATGGCCGCCGGATGAACGTCCCCCGGTCGCTCTGCCATTCTTTGCGTTCCGCGCGATGGTCGGAATCGGCATCTTGATGCTGATCATCGTCATCCTGGGGCAGGTGCTCAGAATTCGAAGCCGGCTCTTTCACTCGGCGTGGTTTCTGCGTCTTTGCCAATGGGCCGCGCCGAGCGGCTTCATCGCCGTGCTCGCAGGTTGGACGACCACGGAGGTCGGGCGCCAGCCATGGACTGTTTACGGTCTTCTCAGAACTACGGATTCAGTGTCGCCCTCGCTTACCGGCGGCGATGTGCTCACATCGCTCATCCTTTACATCATCGTGTATCTAGTCCTCTTTCCGGCCGGCATCGCGCTCATGGCAGCGCGGGTCCGGCGAGGCGTGCCGGAGGCTATGGAAGAGGCGGTGGTCGCGGTCGAGAGCGGCCGGCCGCCCGTGCCTTTCGAAGCCGTGTCGCAGATCGCTGCGCCCGGCACGGATACTTAGCGGATGCAGCTCGACCTGGTCCCGCTCTGGACGTTGATCTTGGGTCTAGCCGTGTTCCTCTATGTGCTGCTCGACGGTTTCGACCTCGGCGTGGGGATTCTCTACGGCTTTGCGCCAGAGGCCGACCGGCCGTCGATCATGAGCTCGATCTTGCCGATTTGGGACGGAAACGAGACCTGGCTGGTTCTGGGCGGGCTGGGGCTCCTGGCGGCCTTCCCGCTGGCCTTCGCAATCATCATTCCGGCAGTCTATTTCCCGATCCTGATCATGCTGCTGGCTTTGGTCTTTCGCGGCGCCGCTTTCGAGTTTCGATTTCGCCACCCGGCGCTGAGGCGCTTCTGGGACCATGCCTTCTTCTCCGGATCCGCCCTCGCGACCTTCGCGCAAGGACTCGTGCTCGGAAGCTACATCCAGGGTTTCCAGGTGACGGGACGCATCTTCAGCGGCTCTTCGTTCGACTGGGCTACGCCGTTCTCGTTTCTGACCGGGCTCGCGCTGATGTCCGGCTACAGCCTGCTCGGCGCCGGCTGGCTCATCCTCAAAACCGAAGGCGCGCTGCAACGCTGGAGCAGGCGCGCCGGAAGAATTGCCTTTGCCGGCGTGATGATCGGGATCATTGCCGTTAGCCTGTGGACGCCGGCGCTCGATCCAGCGATCGCGCGGCGCTGGTTCTCTTGGCCCAATATCGCGTTTCTGTCGCCGATCCCGATCGCGACGGCCGCGCTCGGCTGGGCCGAATGGCGTGCGCTCTCCGGCGGTCGCGACCTTTGGCCATTCATCTGCGCGGTCGGCCTGTTCGCGCTGTCATATCTCGGAATCGCGATCAGCCTTTGGCCGGATATCGTTCCGCATCGCTATTCGCTGTACGACGCAGCCTCGTCGCCGGGGACCCAGGCCTTTCTTCTGATCGGAACGCTGTTCCTGCTTCCGGTCATCTTCACCTACACGGCCTGGTCTTATTGGGTGTTTCGTGGGAAGGTCCGCGGCGGCCAGATGCATTATTAGCGGCCGCCCGGCGAAGAGCCTTCAATTGATCGCCCGGCGTGGCTCTATCCGTCGAGCCATGGCACGCCGCCACCCGAAACGTCGCGCGCCTGCGACGCCGAGGGACGCGCTAAGCAGCAGCCCAGCCGGCGTGCTCGGCTAAGAAGCGCTGGAACTCGGCCCGCCATTCCAGATCCTCCGGCGCGTTGCCGAAGCCGCCATGCGGCATGGCTTCGCCGACGAACAGCTCGACCGGGACGCCGGCGCGCTTGAGCGCGCGATGAAGCCGGACGGAGTTCGACAGGAAGATGTCGCGCGTCCCCGTCTGGATGAAGGAAGGGGGGAAGCCCTTGGTGAAATCGCCGAAGAGCGGCGAGACGTAGGGGTCCGACAGATCGTGCCCGTTGGCGTAAAGGGCGTTCATGATGGGCAATCCGCTGCGCAGCACGACGTCGATATCGCGGTTGGTCTCGAACGTGTCGCCCGATTCCGTGAGATCGACTTCGGGCGTGAAGAGCCCTACGGCGGCCGGTAGCGGTAGTCCGCTGTCGCGGATCTTGAGCGGCACCGCACCGGCCAGATTGCCGCCGCCCGAGGCGCCGGAGATCACGATCTGCCGCGGCTGATAGGTTTCCAAAAGTCCACGATAAACCGCGACGCAATCCTCGATCGCCGCCGGGAAGGGATGGTCGGGCGGGTTGCGATAATCGACCGCGAACACTTTGCAACGCGTTCCGACGGCCTCCATCAGCGCGAAGATGGAAACGCATTCGCCGCCCAGCAGCACCAGGCCGCCGCCATGGAAATAGAGGAGCGCCTTGTCGCGATTGCCTTCTGGAATGGTCGAGGGCTCGGCCACGAACACGGGAACGCCGGCGATCGTCCGCAGGTCAACCCGTGCCGGCAGAGCCTCGGCGGCCGGTCTCATCGTCGCGGCGAGGGCCTCGTTGGCCTCTGCGATATAGGTCCTCCAGCCGGCCTTGTCCTCGAGCGGTGGGAAAGGCGGCATGCGGGGCCTCTCCATCGCGAGCGAAGCCTGGGCGGCGGGGCTGATTGATCGCGGAACTGGGATAACGCGCTCGGTGAGATGGACGCCTTTGAGCTCCCCCATATTCGCCTCCGCTCGTTGCTCTAGAGATCCGGCAGTTTGAAGGGCAGGTTCGTGTCCTGCAAGCCTCCGTCTATGTTGAGGATTGCGCCCGTCGCATAGCCGCCGGCGTCCGAGCAGAGATAGAGCGCGGCCAAGCCGATTTGCTCCACATCGCCCACGGCTTTGATCGGGGTTTTCTCGATCAGCTTCTCGCGGAAGCTCGGATCCATGTCGAACGTATTCTTCAGCGCCGGCGTCATGATGGCGCCGAGCGCCAGCGCGTTCACGCGCACTTTGGGCGCCAGCTCCTCGGCCATCGATTTGGTCAGATGGTCGACCGCAGCCTTGGCGACGCAATAGGACATCATCCCGCGAATGCCGATATGTCCAGCGCCCGAAGAGATGTTGAGGATCGCCCCCTTGCCCTGCTTCAGCATCTGCGGAACGCAAATCTGGCTCAACAGGAATGCCGAGGTCGTATTCCAATCGAAGTGGAACTTGAAATCTTCCTCGGTGATCTCGAGAAACGGATGATAATTGTTGCCGCCGGCATTGTTGACGACAATGTCGATGCGGCCGAATTGCTTGACCGCCTCGCCGGCCAGCGTTTGAAGGTCCGCCTTCTTCATCACATCAGCGGTGATCGCGACGGCCTTGCCACCCTTGCTCTTCAAGAGATCGACGGTCTCGTCGATCTCGGTGCGGGTTCGCGCGCTGCAGACGATCGTCGCGCCGGCCTCCGCGAACACCGAAGCGATACCGCGCCCGACCCCTCGGCCGGCGCCCGTGATGATGGCGACCCGACCGTCGAGCCGAAGCCGTTCCAAAGCCATATCCTGTCTCCCTGGTTTCCGGTCAGCTGATTAGAGTCCGCGAAAGGCGCCCCGACTGCCCATCATCGGCAAGTCGAGGAAAGTCTTGATCCCCGGCGCGGCTTCGCAAACATACGGGATCGCATTCACCGCATGGACGGCGGTCCCTTGCACGGCCGCCTCCTCGCCTTGCCTGTTGTAGTTGGGATCGGCCGGGTCGAAGCTGGCGCAAATCCCGACCTTGCATTGGACCGAAGGTGTTCCCTCGACGGTGACGGTCCATTCTACCTGGCGGCTGGATTCGATGTCCCAGGCTGGCTCGATGTCCATCGTCGTCTTCCAATAAGTCGAAAGTATGATCGCCTCTTTTCCATCGACAATCCCGCGCCATTCGAAGCGTCGGCAGCCGACCGTTCCGGGCTCGATCGTCCTGCCGCAATCGAGCGTGACGCGCGACTTCGCGGTTGCAACTTCGTGATGGCTGTCGATCCGCTCCAGCTTCACGCCAAGATGGTCGCAGATCATGAGAATCGATTCGCCGAAATAGGCGTTCATGCCCTTGAGGAAGGCGTCGGCGGATCCGAGCGCGGCTTCGGGCGTTTTGCCGAAACCGACGTGATCCAGCATGATTTCGGGCGCGGTGCTGGCATAGTGATTCACGTCCGAGACCTCGCGCACGATAATGCGCTTGGCGCGGTGCGTGAGGCCCGAAAGCGTGAGCGGCAGGACCTCGCTCATGAAGGCGGGATTGATCCCGGAGCCGTGAAAGGTGCTGCCGCCCGCGAGCGCCGCCTGCTCGAGCTTATCGTAGACGGCAGGTCCGTAGAATTTCGGATAAACGTTGCTCGCGGTCGTGACGACGTTCACGCCGGCCTTCAGGAAGGACGCAATCTCGTCGTAATCAGCCATCAAGGGCGTGTAGAGGATGCAGTCCGCATCCTTCAGAGGCAGGGCGGCGGAATCCTTCGCGGCAATGACGCCGGTTTTCGGACGGCCGCAGATGTCGCCCGCGTCTTTGCCGACTTTGGCGTCGCCATAGACTTTGACCCCGATCAGTTGGAATTCCGGGTTGCTCAGGATTTCCCGCAGGCCGAACTTGCCGACGCTGCCCGTTCCCCACTGGATTACCTTATAGGTCATCTCGCCTCCCTGAACTGGGCGACATCATAGACATGTTTCCTCCCCGTCCGCAGGCGGCATCGGAGCACCGCTGGTCGAGACCGTACAGACGTCGACGCTGTGCGAATCGTCGCAAAATTGTGAAAAGCGGCCCTTTGATTGTGCGCCCCAGCTTGATGAAGCGGCAATTTTGAAGAGATTGGAGGAAAATTAACTAAGCCCCGTCCTTGATAGGCGCCCAAGGCGAGTATCGCCGATCTTGAGACACCGAGGGTGAGGACCGATGAAGACGGCATTGGTTTGCGGCGGGGGTGGGTTCATTGGCGCGCATCTGGTCAAGCGGCTGAAATCGCAAGGCTATTGGGTGCGAGCCGCCGATCTCAAATTTCCCGAATTCTCCGAGACCGAGGCTGACGACTTCGTCGTCGCCGACTTGCGCGACCCGGTCGAGTGCCGTGGAATCGTCGATCGATCCTTCACCGAGATCTACCAGCTCGCGGCCGATATGGGCGGCGCGGGTTACATCTTCACGGGCGAGCATGACGCTGACGTGATGCACAACTCCGCGTCGATCAACCTCAACATTTTGGCGGCCTGCGTGCGCCGGAACGTGAAGCGCATCTTCTATTCCTCGTCGGCCTGCATCTACCCCGAGCATAATCAGAAGGATCCGAACGCGCCGGTGACGCGTGAGGACAGCGCTTACCCTGCCAATCCCGACAGCGAATATGGCTGGGAGAAGCTCTTCAGCGAGCGGCTTTATCTTTCCTACGCGCGTAATTACGGCATCGAAGCGCGGGTCGCTCGCTTCCACAACATTTTTGGACCCGAGGGTACCTGGATGGGGGGTAAGGAGAAGGCGCCGGCTGCACTCTGCCGCAAGGTTGCCGAAGCGCCGGATGGCGGTTTCATCGAGATTTGGGGCGATGGGCAGCAGACTCGCTCCTTCCTCTATATCGATGAGTGCCTCGAAGGCGTGCTGAGGCTGACCCGCTCGAGCTTCAAAGGCCCGGTGAATATCGGCTCCGACGAGATGATCTCGATCAACGATCTCGCGGCCATGATTATCGGTATCTCAGGCAAGAGCCTGGAGGTCCGCCACATCCCCGGCCCGCTGGGGGTACGGGGCCGAAATTCCGACAACGCGCTGATCCGGGAAAAGCTCGGCTGGGCGCCGTCTCAGTCCCTGCTAAGCGGGATCGAGACGACCTATGGCTGGGTGGCGAGCCAGGTGGCGCGTCATGCCGGGTCAAACTCTCGAGCCAGGGCAGCCTAAGGGCAAAATGGCAACGGGGCCGGGCGATGCCCGGCCGATGAACGAGCTATAGACCCTGAACTGGTATTTAAGACGCTTTCACATAGTGAAATCGTCTTCACCGGAAAATTGCTGTTAACCACGATTAAGATTTTTGTGGCCGTCTCAATATGCTAATAATAAGTTAAAGGGATGTTTCACTAGTACAACATGATCATGTCTTTAACGCTGAATCGCATTCTCGCCTTGGTTTTCGCAACGGCCACGCTCAACTGCATGTCGGCCCGTGCGAATCTTCTCCTCAATGGCAGTTTCGAGGATTCGGTCGTCGATGCCGGCGACGTCTGCGGTCCGTATGCATATTGCCGGGCCTTTACGCCGGGCGACACCATCGACGGCTGGATGGTAATCGGGAAAGGCGGCGTGGCCGGCACCGCCATGGTGATTTCCCGTAACTATGTCGAGCCCGACAGTGGGGACGGGCAGACGCTTCATTTCGACCCTGCCGACGGCAATCAATCCATCGACCTCACCGGCGAAGGGAATCAGGGCACGACCAACGGCATCAAGCAGACGGTCGCGACCATCCCGGGACAGATATACCAGCTGACCTTTGATGTCGGGCATCAGTATGATCAGGCCCCCGGCTATCCCGGACCGGCCTCGGTTTCACTGTGGCTTGATCTCACCGGCGGCGGCAGCAGCGAGGTCGGCGTTTACGCCAACGGCGCCGACACGCCGGACGATGTAACCTGGGAGACGTTCTCTTACGATTTTGAGGCGGTAAGCGACTCCACGACGATCGCTTTCCTCAACGCGACCGACGTGGGGAATAATTTCGCGGGCCTTGACGCGGTGAGTTTGGTTGCTCTGTTGCCCGAGGCGCCGTCCGGTTGGATGCTGGGCGTCGGCATCCTGATGTTGTGGCCGATGCTGGCCGGGCGCCGTCGCGCCGCTTAATCCCCTTTGGTGATTGAAGAGACCTGGTATTCCAGGATTGCGCCGGCCTTATCGTGCGTTACGACGAGCCGACGCGCCTGACGGCACTCGTCGACCTGAGCCCCGGTCAAACCGAAAAAGGCCCCGATTTCGGCCGCCTTGACCGGGTCCGCGCTCTTTCGGCGGTTGCGGCCGCCATACATGAGCTGATTGTAGAGCGCCCAGGCGATGAAGATTGCCGAGTTGACGGCAATGACCTCGACATAGGAGCCGAGCGATCTGCCGACCGCCACTATGCCGCTTCCCAATGAAATTTTGCTTCCGTGGGCAATGTCTTCGGCGCTGCTAGCGATGAACAGGAAGACGCCTCTAAGCAAATAGATGTAGGAGGCCCAGATCAGCAGCGTCATGACGATGTCGATCAATCTGAGATAAAGCGGGCGAGACGCGCCCTCCCGGATGATCGGTTCCTTCATTGCCGCCTGATTCCCCGATCCGGGCTGATCCAGACCGCGCGGGCGGTGCGGCGCTTGAGCAGTGCCTTGGGAAAGCCGACCACCGTGGTTGCGACGATGATGACCCAGTAGAACATCGGGTACCAGATCGTCCAAAAAATGGCCCGTCGGAGCCCACGCTCGTAGCGGGCTTCAATCACCAGACTGACGACGAATTGCATCAGGCAAGCGAACCCCAGGACCAATCCGGTAAAGGTGGGCGGAAAGATCGTCGGCACGTAAAGGCCCGGCGGCAGGTAGATAAAATGGCCCGCAATCCATAGAAGGACTGACAGCAGGAAGGCGAAAGCCCAAGAGACGCTCAGCAGATATTCTATGAGAAGCGGCCACATCCGCCGCAGCCGCCAACGCCATAGGCTGCGAATATTCTTGAGAAATACCTCGGCGCCGCCTTGAGCCCATCGCAATCTCTGTCGCCAAAGACCGCGAAGCGTCTCCGGCATCAGAATCCAACAGATCGCGTTGGGCGCATAGAGTATTCCCCAGTGATCACGCTGCAGCTCCCAGCTGACGTCGATGTCGTCGGTGACCATGTTGATGCTCCAGTACCCGACGCGGTGAAGAGCATGTTTGCGAAATGCGGCCACGACGCCGGAGACTGTGAAGATCCTCCCATAGATGCGCTGCGCACGCTTGATCATGCCGATGATCGATGAGAATTCCCCCACCTGAATGCGCCCGAGGAGCGTCGAACGAGTCCGGATGCGCGGATTGCCGGTGACAGCGCCGACGCGGACATGGTCGATCAGGGGCTGCACGAGGTAAGCGGTAGCGTTGGGATGGAGGATGCAGTCGCCGTCGATGCAAACGAGGAATTCGCCCCGCGACACCAGCGCCCCCGTTCTAAGCGCTACGCCCTTGCCCTGATTGCGCGCCAGATGGACGACGCGCAGCCGCTCGTATTTCGCCGCCAAGGCATCCAGCATCGGCCCCGTTTTGTCGCGCGAGCCGTCGTTGACGGCCACAATCTCAAAATCCGGATAGTTTTGCGCGACCGCCGACTCGATGGTTTCCTCGAGATTGTCCTGCTCGTTAAAGCAAGGAATGATGATCGATACGAGGGGCGTATCGCGAAGTTTCGGCGGTTCATCGGGAGTTTGGTCTGTCGTCTCCCAGTGAAAGTAATAGTAAATGCCGCCGCATATCCAGATGAACGACATGAATAGGGGATAGAAAAATACGAAAGCGATAAGAAGCCGGCCGGAGGCGATCGCGGTAACTACGGCTCCCACTGATAAAACGCTAAGAAAGTGATCTAACATGGCAATAAAAAAGCTGGATTATTGAGATGCAGCGGTGTGAGGGGGCATGGTGACGCAATCGCCATCACAGCCTCCAATCCAGATTCGCGAAAATCGAGATGCTGTCGTTTGCAACAGAGTCATAAGGATGCCGCGCCAGCTTGACGCCTAGGCCGCCCGACCAGTCGTCACCGAGCTTCAGGCGATGCTCGTAGACGAAAGCCGCGGCCGGGTGAGGAGCGAAACCGTGCTCCCAGTAGATCCCGGGCACCATTGTCGCGTGATGCAACCACACGAAATCATAGCGCCGATAGAGGATCTGCGTGGCATCGAGCCCGATGGCGGCCTCAGCGTCCCAGAGCGGATTGTAATAGGGCGCATTATGGAAGGTGTTGCGGGAAGCATACAGCTCGGGGACGACATCCAACGTAAAATGTGGCGCGGTGATCAATCGCTGCGTGGTGCTGATATCCATCGATGAGCGGAAATTGGTGTCAGAGAAGGTGAGCAGTTCGGCGGTCAAGGAATAGGACTGCATGTCATCGGCGCGCCAGCTCACGTGAAATGTCGCCGAATCCGCGGTGATTTCATGTCTTAGTGCCCTGAGCGGCGTATCGCTCGAAAAAGCCTGTGCCAGCAACGAGAGCCGCCATTCATCGTCCGGAGCCCATGAGACCGCAGCCTTCCCGCCGATATGTGCGGTCGGAATCAGATCTTCGGTAACTTCGCCGCTGGCGCCAAAATCTCGGGCGGTGAATTCGACTCCTGCCGCCATGTGATGATCCGAAACTCGGCCCTCGGGCAGTGCGACGGTCGCAAACTGATAATCGGCGTAGAGCCGATACGAGTCCTCGATCGGCGCGGAGAAGATTTCCGTCTCGAGGTTGAACGTGTCGCCGCCGAGCGGCGCGCGCTGCGCCTGATAAAGCTGATTGGCCGAAAATTTGAGCTCAGGGCGTTCCAGGGTCTCTTCGCGTTGGCGGAGAAGAGCCGTCGCGTGATCGGGGTCGAGGTCCTGCGCAATCCTTGCTTCCACGAGCTTGTCGGTGGCTGCGAACCCGGCCGTACGGTCGCCGCGATCGACGGCGACGTTTGCCTCGCCGACGGCCGCGTCGTGATCACCCGGGCGGATGGACTCGACCTTGGCGAAGCTCCGCTCCGCGGCCACGGGTTCACCTCTGTCCTCCAGAATCGTTCCGTACGTATCCAGCAATGCGGGATTGTCCGGCTCGGCGGCGAGCAAGGCTTCGATGCGTTCTTGCGCCTCGTCCGTGTCCCCGGCATACACCTTCGCCATAGTTGCGGCGATTTGTGCGCGCAGCCAGTCCGGATTCGCCCGTGCGCCGACCGTCCGCTGTTCGCGCCAGGCGAGCCCATCGACCGTCGTGAGCGCGGCATCGAAATCCTCCGACTCGATTTCGGCATAGAAGAGCCCGAGATTTGACTGGAAATCGCTGGGCGAATCGGCAAGTGCGGCTTCGTACACCGTTCTGGCGGCCTCGGGTCGCCGGACCCGCATGTAGGCGTCGCCGACGACTCTCAGTGCGTAGGCGGGCACCGGGAGGTGCTCTTTTTCCAGCGCCTCGTAGGCCGCGATCACATCGTCGAAGCGATCGCGATCGGAAAGCGCCAGGATGCGGTCGAATTTCGCCCGGCGAAGCTCTGCGGTCGCCTCCGGACCTTCCATCGAAAGATCGCCGATTCGCGCGTCCAGCGCATCGATGGCACGATCGGCCCGACGATACCGCTCGTCGTCGCCCAGGCCGGTCGCTCCAGCCTCCCGCACGAGCAGCGCCGCCCGATTGCCGCCCAGCCGGCGTCTTTCGTCCGCTGAGAAGAGGTCGGGCGAAAGCCGCGCCAACAGCCATGCATGCTCGATGTCTCCCAGTTGCTCGGACGCCAGGATCAGCTCGCGCCGGGCTTCGCGGTCTGCGGGATCCAAAGCGAGGACGCGCCGTGCCAAAGCCGTCGCGTCGGCCGCTTCGCCGGCCTTGTAGGCGGCATAAGCGGTGGCGGACAAAATCTCCAGATTGTACGGATGCGCCGGAAGCAGCGATTTGCCCCGAGACAGCGCGTCCTCGGCATGGCCGGAATCGGCGAGCGTCAGAATCTCGCCTGCGATGAACAGCATTCGGCCGGGATATTCGCGCTGCCCGCGCCGGTAGAGCGCCAACGCTTTGTCGAATTGGCCGAGATCGCGATAGTCGCGCGCTGCGGCCTGTTCGACGAAGGCGGGCAGGGCGCCCTCTCGCGGAAGCTTCTCGAACACCGCGATTGCGTCGGACTGGCGGTGAGCCCAGCCCAATACGGTCAAATAGTCGTAGGCGATCGACAGGTTCTGAGGATCACGGCGATAGCGGCCCTCTATGATTGGAAGCGCCTCGGTATAACGGCCGGCCCTCGCCGCAGCGATCGCTGCATCGTATTGGGCATCGACCGCTGCTCCCGCTGAAGTCGCAGTCCCCGCCATTACGCCAACGAGCGCAGCCGCGATGAGCAATCTAAGATGGTGCTGAGCGTGGTCCACTGCGCGCATCTTTAGCATTAACGAACTGCGAAGATGAATGGGGCGCTCGGAAGATGAAAAAATCTCCTAATTCCGGGGCTTTAGGAGGATAAGATCGACCAGGCTGCCGACCTGGCCGCTCGACTCGGCATCCGTCCATGGGCCAGGCTTCGGCGGCATTTATCTATTGTGCGAGAAGGATTTGCGGTTGGCTGAGGCTTGTTTGCACGGCGGGGGCAAAGTCGATCGGCGCGCAACCGCCGGCATCCTGAGGCACCGCGCTGGTCAAGATGGCTGTGGACGGTCCGTTGCCGGATCCCTTGTCGATTCCCGATAGGCACGGAGCCCTTCCTCGGAGGCTCCTGGGCGCGTTGGCCTCGCACGGGCTGAGGCTGATGACGTCGGAGCGATCGGGAATCGCGTCCGCGCTCCAAACCCTGGTCCAAAGCGCGATCGTCTTGATTATCAATTTCGGCACGGCGGTGCTGACGGCGCGGACTCTCGGTCCGTCCGGGCGTGGCGAGCTGACGGCCGTCGTCGTCTGGCCGCAGCTTTTCGCCTGGGCGATGCTCATGGGGCTGCCGCAGGCGCTGATCTACAACATCCGAACCGATCGTTCCCGCGGGGTGGGGCTGATCCCCACTGCGCTGCTGCTTGGCGTCGTTGGAGGCTGCATCGCCGCGACCGTCGGGATACTCATCATTCCCCATTGGCTCGGCCGCTACGATGCCGGGGTGACGCGGCTCGCCCGATGGGGGCTGGTGTTGACCCCGGTCAGCACCATCTCGACCATTCTGATCGGCGTGCTGCAAGCTTCCGACCGATTCCGCTTGTTCAACCGGATCAGTATTGCGGCGCCGTTGCTTACTCTGATCGCCCTTCTCGGGCTTCTTGGCACCGGTGTGCTTTCTCCACGCAGCGCGGCACTCGCCTATCTGCTCCCATCGGTGCCGGTTCTCGGCTGGACGATTTGGATCACCTTTCGCGCCTGCCCATGGCCTGGAGGCATCGGTATTTCGGCTGCGCGAAGGCTGCTCTCTTACGGCGCGCGCGTCTGGGGCGGCGATCTTCTGAATGTGCTCGGAACACAGGCCGAAAAGGCGTTGCTCGTCGGGTTGCTGGTGCCGTCGTCGCTCGGCGTTTACGTGATCGCGCAAAGCCTGGCGCAGCCTTTGGCGATCGTTCAGGCGTCGATCGGCACGACTTTATTCCCGAAATCCGCCGGCCGGAGTCTGGAAGAGGCAAAGGCGCTGACGGGCCTTGCGATCCGCGTCAATCTGGTGGTGGTCGCCCTGGCAGCCATTGTCTTGGTCTTTGCGGCGCCGATCGTATTGCGCCTCTTCTTCGGTTCGGGCTTCGCGGCGGCGATTGGGCCGGTTCGCTTCTTTGCCGCCGCCACGGTTCTGGATGCGGTCAACGTGCTTTCCATCCAGTTCTTCTTTGCCGCAGGCCGACCCGGCGTGGTTGCCGGAATCCAGGCGATGGCCGTCACTGTCCTGCTCTCCGGAATCCTTATCCTGGTTCCCCTATTGGGCCCCAACGGCGCCGCCTTGGCCTGGCTCATGAGCTCGCTTGCGAAGTTCGTCGGGATCTATAGCGGCTTCCCTCTGTTCCTGCGGACAAGACCGCCGTCGCTGCTCTTGAATCCTGCGGATGTGGCGGAGATCGGGCATAGGCTACGACACTGAGAACTCTTGCAGCCGCGAGTCCATTGGACCGACAATTGCGCCGCCCTGCATACCCCCGAGTCGCATAAGGATGGTCAGATCGATGGCGCGGTTCGCGCTGCTGCTGCTTCTTCTGCTGTTGGCGTTTTCAGCGTCCGTGCTGGCGGAGACGCCGTCCTTGCAGCAGGATGAGCAAAAGCCGACGGCCCATTTCGCCTCGCTCAGATCGGACAAGGTCAATCTGCGCACCGGTCCCGGCGCCGATTTTCCCATCGAATGGGTGTTCATGCGCAAGGGCCTGCCGGTCGAAATTCTGGCCGCCTTCGATACCTGGCGCAAGATTCGCGATTCCGAAGGGACTGTCGGGTGGGTCCATCAGGGAATGTTGTCCAGCAGACGGAGCGTGCTCGTCACGGGTGCCGTGCGCCCGCTACGCCAGGATCCGAAACCTGACGCCGGTATCGTGGCGGAGCTCGAGCCGGGTGTCGTCGCGCATCTGTCCCGATGCAATCCGGATTGGTGCGAGGTCAAGGCGAACGGCTATCGCGGCTGGCTCCCGCGCGACCAGATCTGGGGATTGGAGGCGGGCGAGATCGTCCAGTGAGCCTCAGGTCACGTCGACCCTGAGCCGCGACAACCTCAGAGCCTTGATCAGCCAGCGGCCACCGACCCGTTCATAGGTCTCGTGATAGTGACCATAGCCTCGCAGCGTTTTCATCGGCGCGCCTTCGGGCCAGCGCAGCACATCCTCCATAGCCCAAATGCCGGTCGCCGTGGAGGGCGACGTGACCTCGATCTCGGGCATGTGGCCGTGATGGACGGTTACCAGATCCTGCACGGCATGGCGCATCGCTGCGGCGATCGCCTTGGCGCCGATGACGAGGCCTTCGGCCGCGCGGCTCTTGTCGCGAGCCTCCGAGCGCATGTCGAAGACGCAATCGTCCGTGAAGATCGTCTCGAGGCCTGCCCAGTCCTTGGTGTCCATGAAGCGGAAATATCGCGCCTTCAGCTGATGGATCGCCTCGATAGCTTCCAGCCGTTCCAGATCGCTTACCATTTCCGCCTCCAATGATGTCGGCCCCGGGCCTTGGTTTTCCTCGCGCGCCTATCTAATTTGCCGCCGAAGGCCGCAGCGCGGCTCGATATCAATTAGCCGTCCAAGGCCGGCTCAGTCCAGCCGCAAGGGGAAACGCCATGGCTGCCGCAAATCGAAAGGTGATCATCACTTGCGCCGTCACCGGCTCGATCCACACGCCGAGCATGACGCCCTATCTGCCCATAACCCCCAACGAGGTGGCAGAAGGGGCGATCGGCGCCTGGGAGGCCGGGGCATCGATTCTCCACCTCCACGCGCGCAACCCGAGCGATGGCCGGCCGACGCCCGATCCGGCGGTTTTCATGGAATTTCTGCCGCGCATCAAGCAGGCCACCGATGCGGTGGTGAACATTACGACCGGCGGCGGCCACGGCATGACTTTGGAGGAGCGGACCGCCGCGGCAATGCGCACCAAGCCCGAGATGGCCTCGCTCAATATGGGCTCGATGAATTTCGGCCTCTATCCGGCTCTCGACAAGCCGCGGCAATGGAAGCATTCCTGGGAGCCTGAATATCTCGAAATGACGCGGGACTTTATCTTCCGCAACACCTTCAAGGACATCGAGCGGGTGCTGAAGGAGCTCGGCGAAGGCTGCGGCACCAAATTCGAGTTCGAATGCTACGATATCGGCCATCTCTATAATCTCGCCCATTTCCTGGATCGAGGATTGGTGAAGCCGCCGCTCTTCGTGCAGTCGATTTTCGGGATCTTGGGCGGAATCGGCGCCGATCCCGACAATCTCGTCCATATGCGGCGCATCGCCGACAAGCTGTTCGGCGATCAGTATCAATGGTCGGTTTTGGCTGCTGGTCGGCATCAGATGATGTTCACGACCCTGGCTGGCATCCACGGCGGCAATGTTCGGGTCGGTCTGGAGGACAGCATCTATGTCGGCAAGGGTCAGCTCGCGAAGTCGAATGCCGAGCAGGTCTCGAAAATCCGCCGCATCCTTGAGGAGCTGAGCCTCGATATCGCCAACCCCGCTGAGGCACGCGCCCTGCTGGGACTCAAAGGGGCGGACCAAGTCGCGTTCTGATCTGCTTCGTCGTTCCCGCGAAAGCGGGAATCCATGGCGAAGCCTTCGCTAACGCGTGTATGGATCCGCGCTTTTCGCGGGAATGACAACAAGAGAGAGGAAACAATGGCCGGTCTCTATTTCGACGAATTCTACGAGGGGCAGAAATTCGTCCACGACATCACCCGCACGGTCACTGAGACCGACAACCTGCTGTTCACGGTGTTGACGCACAACCCGCAGCCGCTCCATCTCGACATCGAGTTCTGCAAGGCGAATGGCAGCCTGGCCGGCGGCATCCTGGTCAACAGCATCTTCACCTTCGGGCTGATGATCGGCGTATCAGTCGGCGACACGACCCTCGGCACGACAGTGGCCAACCTCGGCATGGATGGCGTCAAATTCGCGAACCCGGTCCGGATCGGCGACACGCTGCGTAGTGAAACGACGGTGCTGGAGAAGCGCGAAAGCAAGTCGCGGCCGAACGAGGGCATCGTCCTGTTCGAGCATCGCAGTTTCAACCAGCATGGCCAGGAAGTTGCTTATTGCCGCCGCTCCGCGCTGATGAAGAAGAAGCCGGCATGATTCCCAGGTCACTCCTCTTCGTTCCGGGTGACAGCGAGAAGAAGCTGGCGAAGGGGCTCGGATCGGGCGCCGATCTTCTGATCCTCGACCTCGAGGATTCGGTTGCTCAGGAGAAGCTGCCGCTCGCGCGCGGGATGGTCCGAGAGTTTCTCCAGGCCCACCCCGACCGCTCGAAGCAGGAGCTGTGGGTTCGCGTCAATCCGCTCGCGACGCCGCTGGCCCTGCCGGATCTTGCGGGCGTGGTGCCGGGAGGGCCGGACGGGATCATGCTGCCAAAACCCGATTCCGGCGCCGATATCGCGTTGCTCGGTCACTATCTGAGCGCTTTCGAATCGGCCGCCGGCCTTCCGATCGGACGCATCAAGACGATGCCGGTCGCCACCGAGACCGCCAAGGCGATGTTCGCGCTCGGCACCTATGTGGGCGCCAGCGAGCGGCTCACCATGATGACCTGGGGCGCGGAGGACATCGCTGCAGTGGTCGGCGCCAGCGCCAATCGCGGGCCGGATGGCAGTTACGATCCGCTCTTCGAGCTCGCCCGGACTCTATGCCTTGCCGGCGCCGCCGCGGCCGGCGTCGCGCCGATCGATACGGTGTATACGAACTTCCGCGATTCAACCGGCCTCGAGGAGGAATCGCGGCGCGTGCGTCGCGCCGGCTATCTCGGCAAGATCGCGATCCATCCGGACCAGGTGCCGGTGATCAACCGGGCCTTCACGCCGTCCGACGAAGAGGTGGCGCATGCCGAGCGCATCATCGCCGCCTTCGCCGCCAACCCTGGCGCGGGTACGATCGGGCTCGACGGAAAGATGATCGACATGCCGCATTTCAAGCAGTCGCAGAAGATCATGGAAGCTGCCGTGCGGCTTGGCGTGAGGCCCGCGCCGAAAGCCTAAGCGACCGACACGGCGTTGGCGACGATGCCGTGCTTCTTCAGATATTCGGCGCGCAGCTCGCGCTTCAAGATCTTGTTGGCGTGCGAAAGGGGAAGGGGCTCCTCGCGGAATTCGACGCTGCGCGGGCATTTGTAGCGGGCGATCCTCGCCCGGCAGTGCTCGATGATCTCTTCGGCGCTCAGCACATGGCCGGGATTGGGTACGATGATGGCGTGCACCGTCTCGATCCATTCCTTGGACGGAATGCCGATCACCGCGCATTGCCTCACACCGGGATGCTGGGCGATCGCGTTCTCGACCTCGATCGAATAGATGTTCTCGCCGCCCGAGATGATCATGTCCTTCACGCGGTCTACGACATAGACGTAGCCGTCCTCGTCCATGTAGCCGCCGTCGCCGGTGTGCATCCAGCCGTTGCGCTTGGCCTCTGCGGTCTGCTCGGGCTTGTTCCAGTAGCCGAGCATCACATTGGGTCCGCGCGCGACGATCTCGCCCACCGTGCCGCGCGGCACCGGCCGGTCATTCTCATCGACGATCTCGACCTCGACCGCGTAGGTGGAGCGGCCCGCGGCGCGGTGGCGACCGCGCTTGCGGGCTTCGCCATGCAGATTTTCATTGTGCAGAACGCAGGCGAGCGGCGACAGCTCGGTCATGCCGTAACACTGAACAAAGCGCGATTGCGGAAATGCGACGATGGCCCGGTCGAGCAGCGCCTCTGTGATCGGTGACGCGCCGTAGATAATCGTCGTGAAGCTGCTGGTATCGTACTGTTTGAAGGAAGGATGCTCGATCAGCATCTGGATCATGGTCGGCACGAGCAGCGCCTCGGTCACGCGCTCGCGCTGGATGATCTCAAGCGCCTGCTCCGGCTGGAACCCCGGCACCAAGACCGTACGCGCGCCGCTCGCCATGCAAGAGATGAAGGGCCAAATGCCGCCGGCATGAAACATCGGCATGGCGGTCAGATAAACGGCTCTTTCCGTGAACAGCCCATCGGCGATGCTCGACAGCGAGCACGAGATCTGGTTGTCGTGCGAGAGCATCACGCCTTTGGAATGCCCCGTAGTGCCGCCGGTGTAGAGGATCGTGAAAAGATCATCACCGGTTCGGCCGGCGTCTTGTGCCGGCGCGGATTCATCGACGAGCTTGTCATACGCGACCATGCCCTTCGGGCAGGTGCTGTCGCCCGCATAGACGAGTTTCATCCGATCGGCGCGCCCTTCGGCCAGCTTCAGCCCGGTTTCGAGATTGGCGTCGTCCAGCATCAGCACTTTGGGCGTGCAATCGTCGATCGCTTCGCTGAGCTCGGCCACGCTCCAGCGGTAATTCAGATTGACGACTACACCGCCGGCCCAGGGCGCACCGACCATCGTCTCGATGTGGCGGTCGGTATTGATCATCAGCAGCGCAACGCGATCATTCGGGCCGACACCCAGCGACTGCAACCCGCCGGCCAAGCGCCGTACGCGATCGTGGTATTCGGCCCAGCTCCGGCGACGATGGCCGAAAACGACGGCGATATCATGTGGCCGAATCTGTACGATTCGCCTCAGCAGATGCGAGACACCCATAAATCCTTCCCCTTGCCTGGTCCGCTTCTGTCCTTATCGCTTCAGAATCTCGCCGGCGATAATCATCTTCCGGACCTCGGTTGTCCCGGCGCCGATCTCCAACAGCTTCGTCGCGCGGAACAGCCGATTCACTTCCGACTCCCAAATATAGCCGTAGCCGCCGAAGATCTGCACAGCCTCGTCCAGAACGCGATTGGTCATATTGGCGCCATACATGATGCTGGCCGCCGTCAGGGCGTGAATCTCGCCGCGGCCGCCGGCGCCGACTTCCAGGTCGTTCGCGGCGGCGAGCACCCGGTAATTGAAGGTGCGCATCGTCTCGACCCAGACATACATGTCGGCGAGCTTGGATTGGATCATCTGGAATTCGGCGATCGGTTTGCCGAATTGCTGCCGTGTCTTCGCGTAGTCGAGCGCGAGGTCGAAGGCGCGCTCCGAGATGCCGAGCAGGATCGGCGTGATCATCGCCCGCTCGAGGTCGAGGCCGCTCATCACGATCGAGACGCCGCGATTTTCGTCGCCCACCAGATTCTCGGCCGGAACGCGGCAATCCTCAAAGACCAGCTCACCGGTCTGGCTGCCGCGAAAGCCCATCTTCTCGAGCTTCTGGGCGACCCGGAAGCCGGGATAGTCCTTCTCGATGATGAAGGCCGAAATGCCGTGCGGCCCTTTTTCGGGCGCCGTCTTGGCATACACCAGAAGCACGTCCGCCACTGGGCTGTTCGTGATGAAAATCTTCGACCCGTTCAGCACATAATGGTCGCCGTCGCGCTTGGCGGTCGTCCGCATCGATCCCAGCGCGTCCGATCCGGCGCCGGGCTCGGTCAGGCCGAGGCCGCCGATCAGCTTGCCGGAGCACAGGCCCGGTAGATATTTGCGCTTCTGCGCCTCGTTCGCGTTGCGGTAGATATTGTTGAGACACAAATTCTCGTGCGCGACCCAAGAGAGGCCGAGCGCGTGATTCCAGCGCGAAAATGCCTGCAGCACGAGCGCACTGGTAAAGAGGTCGCCACCGACGCCGCCATAATCGGGCGGTACGGTGATACCGAAATAGCCATCCTTGCCGAGCTGCGGAAAGATGTGGTCCGGCCACCACTCCTCATTGTCCATTCGCTCGGCCAGGGGGAAAAGCTCGTTCCGGGCATAGCGATCGGCCGCATCCAGCATTTCGCGCTGATCGTCCGACAGGTCGAAATGCGACGAGGCGTTGGTTAATGCCGTGCGGGCCGGCTGAGATTGACTCATTTGAAATTCCCCATGATCCGCGAAAGCTAGTGAGCGGGCCTGATCCTGTCCATGGGTTTCACGATTGCCCTTGAAGCCCGCTCTATGCTACCGCCTTCCCCGAACAGGTCTCCGGGCCATCTGGAATGAGTTAAACTCAATAGGAACCGACCGCTTTGCGCCGTATCGGATAAGCTCATGCTCAAGAAAGTATTGATCGCGAACCGGGGCGAGATCGCCTGCCGGGTCATCCGCACGCTTCGTCGATTGGGGATCGGCAGCGTCGCCGTCTATCATCATGAAGACCGGCTTGCCCCCCATGTGAAGCTGGCGGACGAGGCAGTCCGACTGGAGGGTGACGTCCCGACCGCCGCCTATCTAGACCAGGATCAGGTCATCGCGATCTGCAAATCGACCGGCGCCGACGGCATTCATCCGGGCTACGGCTTCCTATCCGAAAATGCGGGCTTCGCCGAGAAGGTCGCCACTGCCGGGATCATTTTCATTGGGCCCGAGGCCGAGGTCATGCGGCTGATGGGGGACAAGATCCGCTCCCGCATCTTCGCCGCCGAGAACGGCGTGCCGGTGGCGCCCAGCGCGATGCAGGAGGGCGATCTCGAAAGCTTCCTGAAGAAGGCGGCCGCCGTCGGCTTCCCGCTTCTGATCAAAGCCTCGGCAGGCGGCGGCGGCAAGGGCATGAAGATCGTCCGGACCGCCGGGGAGCTCGCGGAGAATATCCGGGTCGCGGCCAGCGAGGCGCAGCGCTATTTCGGCGACGGCCGCATCTATGCCGAACGTCTGGTCGAGCTGCCGCGCCACATCGAGGTCCAGGTGCTGGGCGACGGCAAGGGCAATGTCGTCCATCTGTTCGAGCGCGAATGCTCGATCCAGCGCCGTTATCAGAAGATCGTTGAAGAATCGCCTGCGCCCAATTTGCCGGGCAAGCTGCGCGATGAGATCTGCGCCGCGGCGGTGCGCTTGGCTTCGGCCGCGAAATACAAGAATGCCGGCACGATCGAGTTCATCCTGGGCGCCGATGGCGCCTTCTATTTTCTCGAGATGAACACGCGGCTGCAGGTCGAGCATCCGGTGACCGAGATGGTCGTCGGCATCGATCTGGTCGAGGCGCAGCTCCGCATCGCGTCGGGCGAGGGCCTGCCGGTTTCCCAGAAGGATCTGAAGCAGACCGGTCACGCGATCGAATGTCGGATCAATGCCGAGGAGCCGGAGAAGGATTTCCGGCCGGCGACCGGCAAGGTCGGCATTCTGCGCGTGCCGGAAGGCGAGGGCGTCCGGTTCGATGCCGGCATTGTGCAAGGCCAGGCAGTGACGCCGGCCTTCGACTCCATGCTGGCCAAGCTCATTGCCTATGGTCCGACCCGCGCCGAAGCGGCCAAGCGCATGGAGCGGGCCTTACAGGAGCTCGCATTGCTCGGCGTGCCGACGAATATCGACTATCTGGCGCGCATCATGCGCAACAAGGAATTCCTCGCAGGCAAGCTGCACACAGGCTTCCTCGCGCAAGAGGCGGCTGACCTCGCGGCACCGCCTTTGGCGTCCGAGGAGGAGACCGCGGCCATCCTCGCGGCGGCCTTTTCCGACCCGGATTTCCGGCGGATCGCGTTCGAGATCCCCGAACCCTACGCCTCGATCGGCTACTGGCGGAACTAGGAGCAGATACGATGTCCTATCAGATGCTCCTGGCCGAGCAGGATGTGACGATCGAGATCGTCGAGCGGCGGCCGTCACTCAAGATCAAGAATGGCGATGCGGTTCGTACTGTCCTGGAGTCGAGCGGCCCCGATGGCGCCTTCGCGGTGACGGTCGACGGCAGATCCTATTCTGGCTGGCGCTGCACGGTCGGCGACGAGGTGCATGTACGCATGGGCGGGCGCACCTTCATCATCGGTTTGCCGCAAGCGCAGCTCCGCGCCCATGTGCACAGCAAGGGCGACGACGAGATCCATGCCGATATGCCGGGCACGATGATCGCGATTCATGCCGAGGCGGGCGCCAGCGTCGCGGCCGGTGACAAGCTGGTCACGATCGAAAGCATGAAGCTGCAGGTTAGCCTGGTGGCGCCGCGCGACGGCGTCGTCGACAAGGTGCATGTCGCAGCCGAGACGGCGTTCGAGCGCGGCGCGCTGCTCGTGTCGCTCGTTCCTCTCGTTCAAGACACCGAAGCCCCGGCGAAGGGTGAGGCCTCCAAATGACCATTCTGAAATCGTCCCTCAACACCGGCGATCCCGAGTTCCGCCGGCGCTATGCCTTCAACAAGAAGCTGGCGGCCGAGCTGCACGAGAAACAGAAGGCGGCGCGACATGCGCGTCCACAGCGCGATCTCGATCGGCTCGCGAAGCAGGGCAAGATGACGCCGCGCGAGCGGCTGGAGAAGCTCCTCGATCCAGGCACGCCTTTCCTCGAATTCTCGACGCTGGCGGCGAATCGCGCCTATGGCGGTGAATCGCCCGGCGCCAGCTGCATCACCGGTATCGGCATTGTCTCCGGCCGCGAAGTCGTCATCCATGCCGACGATTCGACCGTGAAAGGCGGCGCCTGGTATCCGCTGACGATCAAGAAGATCGTCCGCGCGCTCGACATCGCAATCGAGAACCAGCTGCCGGTCGTGCATCTCTGCGATTCGGCCGGCGGGCAGCTGCAGCTTCAGTCCGATCTGTTCCCGGACAAATATTACGCCGGCCGGATGTTCCGGAATCAGTGCGTACTATCGAAGATGAATGTGAAGCAGCTCGCGCTGGTGCTGGGCCAGTGCACGGCCGGCGGCGCGTACATCCCGGGCCTTTCCGACTATAACGTCATCGTTCGCGGGACCGGCGCAGTTTTCCTGGGCGGCCCGCCGCTGGTTAAGGCGGCGACCGGCCAGATCGTGACATCCGACGAGCTCGGCGGCTGCGATCTGCACACCCAGATCAGCGGCACCTGCGACTATCCCGCATCGTCCGAGGACGAGGCGATCGCGATCGGGCGGGACATCGTCGCCCAGTGGGAGCGGCCCAAGAAATGGGCGATCCAGCAGGAGCCGCCCGAGGCGCCGCTTTACGATCCGGACGAGCTCTATGGCATCATCCCGGACGACATCAAAAAGGCGTTCGACATGCGCGAAGTGATTGCGCGCATCGTCGACGGCAGCCGCTTTCATGAATATCAGCCGGCCTATGGCACGACGCTGGTTTGCGGCTTCGCCTACATCTGGGGTTATAAGGTCGGCATCCTTGCCAACAATGGCATTCTGTTCAACGACAGCACGCTGAAGGGCACGCACTTCATCGAGCTGTGCAATCAGAACAACACGCCGCTTCTGTTCCTGCAGAACATCACCGGCTTCATGATCGGCAAGGAATACGAGACGGCCGGGATCACGAAAGACGGCGCCAAGATGATCATGGCGCAGGTCGGCTCGCATGTGCCGAAATTTACCGTGATGTGCCACGCCTCGTTCGGCGCCGGCAATTACGGCATGTGCGGACGCGCCTATGACGGGCGCTTCCTCTTCACCTGGCCCAATCACCAGATCGGCGTGATGGGTGGCGAGCAGGCGGCGAACACGTTGGCGGAGGTGAAGCTTCGGCAACTCGAACGCAACGGCGAGGCCGTGACACCCGAGATCCTGGCCGATGTGCGCGCGCAGACGCTCAAAGCCTATGAGACGCAGACGAGCGCCTATTACTCGACGTCGGAAGTGTGGGATGATGGCATCCTCGACCCGGTCGACACGCGCAACGCGCTCGGCATGGCGATCTCCGCGTCGCTGAACGCGCCGCTGGGACAGCAGGGATACGGCGTTTTCCGGATGTAGAAGCGACCGGGCGTTGGGAGGCAACCCATGAGCGAATTCATCCTCGAACCCCAGGACGAATACCCGCATCGGCCAGACGCTTCGTCCAACTTCAACGAGAGCGTCTACACCAACGCCTTCAAGCCCGACGGCACGGTCGGCGGCTGGATGCGTCTCGGCAACCGCGTGAATGAGGGCTATGCCGAGCTGTCGGTCTGCCTTTATCTCCCCGGTGGGCGTGTCGCCTGCCGGTTCGGGCGGCCGGAGATCAAGGCCAATGAGCGCTTCGCGGCCGGCGGGCTCGAATATGACGTGGTCGAGCCTTTCGAGCGCATGACGATGCGCTATGACGGCGAGGTGGTGCTGCTCGACGATCCCAACCTGTTGCGCGAGCCCAAGCGGCTCGGTGAAGCGCGGAAGGCGTCGGCTTCGGTGGTTTTCGCACACACCGGCCTCTCGCCGATTCATGGCGGCCGGCCGACCTCGCCGACGCAGGAGACGATGTACGGCCGCGATTTCTCGCTGAACCATTTCAACCAGCACACCAAGGTCGAAGGCGCGATCCGGGTGGGCGGCGAGGAATGGAAACTGGACGGGTTCGGCTGGCGCGACCATTCCTGGGGGCCCCGCTACTGGCAGAGCATCTATTGGTATCGGCTGTTTATCGCGACTTTCCCGGACGGCCGCGCCTTCATGCTGCTGAAGATCACCGACAAGGGCGGCCGCGCGCGCCGTGTCGGCGTGCTGCTGGTCGACGGGCAGTATGAGGACGTTGTCGACATGGATGTGACGACCCAATGGTCCGACGCGCAGGATCCGGCGCGTATAACGCTGGGCGTGCGTACTGCGACGCGTCGCGAGCTGATCACAGGCGAGGTGCTGACAATGGCGCCGCTGCGCAACCGTCGCCAGGTCGGCGAGCAGACGCTCGTGTCGCGTATCGCCGAGGGTTATACGAAGTTTACCTGGAACGGTGTCGCCGGCTACGGCATGACCGAGTACATCGAGCGCATCGAGGATGGCCGGCTCGTCGGCTTTCCGCTCTGAGCCATTCATGCGGCGATGACCGACTCGTTCGACGATATCCGACGCGCGGTCCGGCGGCGCTTCGGCGACGGCGCCCGGATCGAGAACATCGTCGTGCCGACTCTTGGCGGCGTAAACCGCACCGTTCTGTTCGATCTCGTCCAAGACGGAACGTCGCGCCGGCTGGTCTCGCGGCAAGAGACTTACACCGCAGAGGATAGTCCGTTTCTCGCGACTGTCGACCAGTTCCGCGCGATGAAGCTCGCCTTCGATCATGGCGTGCCGGTGCCGGAGCCCGTCTTCGAATATGATGCGGCCGACGGGATGGGGAACGGCTTCGTGACCGCGTTCGTGTCGGGCGAGACGATGCCGCAGCGCATCTTACGCAGGCAGGATATCACCGAGATGCGCGGTAAGCTCACCGGGCAATTGGCGCACATTCTCGTTCAGCTCCATACGATCGATGTCGCCAAGGCTGGCTTTCTGGAATCCGCGCCGGATAGCGGCGATATCGTCGGCAAATTCCTCGAGCGCTACGACTCCTATGCCGAAGCGCATCCCGCAATCGAGCTCGGCTTCCGCTGGCTGGCGCGCAACAAGCGGCCGGCCGGCCGGCGCGCGCTGGTGCACGGCGACTTCCGGACTGGCAATTTCATGGTGGGCCCTGAGGGAGTCACAGCGGTGCTCGACTGGGAGTGCGCGCATTTGGGCCGGCCGATCGAGGATATCGGCTGGCTTTGCACGCGCTCCTGGCGCTTCGGGCAAGTCGAATTCCCTGTCGGTGGCCTCGGCCTACGCGAGCCATTCTACGCGGCCTATAAGGCGGCGGGCGGCGAGCGCATCGATCCGGAGGCCGTGCACTTCTGGGAGATTTTCGGCTTTGTGCGCTGGGCGATCTACAACATCATGCAGGCGCATGGGCATACGCATCGCGGGCGCCGCGGCGTTGCCTTCGCGGCGATGGGGCGCAACACTTGCTTGGTCGAGTACGAGCTCCTGATGACGCTCGCCGGCCGGTATTGCTGACGGAGAAATCGCATGAGCCAGGACCGGCCCTCGATCAACGATCTGCTATCGACCGTGAAGCAATTCCTCGACGACGCCGGCCCGAAGATGGAGGGCGAGACTAAGTACCATGCGCAGGTCTCCTCCTATCTGCTCGGCATCTGCGAGCGCGAGCTGCGCCTGGGCGCCGCCTTCGACGAAGAGGAGCAGCGGAGGCTCGCCACTTTCCTCGGCAAGGAGGGTTCGCTGCCGGATCTCACGACGGAGCTTTGCGTCCGGATCCGCAGCGGCGCTTATGATGACCGCTGGGAGGAGGCTTTGGAACTTGTGCTCCGGGGCACCATCGACAAGGTGCGGATCGTGCGGCCGGGCGTGCTGGCCCCCGAGCATCGCGACGCGGCGGACAAGCAATAGGGGGAAAGTATGCAGATTATGAGCGGCGAGCGCGTAAGCCTGTCGATTGCGGACGGGATCGCGCGGATCACCTTCGTGAATGCGAAGGGCCACAATGCGATGGACATGAAGTTCTGCGAGGAGTTCAGCCGTGCGACGCTGGAGGCCGAGATCCATCCCGATGCGCGCGTGATCCTGATCACGGCTGAAGGCGACGTGTTCAGCCCAGGCGGCGACATCAATCATTTCGTCGCGCACAAGGACGACATCCAGGCCCATGTGCTCGACATGGCGACCCGCATTCATGTTGCGATCCTCAGCCTCGCGCGCGCGCCGGCGCCGGTGATCGCGGCGGTCAACGGCATGGCCGCCGGCGGCGGCTTCAGCCTTGTCGCGGGTTGCGACGTGGTGATCGCCAAGAAATCGGCCAAGTTCAACTCGGCCTTCACGCGCTCGGGCTTCACCCCTGATGCCGGTGGCACCTATTGGTTCCCGCGCGTGGCCGGCGCCCGCAAGGCCTTCTGGATCATGGCGACCAACCCGACACTGACGGCCGACCAGGCCGCCGAGATCGGACTCGTCTCGCAGGTCGTCGACGATGACAAGTTTGACGCCGAGGTCGAGCGCATCGCGCGCCAGTTCGCCGATGCGGCGCCCGGTGCGCTCGGCGCCCTCAAGACCCTGTTCCGTTCCAGCCGCTCGGCGACTCTCGATGAGCAGCTCAACGCCGAAGCTCGCTCCATCGCCGCCCGCTGCGCGCTGCCGGAGACAATGGCGCGGCTGATGGCTTTCGTGGAGAAGAAGCGGTAGGGAGTCTTTCGCTCCGCAACTGAGGCTGTCGTCCGTGCTCAGCCGCCGCTGCCGTAAGGTCGGGTGATCACTTCCAGGTAGTGGCCGTCCGGATCGCGAAAATAGACGCCTCGCCCGCCGTCATTGTGATTGATTTCGCCGGGTCGGCTGCCCCTCGGATCGGCCCAGTATTCGAGGCCCCGAGCCTTGATGCGGTCGACAACAGCGTTGAAATCAGCCTCGCTGATCAGGAAGGCATAATGTTGCGGCCGGATCGGGCCCTCGGCGTCCGCAAAATCAAGCGAGACGCCATTGTCCAGCTCCACGACGTCGAAGTGGGCGAAGCGGGTCGGCGCCGGCCGCCCTAGCATCTCCGCCAAGAACTTTGCTGAGGCGCTCTGGTTCGAGGACCAGACGATCGTGTGATTGAGTTGAACGGCCATCACAGGAGTTCCGGTGAAGGAATTGAACTGATCTGGGCGCAGCAATGGTTCGTTTCAATCGCAGCCGTTCCCACGCCGCCCGGGACGCTCAGCCGTTTCCACCCCATGGCTCCCCGCGATTTTATCGAGACTTGCCGTGCCGGCGCGCTCGCGGGACTATGCGTGTCATGAAGTCCACGATCGACTTGCCAACGCCCAGGAGGCGGCAATGCCTGACGATAGGGATATCGGTTTACGGCGTGTCAGCCACAAAAGGCCAAAACTCAACGGTCTACGCGGTATCAGCGCCTTGGCGTCGACCGATACGCTCTCGGTGATCGGTCGGAGAAGGACCTGACAGCTAATCCCCAGTGCGGATCCGCTCGACCAGCTGGGCCACGGTCGGGATGAAGCCGTTCGAGTAGAACGGATCGTCCTTGAAGCGGTAGGCGTTGTGGCCGGCGAACATCAGCTGGTGCTCGACATCGTCGGAATGGCTGATGTTCTGAAGCGTCTTCTGAATGCAGTAGGAGCGGGGGTCCGCTTTCTTGCCGGTCGAGCCGGCTTCATTCTGGGCCCAGTTGGAGAATTGGCAGGCCGAGAGGCAGCCCATGCAGTTGATCTGGTCCGTCAGGATCTCGTCGGCCTTCTGGGGCGTCACGAAGATCACGGTGTTGTCGGGCGTCTTCATGCCCTGCGAATAGCCTTGCGCCACCCACGCCTCGGCGCGCGAGCGGTCGTGCTCGGTCAGGAAGACGACGCGGCCGCGGCGGCCGATCGGGAACTCGACATTATGGTCGCCCACCGGTTCGACCGAGAAGGCGACCTGCCGCTCCGACCGCTCGCGGAGCTCGCCCATGAACGGGTTCACGACCGCCGACGAATAGAAGCCGGTCGGGCTGAACTTGTTGAGTAAGATGTCGCCTTCGTTCAGCGAGCGCAGCCGCTCCTTCCACGCGTCGGAGATCGGGCTCTCCCGCGTCAGCAGCGGGCGCGTGCCGAACTGAAATGCGATCGGCCCCAGCTCCTTGCTATCGATCCAGTCTTCCCATTCGCGCAAGTACCAGACGCCGCCGGCCATGACGATCGGAACCTCGCCCAGGCCGTAGCCGCGCATCACCTCGCGCAGCGCCAGGACGCGCGGGTACGGTGCCTCGGGGTGGTGCGGGTCCTCGCTGTTGGAAAGGCCATTATGGCCGCCCGCCAGCCACGGGTCCTCATAGACCACGGCGCCGAGCCATTCGGGAAAGCGGTTGTAGGCCCGCCGCCAGAGGGCGTTGAAGGCCCGGCCGGAAGAGACGATCGGGTAGTAATAGACGCTGTAGTCGGCGCAGAGCTCGGCCAGCTTGTAGGGCATGCCTGCGCCGCAGGTGACACCATGGATGAGGCCGCGCGCCCCCTCGAGCACGCCGTGCAGCACGCGCTCGGCGCCCGCCATCTCCCACAGCACGTTCATATGGATGCGGCCCTGGCCCCGCGACTGCTCATGCGCGATCTGGGCCTGGGTAATGCCGCCACGGATGGCGTAGTGCAGCAGCTCTTCGTGCCGCTCGCGGCGCGTGCGGCCATAATAGTGCTGTGGAATTGCGTTGCCGTGCGAATCATAGCTGTCGGCATTGACGCCCGAAAAGGTGCCGACGCCGCCCGCCAGCGCCCAGGCGCCGGAACTCTCGCCATTCGACACCGAAATGCCTTTGCCGCCCTCGATGAGCGGCAGCACCTCGGCGCCGGAAAGCCTGATCGGGTTCAGCTGTCTCATCGATGCTCCGTCCGGTCCTTCTTGCCGCTTATATGGGGAACGCGCGCCGGATTTAGAGGGGTATTTTTCTCGTTGTCATTCCCGCGGACGCGGTCATTCCCGCTTCCGCGGGATGACGAATAAGAGTGAGGCGGGAAGCCCGCCTCACTCACACGTCTCAGCTCGCTTGCCGGGTCAAATCTTCGCCGGTTTCCTGGTTTACCGCCTTCATCGACAGCTTGATCTTGCCGCGGTCGTCGAAGCCGATGACCTTGACCTTCACCTCATCGCCCATGTTGACGACGTCGGTAGTCTTGGCTACCCGCTGCGGCGCGAGTTCGGAGATGTGGACCAGCCCGTCGCGGGACCCCAGGAAGTTTACGAAGGCGCCGAAGTCGACCACCTTCACGACCTTACCGGTGTAGATCACGCCCAGTTCCGGCTCGGCGACGATTCCCTTGATCCAGTTGATCGCGCGCTCGGCAGCTTTGGCCTCGGTCGCCGCCACCTTGACCGTGCCGTCATCCTCGATGTCGATCTTGGCGCCCGTAGTCTCGGTGATCTCGCGGATCACCTTGCCGCCGGTGCCGATGACCTCGCGGATCTTGTCCTTCGGCACATGGATGACGGTGATGCGCGGCGCGTTCTCGTTGACGCCGGCGCGGGCATGGTCGATCGCCTTGGCCATCTCGCCCAGAATGTGCATCCGGCCTTCCTTGGCCTGCGCCAAGGCGATCCGCATGATCTCCTCGGTGATCGAGGTGATCTTGATGTCCATCTGCAGCGCCGTGATGCCGTGATCGGTGCCGGCGACCTTGAAATCCATGTCGCCCAGATGGTCCTCGTCGCCCAGAATGTCTGAGATGACCGCGAAGCGGGAGGCTTCCTTGATCAGACCCATCGCGATGCCGGCCACGTGACGCGGCAGAGGGGCGCCAGCATCCATCAGCGAGAGCGACGAGCCGCAGACTGTCGCCATGGACGACGAGCCGTTCGATTCGGTGATCTCCGATACGATACGGATCGTGTACGGGAACTCCTCCTTGCTCGGGAGGAGCGGGTGAATCGCGCGCCAGGCAAGCTTGCCATGGCCCACCTCGCGGCGGCCGGGCGAGCCCATGCGGCCGGTCTCGCCGACCGAGTAGGGCGGGAAATTATAGTGGAGCAGGAAATGCTCACGATACTCGCCGGTCAGCGCGTCGATGATCTGCTCGTCCTGGCCGGTGCCGAGCGTCGTCACGACCAGCGCCTGCGTCTCGCCCCGGGTGAAGAGGGCGGAGCCGTGAGTGCGCGGAATGACCCCGACCTCGGCCACGATCGGACGGACGGTCTTCGTATCGCGGCCGTCAATGCGGATGCCGCTGTCGAGAATCTGTCCGCGGACAATATCCGCTTCGAGGCCCTTGAAGATCTTCGCGGCGAGCTGCAGGTCGTGTCCGGCATCGGCCTCCGCAGCCAATGTTTCGACCATTTTCTTCTTGGCCTCGGCCAGCTTCTCGTGCCGGTTCTGCTTGACGCGCTCCTTGTAGGCGGCGTCGATATCGGTCCCGACCAGCTCGAGAATGCGCTTCTTGAGCGACTCGTAGCTCGGCGCGACCTCGGGCATCGGCCAAGGGTCCTTGGCGCACAACTCGGCCAGCTGGATGATGAGATCGATCACCGGCGCAAATCCGCGTTGGCCGAAGGTGACGGCGCCGAGCATCACGTCTTCCGACAGCTCATGGGCCTCGGACTCGACCATCAGCACGCCCTCGGCAGTGCCCGCGACAACGAGGTCGAGCTTCGTCGTCTCGACCTGATCCATAGTCGGATTCAGCACATACTGACCGTCGATATAGCCGACGCGGGCGGCAGCGATCGGTCCCATGAAGGGGATGCCCGACAGGGTAAGCGCGGCCGAAGCGCCGATCATAGCCGGAATGTCGGCGTCATTCTCGAGGTCGTGCGAGAGAACGGTGCAAATAACCTGCGTCTCGTTGCGAAAGCCTTCCGCGAAGAGCGGCCGAATCGGGCGGTCAATGAGGCGCGAAATCAGCACCTCCTTTTCGGCAGGGCGCCCCTCGCGCTTGAAAAAGCCACCCGGGATCTTGCCGGCGGCGAAGGCCTTTTCCTGGTAATGGACAGTCAAGGGGAAGAAATCGACCCCGATTTTGGGGGATTTCTCGCCCACGACCGTGCAGAGCACGGTGGTATCGCCATAGGTTACGACCACGGCCGCGTCGGCCTGTCGGGCGATCTTGCCGGTCTCCAGCACGAGCCGGCGGCCTCCCCAGTTCAATTCCTTGCGATAGATGTTAAACATGATTTTCCTTTCCAGCCGTCATCCGGCCCGCCCGATTGCGGATCCGGACCCGAGCGTGCGGCCGGCCCGATTGCCGGCGCTTGCCCGCGTCGAATAGGTCTTCTCGACGTATGGACATGCGTTCGCTCCGCCGGCCCGGGAACCATTCCCGGGGGCGTGCGAGCCATGTCGAACCGTCGCGGAATTGCCCGTGGGGGCGAACTCAGCGGCGCAGACCCAGGCGCTGAATGACCTCGTCATAGCGTGCCCGGTGCTTGTTCTTGAGGTAATCCAGCAGACGCCGGCGTTGGCCGACCATAACCAGCAGCCCGCGGCGGCTGTGGACGTCCTTCTTGTGCGTCTGCAGATGCTCCGTCAGGTTGCGGATCCTCTCGGAGAGGATCGCGATCTGAACTTCCGGCGAGCCGGTATCGCTCGCCGCCTTGCCGAACTCCTTCACGAGCTCGGACTTGCGCTCTGTCGTAATCGACATCGGTGCTCCTCATTGGGGCTCTAGGTTGAATACACGCACCGGCTGCGCTTCCGCTCTGTCGATCCGCACCATCGCGACAGCGCGTCCGGCCGAAAGGGCCAGGGCGATGCCGGGCCCGCGCCGTTCGGCTACCATTTCAGCCAACCAGTCGCGGTGATGGTGCGTGAAGAGACCGACAGATTGTCCGCATCTCAGCCGCCGCGCTTCGTCCTCCGTCAGGGCCAACGCCGGGATGTCGTCCAGCGCGGTCTCGATCGGAAGGACATGCTCGTCCAAACGCCCTATATCGTCGCAATCGGAATCAAAATCCACAAAAATCGCTTCCTCCGCGCGAAAACGCCCCACTGCGAGGCGTCGCAGCGCCGAAACGTGCCCAAATGTTCCAAGGGCTTGGCCCAGATCTCGGGCCAGCGCGCGGACATAGACTCCCTTGCCGGATTCGACCTCCAGAAGCGCGTGATCGAGATCGGTGGTCTCGATCAGCGAGAGCTTCCGGACTTCGACTTCGCGCGGCTTGAGCTCGGCCGGCTCTCCGGCACGGGCCAGGTCATAGGCGCGCTCACCCGCGACCTTTATGGCGGAGAAGGCAGGCGGCGTCTGCCAGATGCGGCCGGTGAAGCGGGGCAGGGCCGAGGCGATGTCGTCGGCCGTCGGGCGGCCGAGGCTGGTCCGCGTCACCGGTCCCTCGGCATCGTCGGTCGCGCGCTCCTCGCCCCATCGGATGGTGAAGCGATAGATTTTCCGCGCTTCCATGAGGTAAGGCACGGTCTTTGTCGCCTCGCCCAGCGCGATCGGCAGCACGCCCGAGGCCAGCGGGTCGAGCGTGCCCGCATGACCCACGCGCGCGGCGCCGGTCAGGCGTCTCACTCGCCCGACCGCCTGGGTCGAGGTGGGGCCCACCGGCTTGTCGAGATTGATCCAGCCGTGAATCGCCCGGCCCTTGCGGCGTCGCATCACTCGCGCCTTACGAGCCGGAGTCTGGCTCGATATCGCGCCGGACCTCGGGTGTGCGCAGCAGATCCTCGATCCGCTCGGCATAGCCGAAGGATGTGTCGAGCGCGAAGGTGATCCTGGGGGCGTAGCGTAGCTGCATGCGGTGGGCCAGTTGGCCCCTGAAGTAGGGCGCGGCATGGTTGAGCGCTGCCGCCGCCTCTTTGGCATGGGTGCCGCCAAGCGTCATCACAAAGGCCGTGGCATTCTTGAGATCGGGGCTCACCCTGACTTCGGTCACCGTGAGGTTGACATCTTGCAAGCCCGGATCGCGGGCATGACCCTCGCGTAGAATCTCGGTGAGCGCGTGGCGCATCTCTTCGCCCACGCGAAGCTGCCGCTGGCTGGGGCCATGGGATTCGCCGCGCCCTTTCGCGCGGGCGCCGCCTACATGACGTGACGACAAGTTTCTTCTCCTTGAGGGCCCCGTGGCCCTTGGGCGCGGACCCGCTCAGGCGATGGCGCGCGCGACTTCCTCGACGTCGAAGGCCTCGATCACGTCGCCGACCTCGATATTGTCGTAATTCTCGAAGGCCATGCCGCACTCGAAGCCTTCGCGCACCTCGCGAACCTCGTCCTTGAAACGGCGAAGGGTCTTCAGCGTACCTTCGTGAATCACGACATTGTCGCGTAGCAGCCGGACCTTGGCGCCGCGACGGACCAAGCCTTCCGTAACCATGCAGCCGGCCACCTTGCCGGCCTTGGAAACATTGAAGATCTGGCGGATTTCGGCGTTGCCCAGGAAGTTCTCGCGAAGCGTCGGCGCGAGCAGACCTGACATCACCGACTTCACGTCGTCGAGAATGTCGTAGATCACCGAGTAATACCGGATCTCGACATTATCGCGCTTGGCGAGCTCGCGCGCCTGGGCGTTGGCACGGACATTGAAGCCCGCGATGAAGCCGCCCGAAGCCTTGGCTAGCGTCACGTCGGATTCGTTGATCGCGCCCACACCTGAATGCAGTACGCGCAGCAACACTTCCGTCTGATCTTGGCCGAGCTTGGAGAGCGCGCCGACGATCGCTTCGACAGAGCCGTGCACATCGCCCTTGACGACGATGGCGAGCTCTTTCTTCTCGCCCGCCTGGATCTGGCTGAACATCTGTTCGACGGTGCCGCGGGCGATGATCGCCGCCTGCGCCGTGCGCTTCTTGCGCTCGCGGAACTCGGCGATCTCGCGTGCCCGCGCTTCGGTGTCGAGGACGACGAAATCGTCGCCGGCCGAAGGCGTGCCGTTCAGGCCCAGCACTTCCACCGGGCTTGCGGGGCCGGCCGAATCGATGCTCTGGCCGCGATCATTGATGAGCGCGCGCACGCGTCCCCACTCGCTGCCGGTGACGAAGATATCGCCGACCTTGACCGTGCCGCGCTGAACCAGAACAGTCGCCACAGAGCCGCGGCCGCGGTCGAGCTTCGCCTCGACGACCGTGCCGATAGCCGCGCGGTTAGGGTTGGCTCTGAGCTCGAGAATCTCCGCTTGTAGAAGGATCGCTTCCTCGAGCCGCTCCAGGCCTTGCTTGGTCTTGGCCGACACTTCGACGGCCAGCACGTCGCCGCCCATCTCCTCGACCACCAGCTCGTGGTTAAGCAGCTCCTGGCGCACCCGGTTGGGATTCGCGTCGGGCAGGTCGACCTTGTTGATGGCGACGATGATCGGCACCTTGGCCGCTTTCGCGTGGGCGATCGCCTCGACCGTCTGCGGCATGATGCCGTCATTGGCCGCGACCACGAGGACCACGATGTCGGTGACGTTGGCGCCGCGGGCCCGCATTTCGGTGAAGGCCGCGTGGCCGGGCGTGTCGATGAACGTAATCTTTTGACCGGTCGGCAACGTCACCTGATAAGCGCCGATATGTTGCGTGATGCCGCCCGCCTCGGTCGAGACGACGTCGGTCTGTCGCATGGCGTCAAGAAGCGAGGTCTTGCCGTGGTCGACATGGCCCATGACGGTGACCACGGGCGGCCTCGATACTAGAGCCTCCGGCGCGTCGATATCGCCCGAAATGCCGAGCTCGACGTCGGACTCCGCAACGCGATGCACACGATGGCCGAACTCGGCCACGATCAGCTCCGCCGTATCGGCATCGATCGACTGAGTGATGGTGGCCATCACGCCCATGCGCATCAGCGATTTGACGACGTCACCGCTGCGCTCAGCCATGCGCTGGGCCAGTTCTTGCACCGTGATCGTTTCGGGAATGACGACATCGCGCACGACTTTGGTCTGCTCCTCGTTGCCCGATTGGCGCATGCGCTCCTTCTCGCGCGCGCGGCGCACCGAGGCGAGGCTGCGAGTGCGCTGAGAATCGCCTTCATCCGTGAGGGCCTGGGAGACGGTCATCTTGCCGGAGCGGCGATGCATGTCGCGACCGCGCGACGGCGCAGGGACTTTGGGGACGGGCGCACGAACGCCGCGCTTGGCCCTCGCACGGCGTTCCTCTTCCTCGTCTTCTTCCGCAATCGCCCGACCGCCGGAGAGCGCGGCGACCTTAGCGGCAGCCGACTCGCCCGCCCGATCGGCAATGCGGCGGCGCTCCTCGTCCTTCTTCTTCTCGGCCTCGCTCTCGCTTTTCCGCTTTTCTTCGGATTCCAGGCGCGCCTTTTCCGCGTCTTCGGCAGCCTTGCGCTCCTGCTCCTGGATGCGGCGCAGCTCCTCGAGCTCGCGCTTGCGGCGCGTCTCGGGATCGAGCGCCGCACGGCTCTCGACCTTGGGTTCCGGTGCCTCGGCGGCGCCGACCGCGTCTTCGTCGGCCATATGGGGAGGCGGCGCTTCCGGAACGCGACGCTCTACCTCCTGGACCGCGGTTCTGAGCGCCCGGACGCGGGCCTCGCGCTCCTCCGCCGTAAGCTGGCGAACCGTTGGGCTTGGCCGCGGCGGGGCGGCTTCGGGGCGCCGCGCAGTATGGCCGTCGGCCTCCTGCGGCTCGCGGGAGACGGGCGTCGGCGCGACGGGGGGCTTGGCGACGCGCGTCGGCTTCACTTCGACTGTCACCGCCTTGGAGCGGCCGTGCGAGAAGCTCTGCCGAACCTGCGAGGTCGTTTCAGGGCCGCGCTTGAGTTCGAGCTTGCCGCGTCCCGACAGACTCAAGACTTTCTTCGGTTCCTGTTCCTTGCTTTCGCTCATGACCGTCCAGTACCACCCTTCAAACCTAGTCTACGCCGCTCCACGCAAACCTGCGAGCCGCGCGGAGGCGGCGACGAATTTCTCGGCGAGTCCCCCGAGGGCAATCGCCGCGTGAACGACCACGCCCTCGCGACCTAGCGCTTCCGCCAGTGACGCGGCGGGCAGCACTGTCACCAGCGGCGCTTCCGGCGCCAGCCGCCGAAGCTTGCCCTGCCCGTCCTCCGCACCGTCGCTGGCCGCGATCAGGACGCCCACCGGCCCTTTGCGCAGCATTGCCTCGACCTTGTCAAAGCCTGCCGCCACGGTCCCGGCGCGGCGCGCCAGGCCCAACAGGTCAAGGCATTGCCGCTCGAGCAGCCGCTCGGTACGCGCTGGCAGATCCGGGTCCACCGTGACGCTCTGCCGCGCGGCCCGGGAAAAGGCCTTCTTCTCGACCGCGCGCTGGATCAGCTCTCGCCGGGCGCCGACCCAAATCCCACGGCCCGGCAACTTACCCGCGACATCCGGGACGAGTCGATCCTCTGGGCCGACCACGAAGCGGATCATTTGCCCGGGGGCGAGGCTCTCGCCGGTGACGATGCAGCGCCTCAGGGGGCCGCTCTCGGCCTCCCCTTCTTCGATCGGTTTCGCCTTCGCCACGGAGGAGATCCGCCCACAGCTTCGGACTACGCTTGCGGCTGCAGCTCGTCGCCGGCCGCCGCCGGCGCCAACGGCTCGTCGTCGAACCAGTGGGCGCGGGCGGCCATGATGATCTGCTCGGCGGTTTCGCTCGCCATTTTGTCCTTGCCCACAATGTCCAAAAGCTCGTCGGTCGCGAGATCGCCCAGATCATCCAGGGTCTTCACGCCCTGCTCGCCCAAAGCCACCAGCATCGCCGGCGTGAGCCCCTCGATATCGGCGACCGCATCCTGGACGCCGAGTGCGCGCCGCTGCTCCGAGAACTCCGCGTCGCGGTGCTGGAGATAGACCAGCGCGCGGTCGCGCAGCTCGGTTGCCACGTCTTCGTCAAAGCCCTCGATCTGCGCCAGTTCCTCGATGTCCGTTCCGGCGATCTCCTCGACGGTGGCGAAGCCCTCGGCGACCAGCAGATGAGCAATCACGTCGTCCACATCGAGCGCTTCCATAAAGAGCGCCGAGCGGACCCGCATCTCCTCGGTGCGGCGCTCGGATTCCTCGGCCTCGGTCAGGATGTCGATATCCCAGCCCGTCAGCATCGAGGCCAGCCGCACATTCTGGCCTCGGCGTCCGATCGCCTGGCTCAACTGATCGTCGGGCACGACGACCTCGATGCGGTGATTGGTCTCGTCCAGCACCACCTTGGTCACCTCGGCCGGGGCCAACGCGTTGACCACGAAGGTCGCGGGATCCCCGCTCCACGGAATGATGTCGATCTTCTCACCCTGCAGCTCGCCGACCACGGCCTGGACACGGCTGCCGCGCATGCCGACGCAGGCCCCAACCGGATCAATCGAGCTGTCTCGGCTCACCACGCCGATCTTGGCTCGGCTGCCCGGATCGCGCGCCACGGCCTTGATGGTGATGATGCCGTCATAGATCTCAGGCACCTCCTGCATGAACAGCTTGGCCATGAATTGCGGGTGCGTACGGGACAAGAAGATCTGCGGCCCGCGCGGTTCCTCGCGCACGTCGTAGATATAGGCGCGGACCCGATCGCCGTTCTTGAAATGCTCGCGGGGCAGGGTCTCGTCGCGGCGCAGGATGGCCTCGGCCCGGCCGAGCTCGACCGTGACATTGCCGTATTCGACGCGCTTCACGATGCCGTTGACGACTTCGCCCACGCGATCCTTATACTCGCGATATTGCCTTTGGCGCTCCGCTTCGCGGACCTTCTGGACGATGACCTGCTTGGCCATTTGGGCCGGGATGCGGCCGAAATCGATCGGCGGCAGATCTTCGACCAGAAACTCGCCGACCGTCACTTCCGGCTTCTCGCGGCGCGCAATTTCCAGCGGGATCTGGGTCGCTTCATTCTCGATCGAATCCGCCACCTCGCGATAACGCTTCAGCGAGATTTCGCCGGTGCGCCGGTCGATAGTCGCCCGGATATCGTGCTCATGGCCGTATTTCGACCGGCCGGCCTTCTGGATGGCCTGCTCCATGGCTTCGACGACCTCTTCCCGGTCGATGTTCTTTTCGCGCGCGACGGCGTCGGCGACTTGCAATAGCTCGATCACGGACCTCTCCTGATCCTTCTAGACAGACAGTGATGCGGCGTCTTCCGCCGCGTGCGGGGAGCCCTGCTCCTCCGATTCCTTCATCGCTTCGGCGATCAGCCGATCGGTCAGCACCAGCTTGGCGCGTCGAATCGAGCTCAAGGGCAGGCGAACCTCGCTCTCTTCGACCGCAAGCTTCACGGCATCATCCTCGATCGCCCGTATCGTGCCGTGGAAGCGCTTGCGGCCGTCGATCGGCGGGTCGATCTCGATCCGCACCTCATGGCCGGCGAAGCGCTCATAATCCGCGGGCTTCACCAGCGGCCGGTCGATACCGGGGGAGCTCACCTCCAACAGATAAGCGTCGGAGATAGGGTCGGCCGCGTCGAGCACGGCCGAAATCTCGCGCGACAGCCGCGCGCAATCGTCGACCAGCATGGCGCGCCGGTCCCGCCGCTCGGCCATGACCTGGAGCGTCGGACGCTTTGCGCCGCCCGTCATTTGGACGCGCACCAGCTCATATCCCAAACCGGCGACGGTCGGTCCGATGAGGCGCTCGATCTGCGCGGTCTGTTCCATGCCCTGGCGGAGCTCCGAAAAAGCAATAAGCCCGCGCGCCCGACCGGCCCCTCGTCCGGTCAGCGGCTTGCGAGCCACATTTCTTATTTGAATGGCGGATATATAAACCCCCGGGCCGGAACTGCAAGGGAATTCGCTTTTTCCCGGTCTTCTCCCCGAGGCGGAAGAGGATAGGCGAGGGCGCGGCCCGCGCAGACCTTTAGCAATAAGGCGCGAAGTTTCCGCCGCCTTTCGCTCCTTCCGCATTGGGGACGGCCTAAGTTGTGGGGCGCCGTACGCGACGATAGCTCAAATAAACGGGCCTCCGCCCAGCAGCCAAAGCCTTGGCTTCATATCGCGTGGGCTGCCAGGCTTCGGGGCGGCTCGCCGCGCGGTCGACGAGCATGAAATCGGGGCTGGCCGCCATGACCTCTTCCATCCAGGTGCCCAATGCAGGGTGATCGGTCGCGATACGGAACTCGGCATCGTCGGTCAGTGATTTAGCCAGCAAATCCAGCGCCTGACCCAGGAATCGCCGCCGCTCGTGCCGCCGCTTGGGCCACGGGTCGGGAAAGAGCAGAAAAGCGCCCGCAAGGGAGGCCTCGGACAGGACTTGGAGCAGCAGGCGGGCATCGTCGGAGAAGATCCGCACATTACGCTGTTCGCCTTCCTTCAGAAGGGCGAGCAGATTCGAGACACCGTTGAGGAACGGCTCGCAGCCGATATAGCCCATATCCGGGTGGGCGGCGGCCTGAGCGGCCAAATGCTCGCCGCCGCCAAAGCCGATCTCGAGGCAGACCGACCGGATGTGCGGATCGAAAAGCGATAGGGGATCGAGCCTTTCCGGCGGGTCGGGAAGCAGGATCGAGAGCTTCCGAAAGTCCGAACCGAGAAGCTCGGCTTTCTTGCTCCCAAGCCGCCGGCCGCGGCGACGGCCGTAGACCCGGCCGGCCGGCGGTCCGGCGCGGCCCATCGGTCGTCGTTCCGATGAGCTCAGGTGAAAGCGGAGCGGAGCGCGTTCACGAGATCGGTCCGCTCCCACGAGAAGCCTCCGTCCGGCTCGGGCGCGCGGCCGAAATGGCCGTAGGCCGCGGTGCGGGCATAGATGGGTTTGTTGAGGCCCAGATGCTCGCGGATGCCCCGGGGCGAAAGATCGACCAGCTCCTGCAGCGTTTTGGAGAGCCGTGCCTCGTCGACCCGCCCGGTCTCGTGCGTGTCGATATAGACTGAAAGCGGCTTGGATACGCCGATCGCATAGGAGACTTGGATCGTGCAGCGGTCGGCGAGATCCGCCGCAACGACATTCTTCGCGAGATAGCGCGCGGCATAGGCGGCCGAGCGGTCGACCTTGGTCGGATCCTTGCCTGAGAAGGCCCCGCCGCCGTGCGGAGCCGCGCCGCCGTAAGTATCGACGATGATCTTGCGCCCGGTGAGCCCGCAATCGCCGTCCGGACCGCCAATGACGAAGCGGCCGGTCGGGTTAACGTAGAAATGCTCCTCGTCGCACATCCAGCCCTCGGGCAGCACGTTCAGCACATGCGGCCGCACGATTTCGCGGACTTCGTCTTGGTCGACCGATTCTCCATGTTGGGTAGAGACGACGACCGACGTGGCCCGGACAGGCTTGCGATTCTCGTATTGCAACGTGACCTGGCTCTTGGCGTCGGGTCCCAACAGCGGCGCGGCGCCGGAGTGGCGCGCCTCGGCGAGGCTCTTCAGAATGCAGTGCGCATAATAGATCGGCGCCGGCATGTAGCTGTCAGTCTCGCGGCACGCATAACCGAACATGATGCCTTGGTCGCCAGCGCCCTCGTCCTTGTTGCCGGCGGCATCGACGCCTTTGGCGATGTCCACCGATTGGGCATGCAGGAGAATCTGGACGTCGGCGGTTCGCCAATGGAAGCCTTCCTGCTCATAGCCGATTTCTCGGATGGCATGGCGCGCGACATTCTCGATCAGATCGAAGCCGACGGAGCGGGGGCCCCGCACCTCGCCGGCGATCACCACCTTGTTGGTGGTTGCGAGCGTCTCGCAGGCGACGCGGGCGTGCGGATCGGCGGCCAGGAAAGTGTCGACGACCGCGTCGGATATACGGTCGCAGACCTTGTCCGGATGGCCCTCGGATACGGATTCGCTTGTGAACAGATAATTTGCGAGCGGCACGGCGGGCACCCTTGGGACGATTCGAAGGGCGAAACCTGCCTGGAATCCCCGCTCTGATCAAGGCGACCGACCGCAATGGCCGGCCCGTCGCCTCCCCTTCATCCCCCTTTTTGCCCGCCTACCTCGGATTGCCCGCGTAATTCGCCAGCGCTTTGGCCAGATCGAAAAGGCGGCGGCGGAGATGGGCATCGGGTATGCGGTAATAGGCCCGCACGAGCTCCAGCGTTTCGCGCTTCGCCATCGGATCGGGCTCCGAGCCCTCGGAGCGTGCTTCAGCGGCCGTTACCGCCGCATGGCGCTCATGGCCGGAGACCGACGGCATCTCCTCGAAGAAGAAGGAGACCGGCACGTCCAGCACCTTGGACAAGTCATAGAGACGGCTCGCCCCGATCCTGTTTGCGCCGCGCTCGTACTTCTGGACTTGTTGAAACGTCAGCCCGATCGCGCTTCCGAGCTTTTCCTGGCTCATTCCCAGCAAGGTGCGGCGGAGCCGTACCCGCGAGCCTACATGAACGTCGACTGGGCTCGGCGTGTCGATCTTCGGCCGACCGCCGCGGCGTTTTCCATCCCTGACTTTCAATTGCATCAAAACATGCCTTCGTTGCGAGACAGACCAGATTGCATACTGTCGTATGCAGTACTGGAATGCTATCGGTCAATTTCCTGACCGCAACCTGACGGCAATCGGAATGATGCCAATGATCGTTAACATTGTGAAGAAAAGAAGGTCGCCGGTGCGCGTATAGAGAGTGGGCGCGATCGCTTGCGGAAGCGCGGAATCGATGACTCCAACTGCACCCAGGCCAAGTTCGTGCAGCACCCGGCCATAGGGATCGATGACGCCCGAAACGCCGTCATTCGCAACGTTTACGAGCGGCAGCCCTTCCTCGATTGCGCGGGCCCGCATCATCGCAAAATGCTGGTGCGGGCCCGCCGTCAGTCCGAACCATGCATCGTTTGTGATGTCGAGCAGCCATTGCGGGCGATGCTGCTCGTTTGCGACCTCATGCGGAAAGATCACCTCATAGCAGATGAGGGGGCTGACGGATGGGAACCCTGGAAGCGGCAGCGTGACAAGGCCCGGCCCCGACCCGAAGGAATCGTCGCCGGCCGCGATACCCTGGAGCGGAATCCAACGCGACAGCGGCATATATTCGCCGAAGGGCACCAAGTGGTACTTGTCATAGGCCCCGACAATGCTTCCCGAGGAGTCGATCACGGCCAAGCTGTTTCGCGCGGTGAGCTTGCCTGTTTCGTCCGACACGAACCGGATCGTGCCTGTGATGAGCAGCCCATCGGGCGGCAGGATCGCGCCCAGCGCCTTGGCAAGTTCAGGTGATTCATCGAGCTGGAAAGGTTCGGCTGCTTCGGACCAGATGATGATATTCGGGCGCTTCTCGGCGGGCCCCGTCGAGAGCTGGATCTGTCGGCGTATATTCTCGACGAAGGCCGACGCGACCGCCTTGTCGGATTGAGGGATGGAGGGCTGCACCAGACGCAGCCTCACGTCCGGCACAATGGGGACGGGATCGGAAGGGAGGCGTACGGCGCCCCAGGCTGCCGCTGCGGCCAATATTGCCAGTCCGGCGACAGCGGCCCGCGCGGCCCGGTGTCGGCTGATGCAAGGGCTGCCCAGCGGCGCCGCGAGGGCCGGCGCCAGCAGCGCTAACAGCGTGACGCCGTAGATGCCGACCGCCGACGCTATCTGGCCGAGCCAGGCGAAGTCGGTCCAGGCATAGCCTGGGAGGTTCCAGGGAAAGCCCGTCAGCAAATGTCCGCGCAGCCATTCCGCGAGACTTAGCGCGACCGCGACCGCGATCGCCCGGGCGACCGGCCGGTTGGCCGGAACCAACCAGGCGACTATTCCGGCGCCGCCCCAATAGATCGCGAGCCCCGCGGAGAGCCCGTTGCTGGCGAAAGGCACTAGCCACCAATATCGGGCGATATCCACGAACAGCGCGAAGGTGAGCCAGTAAAGCCCGACCGCCAGATAACCGAAGCCGAAGCACCAGCCGATCCAAAAAGCACCGCGCCAAGTGCGGGCCCCGTCCAGCAGCCAGATGAACGCGGGTACCGCGATCCAGAGCGCCGGCAGAATGTCTGCCGGCGGAAGCGCCGCTGTCGCGAAGCCACCGGCGGCGATGGCGGTTACGGCTCTGCGCCAGCCCGCGAGATTGCGCAGCCACGCGGCCGGCCTCCAGCCGAATTCCGGCGACGAAGCTTGCGACAAGGAGGTCACTTCGCAGGCGGCGGGGGATTTCTCACGCGGACACGTTTGATCCGCCGCGGATCGGCTTCGACGATCTCGAATTCGAGCCCTGATGGATGCGTGAGCAGCTCGCCGCGGCTGGGCACCCTGCCGGCGAGCGAGAAGACGAGCCCGCCCAGCGTGTCCACCTCGTCGCGCTCGTCCTGGTCCAAGACCGAGCCGACACGCGCCTCGAATGCCTCGATCGGAACACGTGCATCGGCAAGCAGCGACCCATCGGGCTTCTCGATCATCTCGGCCCGGACTTCGCGGTCGTGCTCGTCTGTGATCTCTCCGACGATGCCTTCGATCAAATCCTCGATCGTGATCAGCCCGTCGATGCCGCCGAACTCGTCGACCACGAGCGCCATGTGCTGGCGGGTCTTGCGCATCTCGAGCAGCAGGTCGAGCACGTGCATCGAGGGCGCCACGATCGACACTGGCCGCACCAGATCGGGAACCGTGAAATCTTTATGCTCGGCGATCGCCGCGATGATGTCCTTGATGTGGACCAGGCCGGTCACGTCATCGAGCGTTTCGCGGTAGACCGGAAAACGGCTGTGCGGGTGCGCGGCTAGGATATGCATGAGCGCGTCACGGTCGATCGACGCGTCGACCGCGACGATATCGGCCCTGGGTATCATCAGGTCGGAAACCGGCTGGTCGCGGATCTCGAGGATGTTGGAGATCAGGGTCCTCTCATGCGACTGCTCGGCCGTCGGCGGCGCGTCGGGATCTTCGGCCAGAGGCGGCAGCGCCTCGGGACGGCTAGGACCCGCTCCACGGAAAAGGCTTCTCAGATTGGCCATCAGACCGGCCCTCCGGCCTGGCGCTCGGCGTAGGGATCGGGAATGCCGAGGCGGCCGAGAAGCGCGATCTCGGCCTGTTCCATCAGCGCGGCCTCGGCCTCGCCCTCATGATCATGGCCGGTGAGGTGCAGGGCTGCGTGAATCGCGAGATGGGCGACGTGATGTCCGAGCGGTTTGCCCTCCGCCTCGGCCTCGCCGAGGACCGTATCGAACCCCATGACGATGTCGCCGATCAGCCAGGGCAACGCCGGATCGCCGGTCTGATCGGGAGCGCCCAACGGAAAGGACAGGACGTTGGTGGGCTTGTCGCGGCCGCGCCAGTCGCGATTGAGCCCCTGGATGGTACCGTCATCGACCAGCCGGACACCGACCTCGATAGGCCTCCCGTCGGACCGGGTCCTCTCCAGCGCCAACCCGATCGATCGCCCAAGGATACGCTCGACGTCCGGCAATGCTTCCTGCCACCGCGCGTCCTCGACCTCGACGATCAGTCGTAGATCGGTCGCGCTCACCTTCTGCCTCCGTCGGTGGTCTTCCTGGGCTGTTTCGCCTTCCCTGCCTCGGCATAGGCGCGGATGATGCGGGCCACAACGGGCAGTCGGACGACATCGTGATCGTTGAATCGAACGATCTCGATCCCCTCGACGCCATCGAGTGTTTCGATCGCGTCCACCAGCCCCGACTTGACGCCGGCGGGCAGATCGATCTGCCCGATATCGCCGGTGACGACCATCCGGCTTCCCTCGCCGAGGCGCGTCAGCGCCATCTTCATCTGGACTGTCGTGGTGTTCTGCGCCTCGTCCAGGATGACGAAAGCATGGGACAGTGTTCGACCGCGCATGAAGGCGAGGGGCGCGATCTCGATCTCGCCGAGACCGATCCTGCGCTCGACCTGCTCGGCCGGCAGAAGATCGTTCAGCGCGTCATAAATGGGCCGGAGATAGGGATCGATCTTTTCGCGGAGATCGCCCGGCAGAAAGCCCAGCCGCTCGCCGGCTTCGACCGCCGGCCGGGAGATGATGATCCGGTCGATCCTTCCGCTCTGTAGAGAGGCGACGGCCTGAGCGACGGCCAGATAAGTCTTGCCGGTGCCCGCAGGCCCGACGGCCAGCACGAGCTCCGACCGCTCCATCGCTTGAAAGTACCGGATCTGGTTCTGGCCGCGGGCGGCGACAGCGCGCCGCCGGGTACGGATGACCGGAACGTCCGCGCGACTATCGTCGGTTAAGTCCGGCGAATTTGCGAGACGCATGGCGGCGTCGATTTCGGCGGGCCCGATCGGGACATCCGCCGAAGCGCGTTGCCAGAGTGAAGCCAACAGCTTGCGCGTCGATTCGACTGAGGATTTAGGGCCCGAGATGTCGAGGACATTGCCCATGGCCGTCAATCGGACGCCCATCTGCCGTTCGAGCCGTATCAGATTGGCATTGTGCTCGCCATAAAGCAGCGGCAAGCGGCGATTGTCGTCGAAAGTAATCTGGATCTTGCGATCCGGAACCGCGCTCAAGCGACCTCCAGCCTTTGGTCGTCCTTCTCCGGGGCCACGCGTCCGCCGAGGCTGAGCGCTCGCGCGGTCTCGATATGCACGGGAACGATCCGCCCGATGAAATGGGCGGGCGCCTTCACGTGAACAGCTTGCATATGGGGGCTACGGCCTTGTAGTTGACCCGGCCGCCGGCCCGGCCGGTCGAGCAGCACCGGGAGGGTCTTGCCCAAGCTTGCCTCGTTGAACCGCTCCTGTCCCCGGATCAGCGCTTCCTGCAGAATCGCCAGTCGATTCGATTTGACCGCCTCGGATACTTGCGCCGCCACGTTGGCCGCGGGCGTGCCGGGGCGGCGGCTGTATTTGAAGGAGTAGGCATGGGCAAAGCCGATGCTTTCGACCAGATCGACGGTCGCGCGGAAATCCCTGTCGCTCTCGCCCGGGAAGCCGACGATGAAGTCGCTCGAGAGCGCTATGTCCGGACGAGCCTCGCGCAGGCGCTCGACGACGGCCTTGTATCTGGCGATGTCGTGTTTTCGGTTCATCAAAGCCAGGATTCGGTCGGAGCCGCTCTGCACCGGCAGGTGGATAAACGGCATCAAGGCCGGCACATCTCGGTGCGCGGCGATGAGCTCATCGTCCATGTCGCCAGGATGGGACGTCGTGTAGCGAATCCGCGCGACGCCATCGAGTTCGGCCACCGCCCGGATCAGCCGTCCCAGACTCCATGTCCGCCCATCCGTCCCATCGCCGTGATAGGCGTTGACATTCTGGCCGAGGAGCGTGATCTCGCGGGCCCCGCCGGCTGCGAGACGGCGGGCCTCATCCAACACGTCGGCGGCGGGCCGGGAATATTCGGCGCCCCGGGTGTAGGGAACGACGCAGAAGCTGCAGAACTTGTCGCAACCCTCCTGGATCGCGAGGAAGGCTGACACGCCACGCGGAGAGATCTCGGCGGGCAGATGGTCGAATTTGGGCTCCGCGGGAAAGTCGGTGAGCACGATCGCTTCGCCGCCCGCCCGGGCGGCGCGCGCGATTAGCTCAGGTAGCGATTGATAGCTTTGCGGCCCCACCACGAGGTCGACGTAGCGTGCGCGCTCGGCGATCACCGGGCCTTCCGCCTGGGCGACGCATCCGGCCACAGCCAGGATCATTCGGCCGCCGGCCTCTTCCTTAGCGCGCTTGAGGGCGCGCAGCCGGCCGAGCTCTGAAAAGAGCTTCTCGGTCGCCTTTTCGCGGATATGGCAGGTATTGAGGATCACCATGTCGGCGCCGTCTGGGGCTTCGACCGGGCGATAGCCGAGCGGGGCCAGAACGTCGAGCATGCGTTGGCTGTCATAGACGTTCATCTGACAGCCCCAGGTTTGCACATGCACGGTCTTCGGGGCGGGCACGCGGGCGAAATCAGGCGGCGACTTCAATCTCCTCCCCCTCGACCCCTTCTGTATCGTCCGAAAGGTCCAGCGGCTCCTCATCACGCCCGCAGATGGCGCGGGCGAATCCCGCGAGAACCGCCTTGTGGCATCGCTCGGCCAGCGACTTGCGCGGAATCCCGCTCGCCGCAAAGGCCGGATGAAACTCGACCGATACGGTCAGCCGCCCGGTGCAGAGCGCCGCCCAGGCGTGGCTCATGAGCGGCATATCGCCGAACCAGGAATAGATCGGACGCAAGGACCGACCGAGCGGTATGCCGTCCAGGTGGGTTGGTACGATCGTGATCGGCTGGATGGTGAGCGGCCGCTCGGGCGAAGCCTGCTCGGCGACTGAGAAGAGGGCCGATTTGAACGGCAGGATGCGGTTGCCGTCCGACGTGGTCCCCTCGGCGAACAACACCAGGCTGTCGCCGTCGGCAAGCCGCCGTGATACCTCGTTCGCATGGCTCGTCACGTTGCCGGGCCTACGATCGACGAAGACGCTGCGCTGCAGCTTGGCCAGCCGTCCGAAGAACGGCCAACGGCTCATTTCGGACTTGGCGATGAAGGAAACCTCGAGAAGCGAGGCCAACACCGTGATGTCGAAATAAGAACTGTGATTGGCGACGAACAAGGTCGGATGGGCGGCAGACGGCGTTCCGTGAGTTACGATATCGAGACCCAGAAGCCTGGTCGCCCAATGGTGGTAGAATCGCGGGAAGCGGCGCTTGGCTCCGCCTGCAAACATAAGCAGGATCGCCTGAACCGGCATCATCGCGAAGGTGAAGATGAGGAACGGAACGACGCGGATAAATCCAAGCAGACGCGAGCCGTTCATTCGTCCAGACCGGTTGCCGACGGTACCTCGCGCGCCATCGGCTGATAGTGCCGGGCATATTTGTCGGTGATGAGATCGGTTTTAACGATCACGCACACATCCGTCGTCTGAAACTGATGGTCGATCACCGCGCCGTCGCCGATGAAGCCGCCGAGCCGCAGATAGGCCTTGAGCAGCGGCGATACTTCGAAAAGGACCAGGGCGGGATCGATCTCCTCGGTGGCGACGCGACGCATATCGATATAACGCTCAGGCCTGGCGACTGCTCTCAGCGCAGGCGGAGCGAGATAGTAGTGATAGAGGTAAGACAGAGGCAGCGCGAGCTTTTCGGGATCGGTGCCGGGGAGACTGGCGCAGCCGAACATGATTTCGATGTTGTAGCGCGCCGCGTATCCGGCGATGCCGCGGAAAAGCAGACTGATCGCCCTGCCACGATAGGCAGACGCCACGCAGGCCCGCCCGAGCTCGAGCACCTCGCCCGGATAATCGATGATTCGCGCAATGTCGAACTCACTCGCGGAATAGAAGCTCCCGCGGCGAGCCGCCATCTCGCGCCGGATCAGCCGATAGGTGCCGACCACCCAGTCCTCCTCCGGCCGGTTGTGATCGATCACCAGCAAATGGTCGCAAACGGTGTCGAATTCGTCGAAGTCGCGATTCGCGGCTTCCATCGCAGGGGTCGGGTGAGCGGCCATCTCTCGATAGAACACGTCATATCTGAGGCGTTGCGCCGCCTCGATCTCAGCCAAAGTCTGGGCGAGCCGCACTTCCAGGCTCCCGGACCGAATCGAGCCTAGGCGGCCTAAGTCGGCGCTAACGTGCGACATTGTCCGGCTGCGCTCCGTCGAAACGAGGAAGTAGGACGGCCGCACACGTCCAAGCCGCGCGCGGCGAGGTGCAATTCTCGATCGTTGGCATGGTCATCCGTCCGGCCAACATACATCCCGACGTGCGCCGTTTCCAGTTTTCGCGATCGGGCGGCCGCCGGCCCGGTCTGGACGGCGCGTCAGCTCGAAGGCCTGGCGCGGGTTCCGAGCCCGATCTCCTTGGCCAGCGCGCTGCGCTGACGGGCATAGTTGGGCGCCACCATCGGGTAGTCGATCGGGAGGTCCCAACGTTTCCGGTACTCCTCGGGGCTGAGGCCATGCGCGGTCTTTAGATACCGCTTCAGCATCTTCAGCTTCTTGCCGTCCTCGAGGCAGACCAGATAATCCGGCTGCACCGACTTCTTGATCGCAACGGCGGGCTGCGGCCGTGCCGCCACCGCGGTCGGTTCGGCGGCGTTGGAGAGCGTCTTGTACACCTGCTCCAGCAGGTTGGGCAGCTCGGCGATCGGAATATGATTGTTGGACACATGAGCCGCGACGATGTCCGTCGTCAGCGCCAGAAGGCCGTGGTCGGCAGCGCGCGTCATCGCAATTCGCCCCTATTGGTTCGTCGCGACGGAATATAGTCGCGGGGCGGTATGAGGTAAATCGAAAACCGGCAATAATTTTCTATGCTGTCCCGGTCATGATTTGAGCAGCGAAAGAAACGTTAGAGCATATGAGGAATCGCATTCTGATCAAGCAAGATCGTAGCATGACGGCCTCTAAATCAAGGCGTCGGTTCGGCAACGAGCCGAAGCTCAGCCGAAGCGAGATTATCAAGGGCGAGGATTTCCGCGTCGACGGTCCCAGATTGCGTGCGGTAATAGCCGGATCGGCGTCCGCATGGCGCGAACCCGAAGGCACGATAGAGGGCGATAGCGGGTTGGTTATCGACCGCGACCTCGAGCACCATGCGCCCTGCTCCCCGGCTGGCCGAGGCTGCGAGAAGCTCAGTCAACAAGAATCGGCCGACACCCTGCCGGCGATGTTCCGGCGACACCGCGATCGTCAGGAGCTCCGCTTCCGCTGCGACGATGCGCCAGAGGGCGAGGCCCACCGGCTCGCCGGTCCTGGCGTCGGTTGCCAGGCAACCTTCGGTGCCGGAGATTGCGAGAAGCTCGGCGAAAGCTTCGGCCGCCCAGCTTTCGGGCAGACCGGACGTCGCATGCAAGGCGGCAGCGACCTCGCTCATCGCGGGCGTCAACGGAACTCCGGCGAACCGACCGCGAGCGGCGCGTGCGGCAATCGGGATTGCGTCGGGCGCGCGCAGATAGAATGGCCGCGGCGGCGCGTGGTCAATCGGCCGTTTGGCGGCAAGTCGCGCCAACGTCCTTGGCGAGGGCGCGAAGCCGTGGACGCTGAGGTCGACGGCGCCGGGCAGGGCGGCAATGATCTTTCCCGCCGCATCGCCGGCGACGGCGATCGGTCCGGGGCCTAGCCAGCCGGGCACAGCCTCGGGAGCCAGCATAATCGGTGCACCGATCGGCTCGCCGCCCGCGTCGAATGGCTGGAGGAAGCACTCGGCGCGGCGCGATTCGACGGCGACCAGAAGCCTCGGTCCCGGTATGCCCAGTTGCACTGCCTCGGAGGCTACGACGGCAAAGACATCGATGCCGATGACGGGCTTGCCGGTGCCGAGCGCGAGCCCGCGCGCCGCCGCCAGCGCAACGCGGATGCCGGTGAAGGACCCAGGGCCGGTGGTCACCGCGAAGCGATCAAAATCAGAGAAGGCAAGCCCTGCTTCGGCGGTGATGTCCTGAAGCAGCGGCATCAGCAGCTGGGCGTGACCGCGCTCGGATCGGATGTGTCTTTCGGCGACAGTCTCCGACCCGACGCGCACAGCCGCGGCGCATTGCGCCCCGGCGCAGTCGAAAGCCAGAATTCGCATCGTGTCGGGCAGAGGCGTGACGGTCAGAAATCGACCGCGCGAACCTCGACGACTTCGGGAATGTAATGGCGCAGCATGTTCTCGATGCCGGCCTTCAACGTGGCGGTCGAGCTCGGGCAGCCGGAGCAGGAGCCCTGCATGTGCAGGAAGACCACGCCATCCTCGAAGCCGTGGAAAATGATGTCGCCGCCATCTTGCGCGACGGCGGGCCGGACCCGCGTATCCAGGAGCTCCTTGATCTGGAGCACGACCTCGTCATCGTCCTCGCTTCCGGAGCTCTCCTGACCGGCTTCGATGACCGGGAGCCCGGAGGTGAAATGATCCATGATCGCGGCCAGCACGGCCGGCTTCAGCGTGAACCATTCGGCACCTCCGGTCTTGCTGACCGAGATGAAATCCTGGCCAAGAAAGACGCCGGCGACGCCGTCGATCTCGAAAAGAGCCCGCGCGAGCGGAGAACGCCCGGCCGCGGTCGCGTCGCGGAAATCCGCGGTTCCTTCGTTCATCACGGTGCGGCCGGGGATGAACTTCAGAGTGGCGGGGTTGGGGGTCTCTTCGGTCTGGATGAACATGGCAACGCCCTCAGATTCGCGGAGATACGGCAAAAACCGTGTCCTGTTACTAGCACACATGGCCCGTCGGGCGCTTTGGATCAAGCTTCAGCTGATCGCATCCATCTGCTCGCGCGTCAGACTGCCGGGCACGACCGTGATCGGGATTCTCAGCCGTCCCACGGCCTTGCTCGCGAGATACGTGACGAGCGGACCCGGCCCTTCGGACCCGATTCCGGCGGCGAGCACCAGGATCGAGATGGTCGGATCGTCGTTAATTAGACCGAGAAGCTCGTCGCGAACCGAGCCTTCCAGGATATAGATCGCCGGGATCGATCCGGTTACCTCGATGACCGTGCGGGCCATGCGCTGCATGAGCTGTTCGGCGTCTTGGCGCGCTTCCTCCTTCATGAGCGCCGCCACGCTGGCGAGGCCATGGGTCTCTTCCTGCGGTATGACCCTCAGCAGCGCTACGCGACCGCCGGTGCGCATCGCGCGCCGGCTGGCGTAATAGAGCGCGACCGGCATCTCGACGCTGTCGTCGACGACAACAAGGAAAACGCGCGGCGCACCGGGGCGGGATGCTGGTTGCTCGCTCATAGGTCACATCCTACGGAATATCGCGCCAGCCGCCCAGCCGGCGGCTATAGCGAGGGCGAGCGCGCCGGTGCCGTAGAGCACCGAATGATGGTGAGCGACCGCGAACACGCCATTGGAGAAGCCGACGCGACTCACGATCAGCGGCGTCGTTTGGGCGCTGATCACCTGGCCGCCGGAGAGAAGAACGACCTCCACCGTGTAGTCGCCGGTCGGCAGATTGGCGGGGAAAACGATGTCGGCGCGGAACAGATGCTCGCCCAAAAAGCTCACCCGCGCCAAATCCGGACGATAGAGATCCGTTCGCTCCTGGGCCCGCAGCAGCGCCGCTCGGAATGGCGAGAACTCCGTAGGATCGGTGGTTTCGGTAAGCTGGAAGCGAAGATTGTCGAGGCCGATCCCGTAGCGCACCAGGGTTTCCGGTGTCGCGATCTCGGTCAACGGCTTGGTCGCGGCGGCTTCGTAGAAGCTCGGCGCGTCACGAAAGGTGGCGCTCCTGCCGTTGAGCCAGACTCCGAGGATACGCGTCTTGCGCCGAACGACGATCGTTGTCGGCGGTCCGCGAACGACGACGGCGACATCGCCCTGGCGGTCGGCGGATCCGAACAGGACCAGATCCGCTCCGGCGAATCCGGTGGTGATCCCGATCACGTGGCTCGACAGATCGGCGGCGAGGCTCTGGGCGCGCGCGCTGGTCGCCACGGTCGCCGTGATCCAGAGGATCAACGCCGCTATGCGTGCAGTACGCCTCATTGCGTGGGCATCGTGACCGAAAATAGATGCTCCGGCGTCGCGAACAGGTCGAAGGCCATCTTCACCGCCACGACGAATACGACAAGCGCGTGCATGAGCCGCGCATAATCCGGGTGCAGCAGGTGGCTGAGCCGCGTGCCGATCTGCGCGCCGACAACGCCGCCGATGATGAGGATCAGGGCGAGCACGATGTCGACCGCGTGCGTGGTGACGGCTTGGAGAAAGGTCGTGATGCCGGTTGTGAAGATGATCTGGAACAACGATGTCCCGGCCACCAGCCCGACCGGCATGCCGAGGATATAGATCATCGCGGGCACGAGGGCGAACCCGCCGCCGATGCCCATGAGCGCCACCATCAGGCCGCCCACGAAGCCGATCGCGAGCGGTAGGAAGGCGCTGATATAGAGACGCGAGCGCGGGAAGCGCATTCGGAGCGGCAGCCGATGGAGGGCGCCATGCTCATGCAGCTTGCGCCTTATCTTGACGTTGCGACGGAGCACGAGCACGCGGAAATTGTCGACCATCATCAGCGCGGCGACCGTGCCGAGGAACAGCACGTAGGTCAGCGAGATCACGAGATCGATCTGGCCCAGCGCCTTCAGTCGCGCGAAGAGCGCGACCCCGACCATGCTGCCCAGAGCGCCGCCCACCAGCATGATCGAGCCCAGCTTGAAATCGACGTTCCGCCGACGCCAATGGGCGATGACGCCCGAAACGGAAGCGGCAACCAGCTGGTTGGATTGCGTCGCAACGGCGACCGTCGGCGGCACGCCGACGAAGATGAGGAGCGGCGTCATGAGAAATCCGCCCCCAATCCCCAGCATTCCGGAAAGCAGCCCGACGAGCCCTCCCATCGCCAATATGACGAGAGGGTCGACGGTCATCTCGGCGATAGGCAAGTAGATCTGCATCTCTTCAGGCCGACTCGGAGTCTAGTCCCGCGGCCACTCCCGGTCACCCAGGCAGGAAGCCGATTAGACGGCGGGTCTCGGCGAGGACCGGCGCGGCAATGCTCTTCGCCTTTTCGGCACCCTCTTTCAGGATCGCGTCGACGGCCGGCGGGTCGGCAAGCAGCGCGTTCATCCGCTCGACGATCGGTCCGAGAGCGGCGATAGCGGCATCGGCCAGCTCGGCCTTCAGTGTCGAGAACTGCGCTCCGGCGAAACGCGCGACCGCGGCACCCTTCGAGCTGTTGGTCAGCGCCGCATAGATGGTCAGCAGATTGTCTGCTTCAGGCCGTCCCTCTAACCCTTCTGGGGAATGCGGCAGGGCATCCGGGTCGGTCTTGGCCTTGCGGATCTTCTGGGCGATGAGCTCGGGCGTATCGGTCATGTTGACCCGACTCATGTCCGAGAGATCGGACTTGGACATTTTCTTGGAGCCGTCGCGCAGCGACATCACCCGCGTCGCCTCGCCCAGGATCTGCGGCTCGGGCAACGGGAAGAAATCGACGCCGTAGCGATAGTTGAAGGCGCCGGCGATGTCGCGGGCGAGCTCCAAATGCTGCTTCTGGTCCTCGCCGACCGGCACATGCGTCGCCTTGTAGACCAAAATATCGGCCGCCATCAGGACCGGGTACGTATAGAGGCCGACCAGCGCGCCATCGCGGTCCTTGCCGGCCTTCTCCTTGAATTGCGTCATCCGGTCGAGCCAGCCGACCCGCGCGAAGCAGCTCAAAAGCCACGCCATCTCGGTGTGGGCCGGCACATGGCTCTGCACGAAGATCGACGCCCGCTTGGGATCGACTCCAGCCGCGATATAGGCGGCTGCGATCTCCCGCGTCGACTGGGCGAGCGCGGCGGGGTCTTGAGGCTGTGTGATCGCGTGCAGATCGACCACGCAGAACAGGCTTTCTCCCTGATCCTGGAGCGCCACCCAGTTCTTCAGCGCACCCAGATAATTGCCGAGGTGCAACTGATTGGTCGGCTGCATGCCGGAAAGGATGCGGATCAAGGGAGGCTCTGGGCGAGGGGTCCGGGTGGGACCGGGTTATCGGTCTCCGGCGGCCTAGGGTCAAGCCGCCATCAGGTCGCGACCCTCGGGCGCCTGAGCAGCGCCTTGAGATCTCCCGGCCCGGCGACGCCGGTCGCCATGATTGCGCCCCCATAGACCGCGAGCCCGCCGCCGACCAACGCCACGAGAGCCGCGGCGCGGCGCGATAGGTCGGCCGCCCACCAGTCGGCGAACGGCTCCTGGATCAGGAGAAGCGCGGCAGCCATGGCTGCCGTCGCCAGCAGGATCCGGGGCAGCGCATGGGTCAGCCGGTCGTCGAGGCCCAGCAAGGCGCGGCGGTGCAATCCCCAGCCGAGCATGCCGACATTGAGCCAGGCCGTGACTCCGGTTGCGGCCGCGATGCCGACGATGCCCCAATGCAGCACGAGCACGAAGGTAAGCGCCAACGCCGTGTTGAGCGCCACCGTGATCAAACTGAATTTGAGCGGGGTCTTGGTGTCTTCGCGGGCGAAATAGGCGGTCGAGAGCGTCTTAGCCAGCACGTAGGCCGGTATGCCAGCCGAATAGGCCGCTAGTGCGCCCGCCGTCATGATGGCGTCGGCGGGCGCAAAGGCGCCTCGCGAGAAGAGGCCGATCATGATCGGCCGGCCGGCCACTGCGAGCGCTGTGGCCGCAGGGAGGGAAAGGAGAAGGGAGGCCTCCATCGCGCGCGCTTCCAGCGCACGGGCCCCGGCCCGGTCGTCCGACTTGACGTACCGGGCCAGCATCGGCAGCAGCGCCGTCCCCACCGCGATCCCGATCACTCCGAGCGGCAGCTGATAGAGCCGTTCGGCGTAATAGAGGTGCGAGATCGCGCCGGCCGGCAGCAACGAGCCTATCATGGTGTCGATGAAGATGTTGATCTGTACCGCTCCGGCGCCGATCGCGGCCGGCGTCATGAGGGCGAACAGGCGGCGGATGGCGGGCGTGAGCGTCGGCCAGCGCAGCCGCAGCCTGATGCCGGCGCGTCGGCAGGAGCCCATCATCCAGGCGACCTGGACGAAGCCGGCCGCGAACTCGCCCCAGGCCGCCGCGTGGCCGGCGGTCTTGAAATAGGGCGTGAGGAACAGCCCGCCGATGATGCAGATGTTGAATAGAACCGGCGCTGCCGCGAAGGGGCCATAGCGGTCCAGCGCGTTCAACACGCCGCCTTGCAGGGCGGTAATCGAGATCAACGTCAGGTAGGGGAATGTGATCATGCAGAGCGCGACCGCGAGCTCGTAGCGGGGGCTCCCCGGCACGAAGCCCGGCGCCAGAACGCGCATCACGAGCGGCATGAAGGCGAGGAAGGCCGCGGTCATTGGTATCAAAATCGTGAGCATCGCGGCCTGCGCCTCCTCGGCGAAACGCTCGGCGGCCTTCTCGCCTTCCGCATGGGCGGTTTTGGCGAAGAGAGGGACGAAGGTGACGCTGAACGCGCCTTCGGCGAACAGGCGGCGGAAGAAATTCGGCAGCTTGAAAGCGACGAAATAGGCGTCTGCCACGGGCCCGGCGCCCAGAATGTCTGCTAGCAGGACGTCGCGGATGAAGCCCAGAACCCGGCTGACCAGGGTCAGCCCGGCCACGGTCGAAACGGCGCGGGCAAAGCTCATGCCCGAAAGCCCTAGCGGGATTCATGGGGAATGACCAGCGCCCGGATCGGCGCGATCAGACGGGGTTTAAAGCGATGGTCGAGATGATGAAAAGCGAGGCGCCGAGGAAGATGATCGCGACCAGGCAACTTGCCGCCACGCGCTCGGCCTTGGTCCAACGGCGCCAGTCGCGCATCAGGTCGCGCATGAAACCGCGCGATGAACGGGATGCCTTGACCGAGCTCTGAACCGTCTGCATGGGACGACTCCCGATAGACATGAGCTGACGATACCGTCCTCATTTTAATAAAGGTTAAATGCGGCCGATCGGGGGCGCGACTGTGGAATTGTCGTGACGATTCAGCTCAGTTCCACAACCTGACGGTGCTTGCCGCCGCGTATCGGCGCCGGTATCGTCGAATGGGCAGGCGCGCCTCAAATCGCGCCAGGACTAAAGACAAGCTTGGAGGAACCGAAACATGGCATGGACCACCCCGCGGGTGATCGAGATCAGCGTCGGCATGGAAATCAACTGCTACGCCTGCGCCGAGATCTGAGACTTTTCTCTTTTCGTGATCGAGCGGAGCCGGCAAGGCCGCTCGCTCGATTTCTCGTCATTCGCAAGCGGTGAGCCGTGCTTCGCATCGTGGTATTGGGAGCGGCGGCCGGCGGCGGCTTTCCCCAGTGGAATTGCAATGACGAGGCCAACCGGCGCGCTCGCGCCGGCGATCCCAAGGTTCGCTCCCGCACGCAGTCATCGATAGCGGTCAGTGCCGACGGCCGGCGCTGGGCGGTGCTCAACGCCTCGCCCGACCTGCGTCAGCAGGCCGCCGAGCGACCCCAGCTCCACCCCGACGCCGAAGGACCCAAGCGTTCCAACCCGATAGCGGCAATCGTGCTGACCAACGCCGACGTCGACCATGTGACCGGCTTGCTCAGCCTGCGTGAGGGACATCCCTTCGCGATTTATGGCCATGAGCGTGTCCTCGGTGTCCTCGCCCGGAACAGCATCTTCAACGTTCTCAATCCGACGCTCGTCGACCGGCGTGTGCTGCCGCTCGAAACGCCCGCCGCGCTGCGCGACAAGGCCGGCGTGCCGCTCGGGATCGAGGTCACCCCTTTCGCGGTTCCGGGCAAGATCGCCCTTTGGCTGGAGGATCCTACCTTGCCTGACTTCGGCTCCGGCGAGGGGGATACGATCGGGCTCGAGCTCAGGACAGAGGGGGGGCCGTCGCTCTTCTACATTCCCGGCTGCGCCGGCATGCCGCAGGAGCTACGTGAGCGTCTTCGCGGTGCCGCTCTGGTCTTCTTCGACGGCACGCTTTGGCGGGACGACGAGATGATCCGCGCAGGAGTCGGATCCAAAACCGGATTGCGGATGGGGCATATGAGCTGCTCGGGCCCCGAGGGTACGATCGCGGCTTTCTCCGATCTCGGCGTGCGGCGGAAGGTGTTGATCCACCTCAACAACACCAACCCGCTCCTGATCGACGATTCGCCCGAATGCCGGGCGGCGCGGGAAGCCGGCTGGGAGGTGGCGTTCGACGGCATGGAGCTGACGCTATGACCGATTCGCTGCTGCCGAAGGATGAGTTCGAGCGGCGGCTGCGCCGGATCGGCGCGGAACGCTATCACGACAAGCATCCGTTTCATCGCATGCTGCACGAGGGCGCGCTGAATCAGGGCCAAGTCCAGGCTTGGGTCCTCAATCGCTTCTATTATCAAAGATCGATCCCGTTGAAGGATGCGAGCTTGATGGGGCGTGCTGAGGATATCGATCTCAGGCGCGAATGGATCGGGCGGATCGTCGATCACGACGGCAGCGACAAGGAGGAAGGCGGCATCGCCCGCTGGCTCATGCTGGCGGAGGGTGTCGGCCTCGACCGCGATTATGTCGCGAGTTGCGCGGGCGTGTTGCCGGGGACGCGATTCGCCTGCGACGCCTATGTGCACTTCGTGCGCGACAAGTCGACCTTGGAGGCGGTCGCCTCATCGTTGACCGAGCTCTTCGCGCCCGATCTGCACAGGACGCGGATCGCCGCGCTGCTCGAGCATTATCCGTTCGCCAACGACAAAACGCTCGCCTATTTCCGGACGAGGCTTGTCCAGGCGCCGCAGGATGTGGCGTTCGGGCTTGCCTATGTGCTGCGCGAGGCCAGGACACGTGAACGGCAGGAGGCGTGCCTGGCCGCGCTTCGCTTCAAGACCGACGTGCTGTGGGCTCAGCTCGACGCGCTCCACCACGCCTATGTGACGCCGGGCTTGATTCCGCCGGGCGCCTTCGTGCCGAAGGATCGGCAATGACCGAGCGAACTGTGATCCAACGCGACTCCGTGCCGCGCCTGGCGGCGCATACGCGCCTGCGTTTCGATAAGGCGCGAGACAGCTGGACGATCCAGGCGCCCGAGCGCTCCTTCATGCTCGACGCAATCGCGCACGCCATCGTCTCCCGTTGCGACGGAGCGGCGACTGTCGAGGCAATCGTCGGCGATCTCTGCCGTGCTTTCGAAGGGGCGCCGCGGGACGTTATCGAGACGGATGTGCTGAAGCTGATTCAGGACTTCGCCGACAAGGGGGTGATGGCGGCTTGACCTTCATCGAAGCGCCGATGGCGCTGCTGGCGGAGCTGACGCATCGCTGTCCGCTGCAATGTCCCTACTGCTCAAATCCGCTCGAGCTCGAGCGGGTTGCGCAGGAGATGCGGACCGACGAATGGCTCAGGGCGATTCGCGAGGCCGCCGATCTCGGCTGCATGCAGATCCATTTTTCGGGCGGCGAACCGACCGTGCGGCTGGACCTGGAAACGCTCGTTGCCGGCGCGACCGAGGTCGGCCTCTACACAAACCTGATCACGTCGGGCGTGCTTCTGGACGAAGCCAGGATGAAGCGACTGGTCGAGGCCGGACTCGAGCATGTGCAGCTCAGCTTCCAGGATTCCGAGGCCGCGGGCGGCGACAGGATCGGCCACTATACCGGCGGGCACGAGAAGAAGCTTGAGGCCGCCAAGCTCGTGCGAGCCGCGGGGCTGCCGCTGACCGCGAACTTCGTCGTCCATCGACAGAATGCCGATCATCTGGAAGCGATGTTGGATCTCGCGGTCGCCATCGGCGCGCATCGGGCGGAGATCGCGAACGTTCAATATTACGGCTGGGCGATACTCAATCGTGCGCAGCTGATGCCGTCGCGCGCTCAGCTCGAAGCGATGGTCGCAACCGTCGAGGCCGCGCGCGAGAGGCTGAGGGGCGTGTTGGTGATCGATTTTGTCGTTCCCGATTATTATGCCAGCCGGCCCAAATCCTGCATGGGCGGCTGGGGGCGGCGGTTCCTCAACATCTCGCCGTCAGGCAAGGTTCTGCCCTGCCATGCAGCCGAGACGATCGCAGGTCTTGAATTCGACAATGTGCGTCAGCGCAGCCTCGGCGAAATTTGGCGCGATTCGTCCGCCTTCAACCGCTTCCGCGGGACAGGCTGGATGCCCGAGCCGTGCCGCTCCTGCGATCGCCGCGAGATCGATTGGGGCGGCTGCCGCTGCCAAGCCTTCGCTTTGCTCGGCGACGCCGCGCAAACCGATCCTGCCTGCGGCCTGTCGCAGCACCATGCGCATATGGTGGAAATCGCAGCAGAAGATTCGGCGGCAGAGGCGGCCGAATTCGTCTATCGGCGGTATCGAAATCCCTCCCGCGTCGGGAGCGAACAGTAAAAGGTGCCGCTACTCCCGCTCGCCGGGATCGGCCAGCGCGGCGAGCAGCGATTTGCGGATCCGCTTGTGTTTGGCCGGATCGGTGACCTTCAGGCCGAATATGTCCTTTACATAGAAGACGTCGATCGCCTTATGACCGTATGTCGAAACCTTGGCGGTGGCGATCTGAAGGTTCAGACGGGTCAGGGCCATCGTCACGTCATGCAGCAGGCCCGGCCGGTCGCGGCCATTGATCTCGATGATCGTGTGGGTCGAACTCGCCTCGTTGTCGATCAGCGCGCGCGGCGTCACTTTGAAAGGACGCGAGCGGTCGGGCAGACGCGACTTGAGCCGCTCCAGCTCGACCGGCGGCTTCAGCGCGCCGGCCAGCGTACGCTCGATCATCACCACCAGCTTGGCGCGCTTGCTGGCGGAAATCTCGTCGCCGGTGGGATCCTCGGCCCAGAACGTGTCGAGCGCGGTGCCGTTGGCGAGCGTGAAGATCTTCGCGTCGACGATCGAGAGCCGCGATACGGCGAACGCGCCTGCCAGCCGCGCAAACAGGCCGGGGTGGTCGGCCGCATGTATCGTGACCTCGACCGCGTCGCGCGCCGGGTCAACGCGAGTCTCGACCGCCAATTTTTGGGCGTCGCGCTCGGCCGCATTGACCAGCCTGGCGTGGCGCGCATGGGTAGCCGCGTCGAACGCCAGCCAATAGCTCTGCGAGCCCAGCGCCATGAAACGCGCGAACTGCGCGTCGTCCCATTCGGGCAGAAGCGCCCGCGCCTCGGCCTGGATGGCCTTGACGCGATCCGCGCCGGCGCTTGAGCCGATGGCGCCCGCCAGCACGTCCGCGGTCCTCAGATAAAGATCCTCGATCAGCCCGGCCTTCCAATTGTTCCAGCGCCCCGGCCCAACGGCATTGATGTCGACGGTCGTCAGCACGGTGAGGGTCTTCAGACGCTCGGGCGACTGGACGAGCGCGGCGAAGCCCTCGACGGTATTGGGATCATCGAGATCGCGCTTGGTCGCGGTGCCCGACATGGCGAGGTGCCATTTGACGAGCCAGGCCGCGGTCTCGGTCTCCTCGGCCGTCAGGCCCAGTCGCGGCCCCAGCCGCTCGGCGATGGCGGCGCCGATCTCGGAATGATTGCCGCCGCGACCTTTGCCGATGTCGTGCAGGAAGACCCCGAGTGCCAGCGCTCGTTTCGATGCGATCTGTCCGATCAAGGTGGAGGCCAGCGGCAAGGTCTCGGAGGCTTCGCCGGTCTCGATGCGATTCAGGATGCCGATGGCGTTCAGCGTGTGCTCGTCGACCGTATAGAAATGATACATGTCGAACTGCATCTGCGCGACGATGCGGCCGAAATCGAGAATGAATCGCCCAAGAACGCCGGCGTCGTTCATCCGGCGCAGCGAGACCTCGCGATTGCCGGGCCCGGTCAAGATCTCCTCGAGAAATATCCGGTTCGCCTCTGTGTCGGCGCGAAGCTCGGGGCCGATATGGCGGAGGTTTCGCGTCACTGCGCGGAGCGCGTTCGGATGGATGTCGAGCCCGCTCCTTTGGGCCACCGCGAACAGCCGGATCATCTCGACCGGGCTTTTGGCGAATTGGTCGGGCGCCACGATATTGAGCCGCCGGCCCTCAAGCGCAAAGCCGTCGACACGTCCCTTTTGGGCACGGGAAAGCCAGAAACGCGGCTGGCCCAGCGTGTCGGCTTCGAAGGCCGAGCAGAAGATGCGGGTCAGGTTGCCGACGTCCTTGGCCACCAGGAAGTAATGCTTCATGAACCGCTCGACCGCCGCCGCTCCGACATGGTCGGTGTAGCCGAGGCGCCGGGCCATTTCGGCCTGGACGTCGAAGGTCAGCCTCTCCTCCGCGCGCTTCGTGTACCAATGCAGGTGACAGCGCACCGCCCATAGGAAGGCATCGGCCTTCGCGAAGCGCGAGGCCTCCTCCTGGCGCAGCATGCCGGCCGGCACCAGAGCCTGGATGTCCGTGACGCCGTAGAGCGCGTGGGCGATCCAGACGAGGGTCTGCAGGTCGCGCTGGCCGCCCTTGCCGTCCTTGACGTTGGGCTCGAGCATATAGCGCGAATCGCCGGCTTTGCGATGCCGCTGGTCGCGCTCGGCCAGTTTCGCTTCGACGAAACCTCGCTGATCGACGGCCTCCACGCCCTTGACGAAGCGCTTGTGGAAATCGGCGTAAAGCCTGGGATCGCCGGCGAGGAAGCGGCGCTCGGACATGCTGGTGCGGATCAGCGGGTCGCTCTTGGCCGTCCGCACGCAATCTTCGGGCGAGCGCACCGCCTGGCCCACCTTGAGCTGCATGTCCCACAAGGCATAGAGCATGAATTCGATGATCTGCTCGGCCCGCGGCGTGCGCTTGTAGGGCACCAAGAACAGCAGATCGATGTCGGAGAAAGGCGCCAGGGTGCCGCGGCCATAGCCGCCGATAGCGGCTAGCGCGACACGCTCGCCGGTGGTCGGGTTGGCAGCGGCGAAGACGCGCTTGTCGGCCAGATCGAAGAGAGCGACGACCGCCTCATCCATGAGCTCGGCGAGGGCGCGAGCGGCGGCGAGGCCGTTATTGGAGCGCTTGAACCGGCCCTCGATCTCGGCCCGGCCGGATTCCAGGCGTTCTCTGAGCAAGTCCGACGCCGCCTTGCGAAGCGCCGGCGCGCCGCCCTCGACTTCGAGCGCCTGCAGCGTGTCGGACAGGTTTTCTCGCGGCTCGCGTGCCGTTTCGAAAACGGCGCTCACCGGTCAACTCGCTTGCAGGGGTGGTTCAGGCGCGATTTCATACCGCATTACATATCATCGAATCGCGCCTGCAGAAGGGCTAAGGCGACAGCGCTTCCCGTAAATCGGCGGTCAGATCGCCGGCATCCTCCAGCCCGACGGACAACCGGATCGTGCCCGGGTTGATCCCGACCCTCTGCTTGTCTTCGACCGGCACCTTGGCGTGGGTCGTGGTTGCGGGATGGGTGATCAGAGACTTGGAATCCCCCAGATTGTTGGAGATCAGGATCAGCTTCAGCCGGTTTAGCACCGCGAAGGCACCCTCCTTGCCGCCCTTGACGTCGAAGGTGATCAGATTGCCGAAACCGCCCATCTGGCGTTTCGCAAGCGCATGATGCGGATGGCTCTCGAGCCCCGGATAGCGGATTCGCTCGATCGCGGGATTGGCTTCCAGCATGCGTGCGATCTCATGCGCGGTCTGGCTTTGCGCACGGACGCGAAGGTCGAGCGTCTCCAGCCCCTTGAGGAGAAGCCAGCCATTGAACGGACTCATCGTCGGCCCGGTGTGGCGCAGGAACGGATGCAGCTTCTGGGCGAAAGCATCGCTGCAGAGCACCGCGCCGCCGAGTGAGCGGCCCTGCCCGTCGATATGCTTGGTGGCCGAATAGACCACGATGTCGGCGCCGAGCGTGAAGGGCTTCTGGAAGATGGGGGTCGCAAACACATTGTCGACGACGACGAGAGCGCCGGCCTTGTGCGCCAAATCCGATACCGCCTGGATGTCGACGATATCGAGACATGGATTGGCCGGCGATTCCAGAAAGACGAACCGGGCGGGCGTCGAGAGCGCCTTTCGCCACTCGTCGAGATTCGTGCCGTCGACCATTGTGAAGGTCGCGCCGTAATTCGGGAGGATATTGCGGATGATATTGAGACAGGAGCCGAACAGCGCATAGGGCGCCACGATCCGATCGCCGACCTTGAGATCGCAGGCGAGCGCGGCAAAGACGGCCGACATGCCGGTCGCGGTGCCGAAACAGCGCGGCGCGCCCTCGAACGCCGCCAGACGGTCCTCGAACATCGCGACGGTCGGGTTGCGGAAGCGCGAGTAGACATAGCGCGAACCTTCATTGACGAAGGCTGATTCGGCCTCCTCGGCGGTCGTGTAGACATAGCCGGAGGTCATGAAGAGCGCTTCATCGGTCTCGCCGAATTGCGAGCGATGGACGCCTCCATGCACCATCAGCGTCTTGGGCTTCAAACCGGACCGTGCGCTCTCGTCACTCATGATCACCGCTCCTGCCGCTCGCGCGGCAATAAAAAGCCCCGACCGGGAGGTCGAGGCGCGATCTGAATGAATCCGAGCCTGACCTTTTAGCGGAATGTTTTACGTGGTCCGCAAGCCGGTCGCTCAAATCCCCACGTGAACCAGAGTTTGAAAGGCTGCCCGGCGCCAAGTCAAGCGTTCCAGTGCCGCACCTCAGGTAAATGCACCGGTGCGGCAATGGCGGGAGCAGCCTTGCCGGGTCCCCTCCTCCCGCTCGGACGGCGGCGGCTCGTAAGAGCGGTCGTCGTTCATCTCTGAAGTATCCGCTGGAAGCGTCGGGCGCCAGCCCTAGAATGATTGCGCATGACGATTCCACAGTTCCGCCTCAGCGTCCTCGATCAGTCTCCCGTCCCCGAGGGCCTGACGGGGGCCGACGCCCTCCGCAATTCGATCGATCTGGCCAAGCTCGCCGACCGGCTGGGCTACCACCGTTATTGGGTGGCCGAGCATCATGCGACGCCGCTCATCGCCTGCACGAGCCCCGAGGTGCTGATCGGCCCGATTGCGGCTGCCACGTCGCGCATGCGGGTGGGAAGCGGCGGCGTGATGCTGCCGCATTACAGTCCGCTCAAGGTGGCCGAGAATTTCAGCATGCTGTCGGGCCTCTATCCCGGCCGGATCGATCTCGGCATCGGCCGCGCCCCCGGCACCGACCAGCGCACGGCCTTTGCGCTCCAGCGCGACCGGCGGCAGATCGCGCCGGATGACTTTCCCGGGCTCCTTGCCGAGCTGATCGCCTATCTGAACGACCGGATGCCCGAGGAACATCCGTTTGCCCGGCTTTCCAAGACATTGCCCGGCGTGCCGGAGATCCCCGAAGTCTGGCTGCTCGGCTCTTCGCCGCAAAGCGGAATCTGGGCGGCGGAGCTTGGCCTTCCTTACATGTTCGCCGACTTCATTCAGCCGGGCGGCGCCGGAATCGCGGCCCGCTACCGCGCGGAGTTCGCTCCGGTCGACCATCTGAAATCGCCGATGACATCGGTCGCCATTTCCGCGATATGCGCCCCCACGGACGAGGAGGCCTGGCGCCTCTCGGCCAGCGGGCGAATGATCTATTACCTGCTCCAGACCGGGCGGCTTGCCGCGGTGCCGACTGTCGACACGGCGAACCGCTTTCTGGCGGAGCAGGTGGGCGATTCGCGAGCCGTACCCCCCGGCCGCCGGTTCGTCGTCGGCGCGCCCATGACGGTCAAGGCGCAGATCGATGCGGTCGCGCGGGAATATGGCGCGGAGGAGGTGATGGTCGTCACGATCGTCCACGACCACCAGGCCCGGCGTCGATCTTACGAGCTGATCGCTGAAGCCTTCGGGATGTGCTAGTCTGTCCCAAAGGCGGATGAATGGAGGGCGCTTCCATGTCACCCAAGATGCTTTTATCGCTTCTGGTCCCGATGGTCGCGTTGGCTCTACCGGCATCGGCGTCGGCCGGAGCCGACCATACGAAAATGTGCCTGTTCAGCCGAGCCGTCGACCGCGTCCGGGTGCTCGACCGCGATCACATCGTCTTCTTCATGAAAGATGGCGCCGCATGGGAGAACACGCTCTGGAAGACATGCTACCGGCTGCGTCCCGAAGCGTATCTCGACTGGGGACAGGACGATTGGGACGAAGCGGTCTGTACATGGCCGCAATCCGGTCCTCCGTTCCCTATCGTCGATGGCCGCAATCCGGCCGATGTCAGACCGCGGTTCAGTGTCAGCCTTAGAAACGGGCTGGGGCATTGCCGGCTCGGCTGGTTCACGCCTTATCGAGGCTGAGACCGTCCGTGCGCGGCCCGGGATCGTGACCGGCTTTGCCGATCGCGCTGGGTTTTGCCGGCGTCGCTGAGAGCGCCGTCGTAGGCAAACCCTTTACCGCGCAGGAGCTCGCTCGGAAGGTTCGTCTGGTCCTCGCCGGCCGCACGGCGATCGCTCGGGCCGGCGGCAAGATCACGCCGCTTGGCCGTCCTTCGACCCGCTCATAGCCTGTCGAGCACCTTTTTTGCGAGGGCGGTCTCCATGGCCTGCTCGGTCGGCTTGCCGCCCTGCAGGTGAACCGAGATGCCGAAATTCTTGCTGCCCTTCCGGACCGCGACGCCGTCGCCCCAATAGAGTCCTTCGTCGCCGACCGCGACCGGCACCGGCGTCATGTCGATGAGGTTGGACTTGGCTGCGTCGCGGAACTCCTGGAGGAATTTCGCCGGTCCGGGGTTGCCAGGCTCCCACGACCAGGCGTTCAGCATGACATAGTTCGATCCTTGCAGCGGCGCGTCGACCGTCGCCCGGTCTGAATCTTCCGCAACGCGCCAGATGCAAACCGAGGAGGCGGAGCCTTCCGCTTCGGCGCCTTCGCGCGATATCGGCGTCCCCACCTTCTTGCCGATGACAGTCGCGATCTCGTCGGCCGAGAGGAGTTTGCAGGCATCGATCGGCGCGGGCGAGTCGGCGCGAGCGGGGAGGGAAGGGATCATCGCGAGAGCAAGAGCGATGCCACACGCCGATCGCGCTCCAGTCTGTCTGGTTCGACCTTTCGGGTCGTGAGCGACAGGCATGGCGATCCCATTGCTGCTCATCGAACTTCTCAATCCTCTCTCGCGATCGCCGTCTGTATGGCCAGTCGCTCATCGCCTGCGGGATCGCGCGCCAATGCGGTTTCTTTGTCGAATACCATTGTGGCGCGGTCGTGTCCGTAGGGCTCCCATTTGGGCAAGCCCGGATGGTTGGGATCGCCGGAATGGGCGAACGCGATCCAGGCGCCGCTCACCTGCTCCTGCAGCGCAGGGAGATCGGGATCGGTGCCGACCAGATTCGGGCTATCGGCGACATTGCGGAACACGAAGGGCAGCTCCGCTCCATGCGAAGAACCCAGCTTGCCGCCGCCCAACGCCTCCGCGCGCTGGAACAGATACATATAGACCGGCGCCTTGCCGAGGGCGACCTTGCGCTCTGCCTGAGTGATGGCGGGGATGCGCTGGATCTTGTCGCTGGCGATCGCGAAGAAGATGTTCGAGGGTGTCGCGTTCGGTCGGCTCTTGCGGTAGGCAGCGATCAGCTCGTCGACTTCGACGGTGTTGTCGATCCCCATCAACGCCTGGACGCGCGGCCGCAGGTCGGCTTCATCCATGGCGAACAGCTTGTCGCGATCGGGCGAAAGCAGCCCTTTGAGGATGGTGGCCTCGTCGCGGCAAGTGCCGATGATCATCGGCAGATCGGCCGACAGCGCGGGCGCTTCCGGATCGAACGGATGTCGCGGCAGCGTGCGATGATCCACGACCGGCTTCAGCGGATAGCGCGGCATGAAGGTGCCGGGCAAAGGCGCGATCGCGGCCAACAGTTGCTCCTCGGGCACCTTCTGCAAATCGTCGACCTGATTATGTTTCAAGCCGAACGACGCCATGACTGCTTCGGCTGTGCGCGTCGCGGTGTCTCGCGGAATGCCGCGGACATAGGAGCCGCTCTCGGCGATGCCGCGATGGAACAGTCCCTTTGCCGGCGGCATCGCTTGCAGTGCGCTCACCTTTTGGCCGCCGCCCGATTCGCCAAATATGGTGACATTGCGCGGATCGCCGCCGAAAGCCGCGATGTTTTCCTTCACCCAGGCGAGCGCTTGGATGATGTCGAGCATCCCGGCATTGCCGGAATCGGCATATTTCGGACCGCCGAGCTCGCCCAGGTAAAGATAGCCGAAGACGTTCAGCCGATGGTTGAGGGAGACCATCACGAGGTCTCCCTTCTGAGCCAGCTTGGCGCCATCGCTGCCGAATTCGATGGCCGACCCGGTCCAGAAGCCGCCCGGATGCAGCCACACCATGACCGGACGCCGCCTCGCCGCTCCGATGCCCGGCGTCCAGACATTCAGTACGAGACAATCCTCGGAGACTGGCGGCGGCTGCGGGCCGCCCTGCGCCAGTTCCCCGGACGTATTGCCGCCGCTTTGCGGGGCACGCGGGCCTTCCGCAAGCGCGTCGCGGATGCCCGGCCAGGGCTGCGGCTTGACAGGCGGAAGGAAGCGACCGGCGCCGGCCGTTGATGCGCCGTAGGCGATGCCCTTGAAGACGGTAACCCCGTCCTGGACCATGCCGCGAACCTTGCCGCTCGTTGTCTCGACGACCGGATCGGCGGCATGCGCGGCGCGGGGCCAGAGCCCTGCCGCCGAAACGAGTATCGAGGCCGCGCCGCCCTGCTGCAGCAAGGTGCGTCGGCCGAGGCCTCCATTTCTCATGGTCCCTCCTGGGTCGCGTTTTTCACGATCCTAGCAGGGTTCATCCGGCGCGCCTAAGCGGCGGTTTTGAGGTCGCTCGGGATTGTGAAGGTCGTCGGCACGTTGGTAAAGCCGCGCACGCTCGGGCTGTGCGCCAGCTTGAGACCCGACGGGTCGATCTCGTAGTCGGGAATTCGCCTCAGGATCTCCTCGAACACGATCCGGACTTCCAGGCGCGCAAGAGCCGCTCCGAGACAGGAATGCAGTCCGAAGCCGAAGGCCATATGGTCGCGGCTGGCGCGGGTGATGTCGAACTTATCGGGATTGGGGAATTTCGCTTCGTCGCGGTTGGCGGAGATGATGCAGAGCCCGACCCGCGATCCGGCCTTGATCACCTTGCCGCGGATCTCGACATCGCGCGCCACCACCCGGGCGATGATCTGGGACGAGCCATCGAGCCGCAGCACCTCTTCGACGGCGTTGCCGATCAGCTTCGGATTCTCGACGACCATGCGGCGCTGGTCCGGATTCTTCCATAAATGATAGGCGAGGTTGCCGATCAGCTTGGTGGTCGTCTCGTTGCCGGCGATGGCGAGCAGGATCAGCGCGCCGACCACCTCCTTATGATCCATTTGACCTTTTGCCTCGGCCTTCAGCATCGTGCCGAGCAGGCCGTATTTGTCGCTGTCGAGGGCGCCCGCCGCCTGCTTGGCGGTGTGCTCCTCGAAATAGCCGGCGAGGTTCATGTAGCCCTGGATGTTGCGCTGAGACAGATCGCCCTGCTTGTCCTCGCGGATGATCAAATCGTCGGCCCAGCCGCGCACCTTGTCGCGGTCCGCCGCCGGCACGCCGGTCAGATTCGAGATCACGTCCATCGGCAGAAAGGCCGCGAGATCGGCCACGAAATCGAACTTGCCCGTCGGCAGATGTGGCTGCAGCAGCTCGATCGTCCGCCGACGCGTATAGTCTCCCAACGGCTCCAGTTTCTCTGGCACCATCAGCGGCGCCAGCAGATGCCGCTGCCGCGTATGGTCGGGCGGGTCGGTTGTGATGAACATCGGGTAAGGCAGCACTTCCGACGCGTTGTCCTCGAGCGCGACGCCGCCGGTCGAGATGAAGGTCTTGAAGTCTCGGAATGCGTTGCGGACGTCTTCCCATTTGGTGAGCAGCCACACGCGCCGCTCTTCGTTGTAATAGACCGGCTCGTTCTCGCGCAGCGCCCTGTAATAGGGGTACGGATCTTCGTGGAAGGCGTGATCGTATGGATCGAGATGAACTTTCGTCATGGCATCCCCGTCATGGACCCTTGGCGCTCGCGAACATTGCACTTGCAATGTTTTGCCCCCGGCGAGGCCGGAAAGCAAGGCCCCGCCGGCGTCGCATCTTGGAAGATGCGTTCCGGCGGGGCCCTCGCTACGCCGCCGCCCTTAAGCAGCGGCGCCGAACCCTATCAACGTCAGCGACCGGACGTCATTCCGACGTGCTGGTGGTGGTGGTCGTGCGGCGGGTATGCTGCTCGACCACCGGCGGCGGTGCAACAACGGCCGGGGGCGTGACGGTGGTGGTCGTCGACCTCTCGACGACTTCAGGCGGCTGGACCGGGTGGGTCACCGAATGAGTCTCGGTGTCGGTCTCCTTGCTCCACTCATAGCTTTCGGCCGGGCCGCGATGGGTTGTCCGGTGAGAGCTGTCGACCGACGAGCTTTCCGATGAGCGGCTCGTCGTATCAGACGACGTCTCGACGCTCTGGGCGGCCGCGAAGCCCGCGATCAGCGTCAGGGCCGCGGCGCTCGCCAACCAAGTTCGGATCATTTCAATTCTCCATATTCGACGGCGTTGAACGCCTCGGCCGGATCAACCGGACGCCACCACCGTTGTTCCGGGACAATTTCGAGGCGCCCGGCCGATTCAGCGCTGCGTGACCGTCGTGGTCGTCGTGCGCGTCGTGGTCGTCACCGGCGGCGGCGTCACGATGGTGGTCGAGCGCTCCACCACTTGGGGCTTCACCGGATAGGTCCAGGTGTCCTCGGTCCATTCATAGGTCTCGACCGGCCTCTTGCGGTGGTGTCTGGCCTTGGTGTTGGGCGTGTCCGACGGCACGGCGGCGTGCGAGAGGGCCGCTGGCTCGTTGGAGCCGTTGGTCGTTTGCGCGGGCGCGACGCCGGCCACCAGCCCCAGAGCCGCCGCGCCGACAAGGCATTGGCGGATCATGTCAAATCCTCCAGATCACGAAGGCGCACTGCGCCTTCCTCGTCTGGAATCAACCGAACTTCCGAACCCGATGTTCCTGGGCGGCCCGACGGCTCCGCCTTGCCGGACGGGCGCATTTCAGCCACTGTCGGTTTGTAAATATCGCCGGAGATCGCGAGGGGGATCGGACGTGGAGAGCACGGCCACGGTCATGCCGGAGGTGGATTTCGGCCTCGATCCGCTGCCGGACTTATATGATCGGCTCGCAGCGTTGCGAGAAGCTGGTCACCGGGTCGTTCCAGTGCGCTATATCAGCGAGATCGCCTGGCTCATCCTGCGCTACGACGACGTGACCGAAACCTTCGCAGACGAGAGACGCCTGCCGGCGGCAGCGGCCTATGAGCGGACCGGCGTGCCGGCGATGGGGCGAATCCTGATGGCGATGCGCGGCGAGCAGCATCGGGTCAATCGTGCGCTGGCGGGCAGCGCGCTTCTGCCCGGCGCAATTCGGCGCGCCACCGAAGGACTGCTGGTGCCTGTCGCGAACGGATTGATCGATCAATTCGGCGATCGGCGCGCGCTCGATCTCGTCGCCGCCTACACCGAACGCTACCCGTTCAATGTCATCAGCCGTTTGCTCGGCGTGCCGATCGAGGACGAGGCGCGGATCCTTGACTGGCTCGGTCGGCTGATTCGCTATCAGTGGGACCCTGAAGCCGCGCTTCAGGCGCGCGCCTATTTCGATGCCTACCTGAAGCCCTTGCTGGAGGAGCGTCGCTGCAACCCTGGGGAGGACATGATCTCGCAGCTCGTCGGGGCGGAGATCGAAGGACGGAAGCTGGAAGAGGAGGAGATCCTTTCTTTTCTGCGCTTGCTCTATCCCGCAGGCGCCGAGACGACCTTCCTGACAATGAGCGCGCTGATGCAGGAGGTGCTGTCGGATCGCGTGCTCTACGATCGACTGCTGGCTCGCCCGGAGGATCGTTCGGCCGCGGTCGAGGAGGCGTTGCGCAAGCATGCGGCGGCGACCATGCTGCCGCGCTTCGCGGAGCGCGCGGTCACGATCGGCGGCGTCGCAATTTCGGCCGGCAGCATGATCTTGGTCGCGAGCGGTGCGGCGAATCACGATCCCGCGATCTTTCCGGAGCCCGAGCGCTTCTCTCTCGAGCGCGGCGCCAATCCGCACGCCACCTTCGGCCGCGGACCGCATTTCTGCTTGGGTTCGCATCTCGCGCGCGAGGAGCTCAAGATCTCGCTGACATTGCTGCTGGAGAGGCTGCCGGGACTTCGTTTGACCGACGGTCCTGTCGCGGCGACCGGTACGGTCGTGCGCGGCATCCGCACCTTGCCGGTCGCGTTCGACGACGTGCTGCCGGCGCGACAGGCGGCCGCGCAATGATGCCCGAGCATTTTCGGATCGCGATACCCGATTCGTTGCTCGCCGATCTCTCCGAGCGGCTCGCGCGGACGCGCTTCATGCCGGATTTCGCCAACGACGATTGGGCCTATGGCGCGAACGGTGGCTATATGCACGCGCTCGTCGCCTACTGGCGCGATGGCTACGATTGGCGGCGGCACGAGGCGGCGATGAACCGCTTCGACCATTTTCGCGTCACGATCGACGACCTGCCGATTCACTACGTCCATGCGCGCGGCAAGGGCCCGAATCCCATGCCGCTCATCCTCTCGCATGGATGGCCGTGGACGTTTTGGGATTGGCGGAAGGTTATCGAACCACTGGCCGATCCCGCAGCTCATGGCGGCGATCCGGCCGACGCCTTCGATGTGATCGTGCCGTCGCTGCCGGGCTTCGCATTCTCGTCTCCGCTTGTGACGCCGGGTGTCGATGCGCCGCGTACCGCCGACCTCTGGCGGGTGCTGATGAACGATGTGCTCGGCTATCCGAAATTCGCTGCGCATGGCGGCGATTGGGGCGCCTTCGTCACCGCGCAACTCGGCCACAAACATGCTGATAGCCTGATCGGAATCCATCTCGCCAACGGCGCTCCGCTCGATTTCTTCCAGACCGGCATGCCAGCCGCAGCGGATTACGCGCCCGACGAGGCGGGGCTTCACGAACGCACGATCAAATTCTTCGCTGAAGGCCATGGCTATTCGGCGATCCAGAGCACGCGCCCGCAGACTCTGGGCTACGGTCTCGACGATTCGCCGCTCGGACTCGCGGCTTGGCTGGTCGAGAAGAGGCGCGATTGGAGCGATTGCGGCGGTGACGTCGAACGCGTCTATTCGAAAGACGATCTCCTGACCTCGATCATGCTCTATTGGGTGACCGAGACGATCGGCACGTCCGCGCGGTTCTATTACGAAGGCCGCGCGAATCCCTGGGTGCCGAGTCACACGCGCTCGCCGACCGTCGATGTGCCGACCGGGATCATCCGCTTCGAAAACGATGTCTGCTGGTGGCCCCGCAAGCTGATGGAGCGCCACTACGCCATCCGCCGCTGGACACGGGTTCAGCAAGGCGGACATTTCGCCCCGATGGAGCAGCCGCAGATCCTGGTCGACGATTTGCGCGCGTTCTTCCGCGGGCTGCGCTAAGGCAGCAGCCCGCGCAACCGATACAGCAGCTCATGCGCCTCGCGCGGCGACAAGGAGTCCGGATCGTGCTCGGCGAGCAGCGCCGCGATCGGTTCCAACGGCGAGGGCAAGGCGGGTTCGGATGGGAGCGCGGCGGCGGCGCTGAACAAGGGCAATTCGTCCATTATGCGCTTGGGGATCACGCCGTCGCCACCGCTTTCGATCTGATGCAGCACGGATTCCGCGCGCCGGATCACCGGCGGCGGCAGGCCGGCCAAGCGCGCGACATGGATGCCGTAAGAACGCTCGGCCGCGCCGGGGCCAACCTCATGCAGGAAGACGATCTCGTTCCGCCATTCCTTGATCCGCATCGTGTGACAGGACAGGGCCGCGAGCGAGCGCTCCAAGACTGTGAGTTCGTGATAGTGTGTAGCGAAGAGCGCGCGGCAGCGCACCTGGTCGTGCAGATGCTCGACCGTCGCCCAAGCGATCGACATGCCGTCATAGGTGGAGGTGCCGCGGCCGATCTCGTCGAGGATCACCAGCGAGCGCGGCGTCGCCTGATTCAGGATGGCGGCGGTCTCGACCATCTCGACCATGAAGGTTGAGCGGCCGCTGGCTAGATCGTCGGCCGCGCCGACGCGGCTGAACAGCCTGTCGACAACGCCGATCCGCGCGCTCTGCGCCGGCACGAAGCTTCCCATCTGCGCCAGGATCGCGATCAGCGCGTTCTGACGCAGGAAGGTCGATTTGCCGGCCATATTGGGACCTGTCAGCAGCCACAGCCGATCGTTGGCATGAAGCGCGCAATCATTGGCGACGAAGCGGCCGCCTTCCGGCGAAGCGGCGAGCGCGGCTTCGATTACCGGATGGCGTCCTTGTACGATGCGGAATTCGGTCGAGCGATCGACCAGCGGCCGCACATAGCCGCGATCGAGTGCCAGCTGCGCCAGCGAAGCGGCGATATCGATCCGCGCCATGGCGCGCGCGATGCCGCCGATCGCCTCTGCGTGCCCGGTGACCTCGCCGACAAGATATTGGAAGATGGCGAGCTCGATCGCGAGCGCGCGATCGCCGGCCTCGGCGATCTTGCGGTCGAACTCGGCGAGCTCGACGGTCGTGAAACGCATCGCGCTGCCCAATGTCTGGCGGTGGATGAAACGGCCGTCATGGCCCGAAGCGAGCCGTTCCGAGTGAACCGCCGTCACTTCGATGTGATAGCCGATCACGTTATTGTGCTTGATCTTGAGCGACGGGACTCCGGTGTCGGTCGCGTAGCGGGTCTGCAGATCGGCGATGACGCGGCGCGCGTCGTCGCGCAGCAGCCGCTGCTCGTCCAGCTCCGCCGAATAGCTTTGCGCGATGAAATTTCCGTCCCGCGCCAGCAGCGGCAGCTCGGCTGCCAGCGCGCGCCTCAGCCGACTGACGAGCGTTTCGAGCGGCAGCAGCGCCGATTTGGCGGCGGCGAGCGCATCCGGCAGCCCGTCGGGCAGCTCTTCGCGGAGCGAATCGGAGGCGGCGATGCCTTCGCGGATGGCGGCCAGCTCGCGTGGGCCGCCGCGGCCGAGCGCCAGCCGTCCCAGCGCGCGTTCGATGTCGGGCGCGGACGCAAGAATGCGGCGGACCGAGTCGATCAGCGGCTGGCGCGCCTCGAAGAAGGCGACCGCGTCCAACCGCCGATCGATCGTCGCAGGATCCGTCAGCGGCGCAGCGAGGCGAGCGGCGAGCAGGCGTGCGCCGCCGGCCGTGACGGTCTGGTCGATCGCCGCAAGCAAGCTGCCCTGGCGCTCGCCCGAAAGCGTGCGCGTCAGCTCGAGATTGCGCCGCGTGGCGGGGTCGATCTCCAGCACCGAATCTTCGGCCAGCCGCCGCGGCGGCTGGAGCGGCGGGACCTTGCCTTTCTGAGTCAGCTCGATATAGGCGGCGAGCGCACCGGCCGCCGCGACCTCCGCCCGTCCGAAGCGGCCGAACCCATCGAGTGTCTCGACGGCATAGAGGCTCATTAGCCGTCGCTTGCCGTTCTCGCTGTCGAACCGCGAATCGGGCTCGACCGTCAGGCGGGATTTCAGAGGTTGGAACAGCTCGTAAAGAGTCGGTCGCTGGATCAGCCTTTCAGGCACTAGAAGCTCGCCCGGATCGATCCGGCTAAGGGCTGCCGCGAGTCCGGTTTCGGCCGCCGGCTGGAGCCAGAGCTCGCCGGTCGAAAGGTCGAACCAGGCCAGACCCATGGCGCCGCCGGCCTCCGCGAGGGCCGCCAGATAGTTGGCGCGACGGGGCTCCAGCAGATTGTCCTCGGTCAGCGTGCCGGGGGTGATGACCCGGACGATGTCGCGCTTGACCACAGATTTGCCGCCGCGCTTCTTGGCCTCGGCCGGATCCTCGATCTGTTCGCAGATTGCGACTTTGAAGCCCTTGCGGATCAGCCGGGCGAGGTAGGCCTCATGGCTGACGACGGGCACGCCGCACATCGGGATATCTTGGCCCAGATGCTGCCCCCGCTTGGTCAGCGCGATATCGAGCGCCGCCGACGCGGCCTTCGCGTCGTCGAAGAACATTTCGTAGAAGTCGCCCATCCGATAGAACAGAAGGCTGTCCGGATGGCCGGCTTTGATGGCGAGATACTGCGCCATCATGGGCGACGGGGTCGCCGGTTCGCCGGAACGATCGAGCGGCATTGATCCTTTTAGCTCCTCGGTAACTTCGACGTTCTATCAGAAGCGGAGAAACTAGGGACAGGTCATGGGACTCTACCTCGTTACCGGCGGTTGCGGGTTTATCGGATCGCATCTCGTCGACGCGTTGCTCGCGCGCGGCGACCGGGTCCGCGTGCTCGACGATCTCTCGACCGGAAAGCGCGAGAATCTCGACTCGCGGGCCGAGCTTACGGTTGGCGACGTGGCCGACAAGGACCTCGTAGCCGACGCGATGCGCGATGCGGATGGGTGCTTCCATCTGGCGGCCGTGGCCTCGGTGGAGCGCGGCAACAAGGATTGGCTGGGGACGCATCGCTCCAACCTCACCGGCGCCATCACCGTCTTCGATGCTGCCCGCGCCGCCAATCGGTCCGGCCCCATACCGGTCGTCTACGCATCCTCGGCCGCCGTCTACGGTGACTCGGCCGACCTTCCCCTCCGCGAGACCTCGCCGACCCAGCCGCTTTCCGCTTATGGCGCGGACAAGCTCGGCTGCGAGCTTCATGCGCGGGTCGCCTGGCAAGTTCACGGCGTGCCGACGGTCGGATGCCGGTTCTTCAATGTGTATGGCCCGCGACAGGATCCGGCTTCGCCCTATTCGGGTGTGATCTCGATCTTCTTCGACCGGCTCGGCCGCGGCTTACCGATCACCATCTTCGGCGATGGCGGCCAGAGCCGCGATTTCATCTATGTCGCCGACGTCGTGGAGGGGTTGCTTCGGGCGGCCGGCGAGGCGAAGCAGGGCGCCGCAGTCGTCAATGTCTGCACCGGTCGGTCGACGACCATCCTCGAGCTCGCGCGGGCCGTGGCGGCGGTGCGCCACGCAAAGCTCAAGACCGCCTTCGAGAAAGCCCGCACCGGCGATATCCGCATATCCTTGGGCGACCCGAGCGGGGCGGCGGAGAAACTCGGCTTTCGGGCCGTCACGCCCCTGCTCGACGGCCTAACCCGCATGGCTGCGGGATAGGGCCGGCCGCTAAGCGTCTGCATTACAGATAATTAATCCGCACGCCATCGTCGGGTTATGCGGGCGACCTATGCTCCTGTAGTCGCATCAGGCCCGACACATCCGCGGGCCGTGAATTGGTTAGGGAAGCGCAAAGGACGAGGGATGCGGAGGTTGCTGCTCACCGTCTGCGCCGTCCTTGCCGCGGCGAGTCCGGCGCGTGCACTCGCCCAGACGGTGGATCAGCCGTCGGCCGCGAGCACCAATCCGCCATTGTCGCCTGCGCCTCCCGCAGCCCGATTGATAAAGCCGCGGAAGGGCGACCTCCGGCCAGTGGAAAGGCCGCGGCCGCGGCTCGGCCCGATCGACGAGCGATGCAGGCCGCTAAAACAACAGCTCGACGGCGAGCTGACCCACTCGAACAATCCCCACCGGGCATTTCAGGCGCGGCTCGCGCGCAACGCGGGGACTCGTCTCTGCCGGGACGGGCAAGTGGAAAAAGGTATGGCGGAATTCCGCAAAGGGCTTTCATATCTGGAAGAGACGCACCAACCCTAGTCCGGTCGATATGCATATCTTGATCGTTGAGGATGACGACGAGACGGCCGCCTACATGCAGAAGGGCCTCGGCGAGAGCGGCTATACGGTGGATCGTGCCGCAACTGGACGCGATGGCCTGTTCCTCGCCACGTCGGGCAATTTCGACGCCATCATCATGGATCGCATGCTCCCGGGCCTGGATGGACTCGCGGTGTTGCAGGCGCTGCGGGCTGCCAAGATCACCACCCCTGTCCTTATCCTGTCGGCTCTTGGCCAGGTCGACGACCGGGTCAAGGGCCTGCGCGCCGGCGGCGACGATTATCTCTCGAAGCCCTTCGCGTTTTCCGAGCTTTTGGCGCGAATCGAAGCGCTGCTGAGGCGTCGCGACGTGGCTTCGGTGGAGACCAGGCTGACCCTGGGCGACCTCGAGGTCGATCTACTTTCCCGTCAGGTCAGGCGGGCCGGCAAGCCGATCGACCTGCAGCCGCGCGAGTTCCGTCTCCTGGAATATCTCATGCGCCATGCCGGACAGGTGGTGACCCGCACCATGCTGCTCGAGGGCGTCTGGGATTATCATTTCGATCCGCAGACCAACGTGATCGACGTGCATATCAGCCGGCTCCGCCAGAAGCTCGACAAGGGATTCGACAAGCCGATGCTGCACACGATGCGCGGCGCCGGCTATTCGATTCGGGCCGGGTGAGGGCAAGCCGGTGGCGCGCGGCTTTCCGGGCTTCCTTCGCAGCTCGACCTTCCGACTGTCGATGCTCTATGTCCTGCTGTTTCTGCCCTCCGTCGGCGCCCTGTTCGGCTTCATCTATGTGCAGACGGTCGCCACGATCGACCGCGAGACCGAGCAGGCGACCAAGGCCGACGCAGCCGCCCTCATTCAGGAATATTCGACCCAAGGGCTCGCCGGGCTGATCGACGCGGTGGAGGACCGAACGGCGCCAGATCGGGTCGGCGATGGGCTCTATCTGCTGATCGACGAAGACGGCGCGCCATTGGCGGCAAACATCCATTCCTGGCCCACGGCCGAACCTGATTCGCGTGGGTGGATCTCTTTTGCGATCGACCGCGACGATGGCCCGCACCGAGCGCGCGGGCTGACCTACGCGCTCAAGGACGGATCGAAGCTGCTGGTCGCGCGCGACCTGCATGCCCGCTTCGATTTCCGGCACGTCATGATCGATGCGGGCTATTACTCGCTGGCGCTCATTTTGTTGTTGGGCGTGGGCGGCGGCTTGCTCATCAGCCGCCGGATGCTGCATCGGCTGGGCACGATCAACCAGGCCGCCGAGAGAATCATGGCGGGAGATCTGAGCCACCGGATCGAGACGACGGGGTCGGGCGACGAATTCGACCGTCTGTCGGAGACCCTGAATGCCATGCTGGAAGAGATCCGGCGTCTCATGAACGGCATGCGGACGGTCACCGACAATATTGCCCACGATCTCAGAAGCCCGCTCACGCGGATGCGGAGCAGGCTCGAGATGGCGCTGCGCGATCCGGGCAGCGGCGATGAGCAACGACAGGCGATCGAACGCACGATCGAGGATGCCGACCAGCTTCTCGCCACCTTCAAGGCGCTGCTCTCGATCGCCGACGCCGAGTCCGGCAGCGCTCGGGCCTCAATGGCGCCCTTGGATCTGGGCGCGATCGCAGCGGATATTGCCGAGCTTTATGGTCCCGCTGCCGAGGAGCGCGGGATCATGATGCGCTGCGCCGGCGCTGAAGGCACGGTGCTCGGCAGTCGGCAACTTCTGTTCCAGGCCATCGCAAATCTGGTCGACAATGCGCTGAAGCACACACCGGCGGGCGGCACGATCACGCTCGCCGTCGCGACAGGGGCGGGCGGCATCAGCCTCAGCGTCGCCGATACGGGCGCGGGCATCCCGGAAGCCGACCGGGACCGGGTGCTGGAGCCCTTTGTCAGACTCGATAAGAGCCGTTCCACGCCCGGCAGCGGCTTGGGGCTGGCGCTGGTAGCGGCGATCGCACGCCTCCACGGCGCGCGCATCACGCTCGACGATAACCAGCCGGGCCTGGCCGTGACGCTGCTCTTCCCGCCGGTCGCTCTAGCGGCGTGACAGCCTGAGGCATTAACAATTTGTAATGTTGGGGAAACGCGACGGAAAGGACCCGATATCTACCTTGGCGTGGCCGTTGAATCGAGAATTGGTCTCGATATCGGCTGCCCTGATAAGGAAGGAACCGTCATGACCCGTCTCCTCGCCACGGCGCTCGCGGCTCTGATGCTCGCGGCCCCTGCCGTCGCTCTCGCTCAGGCTCAGACCCCTGCCGCTCCTGCGTCGCCGGCTCCGTCGGCTAGCAGCGACACGAGCTCGACCGCGGCCTCCAAGCCGGCCAAGCATCACAAGAAGGCCAAGAAGTCGAAGAAGTCCTCTTCGTCGACGGATTCGACTGCGAAATAAGGTATTAGGCTTTCGCTGCCAGGTTCTTGAGCCTGGCAGCGAGGCACTGTTTGTTGGACATCGACAGCCGGTTTGTGATTCGCTCGCGAGATCCGAGTCACTCTTTGAGCCGGCTGTCGTTTGTTTTTTGGAACTGCGCCATCCGAGCGGACGAATCGAGAGGGGATATCGACATGACCCGTAATCTTCTTGCGACGGCCATCGCTGCTACGATGCTCATGGCGCCCGTGGGAGCCATCGCTCAGCAGCTCGTCCCTGGCGATTCGATCCTAACCTACGCCGACACGCTGCCGAAGCACGGTTCGTCGGTCAAAAGCCAGGTCGCGCTGAAGACCTCTTCCAAGAAGTCAGGCTTGAAGAGCCATAAATCGGGCAAAAGCCACAAATCAGGCAAGCATCACGGGTGAATGATGGCGACTGCCGCCAGCCGTCAGTCCTACGAGGGTCTAGTTCGCGTAAATAAAGCCCATCGTCTTGTAGGGGCGGCCCCAGCAGTCGTCGACATCGTTCCAGACGCGGACCGACGTCCAGTCATTGCGTTCTGAGACATCGACGACACGGACATTCCGTGTAATCTTCCCGCGCCCATAGCTTCCGATCGACCAGTTGGCGTGATCGATCTCGATCGTCCGGCGGTCGATGACCTTGGATACAAGGGCCACATGACCGTGCCTCATCCGTTCGGAGCGATCGAACACCAGCACGGCGCTCGTCTCCGGAAGGCGGCCCCGGTCATAATGTCCGATCGCCGCGCGCCACCATTGCCAAGCATCGCCGGAGAGCTGAAAGGATGAAACCTGGTGCACGAACTGCACGCAATTCCATGCCTTCGCCGGCGCCGAAGTCACCGCAAGTATTAAGGTTGCGGTAACCATGCCTAACAAAAGATTCCGGAAGAACAACAGAAGGCCTCTTTGCTATGTCTGACTGGCAGGCAAGTAACAACGGGGTCAAAGCTCATTGCGAGCCTCGACCGCTTCCTAGGAAACTTCGGGCTCCTTGTCCAGCGAAAAATTCATGGCTGACGCGCGAATTTCGGATTTCTTGTGGATAACTTTTCATTGACTTTTAGGAAACGTTGTTGCAGCGATCCGCCACAAATGAACTAATACCATGATATTACTAAAAAGTGCTTTATCGGGGATGTGGCAACAAGGTCTCACCCTGTTTGCGGCGCACATATTAATTTTGACGGTATTCTGGGGCTGTAGCCCGGCTGTTGCGGGTCCGCCACAGCGTGTTGCATCGATCAATTTGTGTTCCGATCAATACTTGCTTGCGATTGCGAAACCGGACCAAGCAGCTTCGGTGACCTGGCTCGCCGGTGACAAAAATCGGTCGGCCGAGGCCGCAAGGGCGGCGGGGATTCCGGTCAATCACGGCTCTGCGGAAGAAATCGCGCGGATCGCGCCCGATCTCGTGCTCGCGGATACATTTTCTGATCCGAATACGGTCACAATGATTCGACGGCTGGGCATCCCGGTCGCTGTCTTGCCGGCGCCGACCGATTTTGCCGGCATCATGGATCGCGTGCGGCGAACTGCGGCGCTTCTCGGAAATTCGGAGCGGGGCGAGGCGGTGATCGCGGAGATGCAGGCGACAATGGGCCCGCCGCCACCGACGTCCGACGCCAGGAAGCCGCTGGTGGCCGAGATCGAGCCCGGCTTCTTCACCGAGGGGGAAGGCACGCTGATTGACGATGCGATCTCCCGGAGCGGCGGTTTGGCGCTTGGACGGGTCCTGGGACTCCATGGCTATGCGAGCCTGCCGTTGGAGCGGCTGGTGTCCGCGCCGATCGATCTCATTATCCTTCCCGCCGAGAGCGACGGATCGCCGTCGCTCTCGGCGCATAGCCTCGATCATCCGGCCTTGCGAGATAAGTTGACGACGGTCCCCCGCTTCAGCATCCCGGCATTCTTGACGGACTGCCCCGCCCCCGCGTCGGCGGCGCTCGTGCCGATGATCCGGCGCGCGCTCGCCTCGTTGCGGCCGGCCGGCTGATGTCTTCCGGCCGGGGGATGGTTTTCCCGCTATTGGGGACTGCGCTGGTGTTCGTCTTTGCGCTGTCGCTCGCGATCGGCGCCGAACCGATCCCGGTCCAGCGGCTCTTCGCGGCGCTTATCGGTAGCGGTCAGCCCGTCGATCAGCTGATTCTCGCAGATATCAGGCTGCCGCGCGCGCTGCTCGGCGCGGCGGTGGGCGCATCTCTCGGCCTCGCGGGCGCTGCCCTTCAAGGTCTCTTGCGCAATCCGCTGGTCGAACCAGGGCTGATCGGGGTGTCCGGCGGTGCGTCGCTGGGGGCCGTGCTCGCGCTCTACGGTGGCCTATCTCTTGTGAGCCCCATCGCTGTTCCGGTCGCAGGCTTCGCCGGAGCGCTTGTGGCGACAATGCTCCTCGCCGCGGCGGCTGCGCGTGGCGCGCGCGCCACCATCCTCGTTCTGTTCGGCGTCGCTCTCGGCAGTTTGACGGGTGCGTTGACGGCGCTGGCGCTCAATCTGGCGCCAAGCCCATTTGCAATCCTCGAGATCGTCTTCTGGTTGCTGGGATCTGTGTCCGATCGCAGCATGGTGGACGTCTGGCTGGCGCTTCCGCCGATGGCGGTCGGCTGGCTGCTGCTGCTGACGGCGGGCCGCGGGATGGAGGCGCTGACGTTGGGCGAGCCGGCGGCGCAAAGCCTCGGATTGGATATCAAACGCTTCACCCTGCGCGTCATTCTCGGCACGGCGCTCGCGGTCGGGCCGGCGGTTGCCGTGACCGGCACGATCGGGTTTGTCGGTCTCGTGGTGCCGCACGTCATCCGCCCATGGGTCGGTCATCGGCCGGGCGCCGTTATGGGTGCGAGCGCGCTCGGCGGCGCGTTGCTGCTGCTCTTGGCCGATATCGTCGTGCGACTCGCGCCGACCGCGGCCGAACTGAAGCTCGGAGTCGTGACCTCCTTGATCGGAGCGCCGTATTTCATCTTCCTGCTTGTGCGACGGCAGAGGGGGGCCGTATGAGCCTACTTGTCGCATCGGGACTCGGTGTGGCGCGAGGTGGAAGGACGGTGCTGGGCGCGGTTGCGTTGTCGGTGGCGCCTGGTGAAGTGGTCGGGCTGCTCGGGCCCAATGGCGCAGGCAAGACGAGCCTGCTTCGAACGCTGGCGCGGTTGGAGCCTCCGGCAGGCGGTCAGATCGCGCTCGAAGGGCGCCCGCTCGAGTCCTTCGGCCGGGGCGAGCTGGCGCGCCTCGTTGCTTTCCTGCCCCAGCCGTCCGAGGCCGCCTGGCCGATCACCGTCGAGAATCTCGTCAGTCTCGGCAGGCTTCCCTTTCGCTCGCCCTTTGGGAGAGCGACCGAGGCCGATGCGAAGGCGGTCGAGGATGCGATCGTCGCTTGCGATCTCGACAGGCTTCGTGCTCGGCCGGTGACGACGCTTTCGGCCGGCGAGGCATCACGCGCCTTCCTGGCACGGGCGCTTGCCGGTCAGCCCCGCCTTCTGCTCGCCGACGAGCCGACGGCCAATCTCGATCCCGCCCACCAGATTACGGCGATGACGGTCTTGCGAGGCGTTGCCGAACGAGGCGGATCGGTCGTAATGGCGCAGCATGATTTGCCGCTGGCTGCCCGCTTTTGCGATCGCCTGCTTCTTCTGGGGCGCGGCCGGCTCGTTGCGCAGGGGCGTCCCGCAGAGGTGCTGACGCCCGACAACCTCGCGGCCGTGTTTGGCGTTCGTGGACGCTACCCGGATGACGGGGGCGACGAGTTCTTTGTGATCCCCTGGAGCCTTGTTAGCGGGCATGCGCCCGACAATATTGGTTCGCCATGAAAGACCCCTATTCGGTGCTGGGCGTCGCCAAGACGGCGAGCGCCGACGACATCAAGAAAGCTTACCGCAAGCTCGCCAAGCAGCTTCATCCTGATCTCAATCCGGGAAACGCTGAAGCGTCGGCGCGCTTCCAGGACGTCTCGGCGGCCTACGATCTTTTGGGCGATCCGGAGAAAAAAAGCCGCTTCGATCGCGGTGAGATCGATGCAACTGGCCAGGAGCGGCCGGAAGCCGCGTATTATCGGGCGTATGCTGGAGGACCCCAGGGCGAAAAATATCGCGCCGGATTCGACCCGTCCGATCTCTTCGCCGATCTCTTCGGACGCGGTGCTCGTGGCGGCGATTTTCGCAGCGGCGGCGAATTCCGGACGCGTGGTGGCGATGTGGCCTATGCGCTGACGGTCGACTTCATCGAGGCTGCGAAGGGGGCTCAGAAGAGGCTGACCTTCCCAGATGGGCGCGCGCTCGACGTGAATGTGCCGCCGGGAACCGAGAGCGGGCAGATCCTCCGGCTGCGTGGCCAGGGCAGTCCCGGTATCGGGGGAGGGCCTTCGGGCGATGCGCTCATCGAGATCACCGTCGCGCCGCATCCCTTCTTCCGCCGTGAGGGGAACGACATCTATCTGGACCTGCCGGTTACCCTTACCGAGGCCATCGGCGGCGCAAAAATCAACGTGCCGACGATCGACGGCCCGGTCAGCATGAGCGTTCCCGCCGCATCGAACACCGGGACGAAGCTTCGGCTGCGCGGGCGCGGGATTGCCCTCAAGGGCGCGCAACGCGGCGATCAGTACGTGACGTTGAAGGTTGTGCTGCCGAAAGAGCCCGATGCTGCGCTGAAGGAATTCGTGAAGAGCTGGTCCGGACGCGATTACGATGTCCGTGGTCCGGCGGGCATGGGATCATGACGATCGTCGAGCAGATCGCCGCCGAATTCGGAGTCGGCGCGGACGAAGTCGCCGTCTGGGTGGAGCGCCGGTGGGTGCTGCCGGCCCGCGGCGGTGCCGATCTCGCCTTCAGCGATGCCGATCGCGCCCGTTGCCGCATGATCGCCGAATTCCGCCGCGATCTCGCCATCGACGATGAGGCGATGCCGGTCGTGCTCGACCTCGTCGATCGGCTCCACGCCGCGCGGGCCGAGCTGAGACGAGTGTTGGAAGCCGTGGCCGCGTTGCCCAAGCCTCACAAGGATCGGATCCTGGAACGACTTCTCGGGGAGGATTAGAAATGAAACGGCTACTCGGGATGTTGATCGCGAGCGTTTGCTGGCCGACCGCCGCGCTGGCGGCGGATCAGGCGCCGTCGGCGGTCGGAGATTGGGTTACCGCGGACCATGAGGCTGTGGTCGAGATTGCGCCGTGCAGCAGCGGCTTATGCGGCACGCTCGTCGGCCTGAGGCACGATCACCCTCCGGGTGAGATCCCCAGGGACAAGAAAAATCCCGACGCTGGGAAGCGTGGCACGCCGCTTTGCGGCTTGCTGATGCTGGGCAGCTTCAAGCCCGACTCGAGCAATCCCAACAGATGGGTGGATGGCTGGGCCTATGACCCCGACAGCGGCAACACCTATTCGGGGCAGTTTCAACTCGACGGGCCCAACACGCTAAAGCTTCGCGGTTATGTCGGGATACCGCTCTTCGGGCGTACCGAAACCTGGACTCGCGAAGGTCCGGAGCCGCACAACCGCTGCGCAGCGGCCGGCGGCTAGGGCGAGTTCAGCCGCAGGCGCTCCAGGGACGCTCTAGGGGCGCGCTGCCGCCACTTGGCTGCCGCTGACGAGTTGGGCGAAGCGCCGGTCGCGCTCCTCCACCATATGGTGGAAGGCGACGAGCTCGGACCCCTGAAGACCCGTGTTGAGCGGCATGGCCGCGACGCTCGCGGGATTTACCTGCACGCCGTCGCGAATGACTTCATAATGCAGGTGCGGCCCGGTCGCCTCGCCGGTCATCCCGACATACCCGATCACCTGGCCCTGATGGACCTGATGACCCGTGATCGATCCGGCGGCAATCCGGCTCATATGGCCGTAAGCGGTCTCCATCGTGCTGCTGTGCCGTATGCGGATATAGCGACCATAACCACCAGCCCAGCCGGCGATCTCGATGGTGCCGTCGCCCGCCGCATAGATGGGCGTCCCGGTGGGAACCGCGAAATCGACGCCTTTGTGCATGCGCGTATATCCGAGAATCGGGTGCATCCGCATGCCGAAGCCGGAGGAGAGGCGCGCGCCGTCGACCGGCGTGCGCAACAGGCCTTTGCGCACGCTCTTGCCGTCGGGACCGTAGAAATCGACGCTGCCGTCGGGACGGCGGAAGCCGTAAATCGAATGCTCCTTGCCCGAGAGCGTCAGCTTGGCAAAGAGAAGGTCGCCCGGATGGTCGCCGCTCTGGCCGACCATGTTGTCGTACATGACCTCGAACCGGTCGCCCGGCTGGATCTCGCGCTGGAAGTCGACATCATAAGAGAAGGCGCGGATCATCGCGGCGGCGACAATGTAGGGGACGCCCGCCTCGGCGGTCGACTCGAAGAGATTGCTGTGGATCGCGCCCCGCGCCACGCGCGTCTCCGCGGTCAGGGGGACGGCGGACTGGAAGGCGACGAAGGCGTCGCCCTTGCGATCGACCGTCACCGCGTGCGCGTCGTCCGACTGAAACTCGAAGCCCCGGAAAGACCCGGCGGCGTCGCTGAAATTCACAGTGACGAACTGGCCGGCCTTGAGCTTGCGCGGATCATAAACGCGCCGAGTCGCTTCGACCGCTGCTTGCGCTTCGGCGGCAGGGACGTCCGCGGCGGCCAGCACGCCGGCCAGAGTCTCTCCATCCGGC
>Ga0070738_10000602_pt1 | contig 96415 bp, 104 predicted proteins | sample Coa_R2_2_FD_66446 | JGI IMG/M metagenome (GOLD analysis project Ga0070738, IMG submission 66446) | Surface soil microbial communities from Centralia Pennsylvania, which are recovering from an underground coalmine fire - Coalmine... | ecosystem: Environmental > Terrestrial > Soil > Unclassified...
TCCTTCCAGCGGCGGAAGATGTCGGCCGGCAGGGCCTCGCCGGCCGAGACGCAGGCGCGCAGGCTGGACAGCTGCCGCGGTGCCGCATCCAGGGCGGCAAGCTGCGCGGCGTACAAGGTGGGCACGCCGAAATAGAGCGTCGGCTTGAACTTTTCGATGTTCTCGAAAGTGACGTCCGGCGTCGGCCGCCGGTCGTCGAGGATCGCTGTGGCGCCCGCCCACAGCGGGAAGGTCAGGGCGTTGCCGAGACCGTAGGCAAAGAACAGCTTGGCAGCCGAATAGCAAATGTCGTTCGCGGTTACGCCGAGCACGCGTGTGCCGTAGAGCTCGCTCGTCACCACCATGTCGCGCTGGGCGTGGACGGCGCCCTTGGGCCGGCCAGTCGAGCCCGACGAGTAGAGCCAGAAGCAATCGTCCGTCGGCGCCGCGAGCCGCGCTTCGAGGGTTGGCGAGGCCTTGGCCATCTCGCCGAGGAATGCGTCGACCGTGAGCGCCTTGACCGGAGTCATCAGCAGCGCGGCATCGATCTCGCCGGCATATTCGCTGGAATAGACCACCAGCCCGCAGCCCGAATCCTCGAACATGTAGGCGTAGTCGGGCGCGCGCAGCAGCGTATTGGGCGGGACCGGCACGATGCCGGCCTTGATGGCCCCCCAGAACAGATAGAAGAACGCCGGGCAGTCCTTCACCACCATGAGCAGGCGGTCGCCAGGCTTCAGCCCTTGAGCGAGCAGGACGTTGCCCGCGCGGTTCACGTTCTCCGCGAGTTCGGCGTAGGTGACGTCCTCGCCGTGCACGGTGCGGATCGCCACCTTGGCGCCGCGCCCCTCGGGCACGTGCCGGTCGATGAAGGGCACCGCGACGTTGAAACGGTCGGGCAGATGGACCTTGTTGTTGCGATCGAAGCTGATGCCCTCGACCATTGCTGCTGTTCCTCCCACTGCGTCCCCCTCCCTAACCCTCCCCCCTGCGGGGGAGGGAATATGATCTTTTTTATAACTCCCTCCCCCGAAGGGGGAGGGTTGGGGTGGGGGTTCAGTTGAACCGCACGTACTCGAAGTTCGCAGGCTGGTTGTTGATGCCGCGCGCCGGCGGCGCGATCCAGTTGGCGAACTTGCCGGGCTCGATCACCGCCGGGCCCATCAGCGAGGTGACGTAGGCGCGGTCCTCTGCTGTCGGCAGCCACTTATGGGCGCTGGCCTTCCAGTCCTCGGCGTTCATCACCGCGCCGTCGGGCGAGACGTTGAGCTCGTTGAATGCGCCGATGCGGCGGTTGAAGGCGCGGTGCGGCAGCTTGAGCTCGAAGGCGATGCCGGCGTCGGCGATCACCTTGTTCCAGCGCTGCAGGCCCTTGGCGCAGTCCTCGACATAGTCGTTGCGCAGCCGCTCGTTCAGTGCCGACAGCGCCGGCACGGCCTTGCGCACGATGCGGCCGTCCTCGACCGTGTCGATCTCGAACGTGTCGTTGGTCAGCACGTGGTCGTCGGTGAGGCGGGTCTCGAGGTACCGGCCCTTGACCCCCATCGTGTAGTAGTTCGCGGCGTTGGTCGACGCCTCCTGGCCGAAAAGGTCCAGGGACACCGAAAAGTGGAAGTTCAGGTACTTCTGGATGGTCGCGAGGTCGATCGCGCCGAATGCGCGCACGTCGTCGGTCTTGTGCTCCTTCATCAGGTCGCAGGTCCGCTGGACGATGCGCTGCACCCCCGATTCGCCCACGAACATGTGGTGCGCCTCCTCGATCAGCATGAAACGGCAGGACCGCGCCAGCGGATCGAAGCCCGATTCGGCCAGCGAGGCGAGCTGGTACTTGCCGTCGCGGTCGGTGAAGTAGGTGAACATGAAGAAGCTGAGCCAGTCTGGCGTCTTCTCGTTGAAGGCGCCGAGGATGCGCGGCTTGTCCGGGTCGCCCGAATGGCGCTCCAGCAGCATCTCCGCCTCCTCGCGGCCGTCGCGGCCGAAATAGGCGTGCAACAGATAGACCATGGCCCACAGGTGGCGGCCTTCCTCGCAGTTGATCTGGAAGACGTTGCGCAGGTCGTAGAGCGACGGCGCGGTCTTGCCGAGCAGGCGCTGCTGCTCGACCGACGCGGGCTCGGTGTCGCCCTGGGTGACGATCAGGCGCCGCAGGGTCGAGCGCAGCTCGCCGGGCACTTCCTGCCAAGCCGGCTTGCCCTTGTTGTCGCCGTAGGCGATCGTGCGGTTCGCGTCCTGGCCGGCCAGGAAGATGCCCCAGCGATAGTCCGGCATCTTCACGTAGCCGAAGTTGGCCCAGCCATTGGCCTCGGCCGAGATGGCGGTGCGCAGATAGACGTCGAAGTTCGACGTGCCGTCCGGCCCCATGTCCTTCCACCAGTCGAGGAAGCGCGGCTGCCAGTTCTCGAGCGCGCGCTGCAGCCGGCGGTCGCTGGAAAGGTCGACGTTGTTGGGAATGCGCTGGGTGTAGTCGATGGCCATATGTGCCTCCTGGCGCTTGTGGCGCTCACGCCCGCTTGCGGTCGTACTTGGCTTGCTTGCCGGTTCCGTAGAGTTTCAGCGCGCCCTCCGGTCCGGTGGCGTTGGGCCGCTGGAAGATCCAGTTCTGCCAGGCCGAGAGGCGGGAGAAGATCTTGGTCTCCATCGTCTCGGGGCCGGCGAAGCGCAGGTTCGCCTCCATGCCGATCAGCCCGTCGGGCGAGAAGCCGGCGCGCTCCTCGATCGCGAGGCGCACCTCGTCCTCCCAGTCGATGTCGTCGGGGGTGAAGGTGACCAGGCCGAGCTCGTCGGCCGCTTCCGCCTCGATCGGCTGGGCGATCTCGTTCTTCAGCTCGTCGACATGCTCGGGTGCCGACAGGAAGCGCGTGCCGAGCCGCGTCAGCCCATTGCCCATCGGGTACGGGCCGAAGTTCATGGTGGTCAGCTTGACCGTCGCGGCCGGCAGGTTGGAGCCCTCGAACACGCCGTCGAGCATGTACGACCGGTCCGCGGCCAGCACCAATTCGAACAGCGTGCCGGCAAAGCAGGAGCCCGGCTCGACGAGCGCGATCAGGCTGCGCGAGCTCACGTCGAGCCGCTTCAGGGTGCGTTTCCAGTAGAGCACGATCTCGCGCACCAGCCAGTTCGACTGCTCCTTGGCCAGCAGCGCATCGTACGCTTCGACCAGCGCGGCATCGCCCTGGCTGTGCAGCACCCAGGTGCCGATCTCGGTCTCGTTCAGGCGCAGATGCATCATCGCATCGTCGAGCGCGCGGGCGAGCGCCAGCGGCCAGAAGGCCGCGCCCTGCGCGTGGACGGCCGAAGCATCGGCCGGCGGCGCGGAAGAGGGACCGTTGATGCGGAAGTGCGCGGCGCGGCGCTCGCGGTCGATCTCGACCGTAAGATGCGCATAGCGCAGCGTGTCGCCGTCGAACGTCCGCTCGACGTCGGGCAGGGCAATGCCCTTGGCATCCTTCGGGCGCTTCGATTTGCTGGCGACGTCCTCGGCGATCTTCCTCGTCTCGTCGGCGAGCTTGCTGGGCGGGATCAGCTTGTCGACCAGGCGCCATTGCTGCGCGCGCTTGCCGCGCAGGCCCTCGGCGGTGGTGCAGAAGAAGTCGGCGTGGTCGCGCCGGACCAGGCGCTTGTCGACCAGGCGCGTCAGGCCGCCGGTGCCGGGCAGCACCGCAAGCAACGGCAACTCGGGCAATGACACGGCGCTGGATCCATCATCGGCCAGCAGGATCTGATCGCAGGCCAGCGCCAGCTCATAGCCGCCGCCCGCGGCAATGCCGTTGATCGAGCAGATGTAGGTCTGGTCGGAATGCTCGGTCGCGTCCTCGATGGCGAGACGCGTCTCGTTGGTGAACTTGCAGAAGTTGACCTTGTGGTCGTGGGTCGAGAGGCCAAGCATGTTGATGTTGGCGCCGGAGCAGAAGATGCGGTCGCGCTGGCTCCTGATCACGACGGCGCCGACCTCGGGATGCTCGAAGCGCAGCCGCTGCACGGCGTCCGCCAGCTCGATGTCGACGCCGAGATCGTAGGAGTTGAGCTTCAGCTTGTAGCCGGGACGCAGGCCGCCATCTTCGTTCACGTCCATGGTGAGGTAGGCGACGCCGTTCTCGGTCGAGAGCTTCCAATGCTTGTAGCGGCTCGGCTGGGTGCGGAAGTCGATGGGCGCGGCGTTCACAGACTCTGGGGCCATGGCGTTCCCTATTTCTGTAATTCGGTACTGAAATACCTATTTACATTCTGATCCGCAAGCGCATTCTGTCGCCAGAGCTATGGTCGCGATCCGTCCCGTACAAGCCACTGATTTGCCGGCGATTTCCGCCTTGGACGCGCGCCTGACCGGCTCGGAGAAGCCGGCCTACTGGCAGGACATGCTCTCTCCCGGCCGCCATTTCCTGCTGGCCGAGACCGATAAGGGCACGCTCGCAGGCTTCGTCGCCGGCGAAGTCCGCGCCTGGGAGTTCGGCCAGCCGCCGGCCGGCTGGGTGTTCGCGATCCAGATCGAGCCGAAGCTGCGCCTGAAGGGCGTCGGCACGGCGCTGTTCGAGGCGCTGGTCGCGCGCTTCAAGGAGAACGGCGTCACCCGCGTGCGCACGCTGGTCGATCGCAAGGACCACCTGATCCTGTCGTTCTTCCGCGCGCAGGGCATGGTGGCAGGCCCATCGCTCCAGCTCGACAAGGACCTGTCGTGAGGGAGTGCTGTCTTGCCGGACCGCGGGCCTCCGGCCCGCTCAGACTCTTCCAGACCATGAGGCGGGCGGGACGCCCGCGGTCCGGCAAGACATGAAACTTCAAACAGGAACACGGCTGGCGCTCTACGCCGTCCTCGAGCTGGCGCGCGATTCCGAGCGGACCCTGTCGTCCGCGGATCTCGCGGAGCGCTTCGGCGTCTCCAACCACCATCTCGCGAAGGTGCTGGGCACGCTGTCCAACGCCGGCCTGGTGCGCGGCGGCCGCGGCGCCTCGGGCGGTTACCGCTTCACCGGCAACCGCAAGCGCACGACCCTGATGGACATCGTCGCCCTGTTCGAGCCCGCCCCCGGCAGCCGCCCGACGGAACCGGGCGAGGAGACCGACATCGGCGGCGCGCTGCAGCGTGTGCTCGACGAGGTCGACGAAATTGCCGAGGCGACCCTGCGCTCGATCAGCCTGGAGACCCTGCTGGCCCACCTATAAACGCATGGGAGCTTCCGGCCGGCCGGATGCCTTGCGGTTGCCCACGCTGCTACCGTTTCCACCAACAAACAGGCAATTGGAGGAAACGGCACCATGCAAGCGTTTGCGTCCGATCGCGTCGTCGAGGCCAGCACGATCCGCCGCGTGTCCTGGCGGCTCATGCCCTTCCTGCTCCTGGCCTATCTGATCTGCTACATCGACCGCGTGAACGTGGGCTTTGCGGCGCTGCAGATGAACAAGGCGGTGGGCCTCGATCCCAAGATCTACGGCCTCGGCGCCGGCATCTTCTTCGTCGGCTACTTCATCCTCGAAGTCCCGAGCAACCTGGCCCTGCAGCGCTTCGGCGCGCGGGTCTGGATCGCGCGCATCATGATCTCATGGGGCCTCGTTTCCGCGGCATTCGCCCTGATCGGCGGCCCGATCTCGTTCCTCGTGCTGCGCTTCCTGCTGGGCGCTGCCGAGGCGGGCTTCTTCCCGGGCGTGATCCTCTACATCACCTATTGGTACCCGGCGCACTACCGCGCCGTCATCGTCGGCATCTTCATGGTGGCCATTCCGGTGGCCGGCCTGGTCGGCTCGCCGATCTCCGGCGCGATCCTCTACATGGACGGCATGCTCGGGCTGGGCGGCTGGCAGTGGATCTTCATCCTCGAGGCCCTGCCGGCGGTGCTGCTGGGCCTCGCCGCCTATGTCTGGCTCACCGACCGTCCCGAGAACGCGACGTGGCTGACGGCCGAGCAGCAGCGGTGGCTCACGGGCCAGCTGCAGCTCGAGCGGAGCCGCATGCCCCGGGTCGCGCCGTCCTCGGTGTGGCGGGTGATGACCAACAAGTACGTGCTGATCATGGCGTTGGTCTATGCCGGCGCGTCCGGCGCCTCGACCTCGCTCGCGCTCTGGATGCCGCAGCTGGTCAAGTCGTTCGGCCTCACCAACTGGGAGACCGGCCTGGTGAACGCCGTGCCGTTCGGCATCAGCGCGGTGGTGATGATCCTGTGGGGCCGCAACTCGGACCGCACGGGCGAGCGCGTCTGGCACAACGCGTTGCCGCTCGCCTGGATGGCGCTGGCCATGCTCGGCACCTTCTTCGCCATCCACAATCTCTGGGCGATGATCCCATTGCTGACCCTGATCGCCGCCGGCACCTATGCCAGCAAGGGACCGTTCTGGGCGCTCTGCTCGGAATGGCTGGGCGCGGGCGCCGCGGCGGCCGGCCTGGCGCAGATCAACGCCCTGGGCAATCTCTCGGCCTTCGGCTTCAACTACCTGATCGGCTACATCCAGGCGGAGACCCACAGCTTCCCGCTGGCGCTGATGCCGATCGCCTTCGTGGCGACCCTCGGCACCATCAGCGTGCTGGTCGCCGGTCGCCAGCAGCCCCGGACGGCGGCCGCCACGTCGTAGCCGACGGTCATCTCGGCTATGCTCAGGCTCTGAATGACGGGCCGGATTCTCCTGGCGATCCCTGTCGCGATGCTTGCCAGCTGCCTGATGGGCACGGCGGCCGGCGCGCAGCCGGCCGATGGGCCCGAGGCCTGCGATCAAGCCGGCTACGATCCGTTCTTCGACTATCCGCGCCATATGCGCGAGCAATGGCCGCCGGAGGCCAAGCGCATCGCCGGCAACCAGGAGAATGTCGAACGTCATGAACGCCGGCTGCGCCTGCGGCTCGATGATGGGCGCCACGTCGAGCTGGTCGATTGCCCGCACACCGACACGGCCTTCGCCTACCTCAATGACCGGTACGATGAGGCCGGCCGCTTCTATGTCGTGGAGACCCCTGCGTACGAGGACTTCCACTACACGCTGGTCATGAAGAAGACGGGCCAGTTCTACACGCTCGAAGGGCCGCCGGTCTGGGCGCCCGACAAATCGCGCTTCCTGGCGGTGGGATGCGCCATCGCGCGCGATCAGAAGACGATGACCGTTCGTGCGCCGTCGGGGGAGGGCCTCGGCATGGAAGGGGAGATATCGCTGCCCTGCGAGTCCGAGCAGTGCACGGCACGCTGGGACGATCCCTCCTCGATCTCGGTGTCCTGCACACCGTTCGGAGGGGTGGATGTGCCCAAGAACGGAACCCGGTTCACCGTGCGGCGCGGGAGCGATGGCACGTGGAAAAAGTCCGGTCCCTGACCCTGGCGATCGCGTTGCTCTGCGCGCTGGCCGACGCTGCCCGGGCGCAGACCGAAACCTGCGACACCAGCGCCGGTCCGCCCAGCCAGGAGTTCGAGCTCTACGCCACCGAGCAGTGGCCGAAGGAGGCGGCGCGCTTCAAGGGCGACGCCGACAACGTATCGCGCGAGGGCGAGCGGCTGCGGCTCAAGCTCGACGGCGGCGGCACGGCGGAACTGGCCGATTGCCGGCACGGCATCACGGCCCATGCCTATCTCTTCGAACAATACGACGAAGCCGGTCGCTTCTATGTCGTGCGTCGGCCAGCCTACCGGGACTTCTCCTATACCCTCGTCATGCGGGCGACCGGCAGGCAGTACCGGGTCTACGGCACGCCGGTCTGGACCTCCGACAAGAAGCGCTTCCTGACCGTCGCCTGCTCATGGATCCCGCCGCGTGGCGCGCTCACCATCCAGGCGCCGGCGAACGGCGAGCTCGCGACCGAGGCGGAAGTCCCACTGCCGACCTGCCTCGACGAGACCGAGACCTGCGCGGCGCGCTGGGACAATCCATTCTGGATCGCGGTCACCTGCACACGCGGCGACGGCTCAAGCCGCCGCGGCTCGGAGTTCGTCGTGCTCAAGGGCAGCGACGGCGCCTGGAAAACGTTTGGCCGCTGACGGCTCGAGCGATTTCCGTTCAGATGGAACCGCGCCCGCACGATCATCGCTTGTCCCACCGACCAACGGCGCGGTTCCACCTGAACGGAAATGCGCGCACGGACGATGCCTGTTGCAGCAGGCATATTCCGTCCGGTCGATTCCGGCCGGACGGAATATGTTCTAGCGGAAGTGCAGGCGCATCACTTGCGCCGCGCGAACTCTCGACAACAGGCCCGAAAGATTCTCGCCGGGTTTGTTGATCCACAGGCCCATGCCGTTGCCGGTCTGCGGCCGCTTCTTTCCGTTGGCGCCGTTGGTCGTCTGGTTCTTGGCATGTCGCTTGGTCCGTCGCTGCATTGGCCAGCTCCTCCCTTCGACTAGGGGAAGGAGAGCACCGGCCGCGCGGTTGCGCAAGAGTCTGTGGAAAACCTTCAGTTCGCGACCGCGGCGATGGGCAATGGCGCCCGGTTCGCGCATGCGTTCGCGGCGCAAACAGCGCGGGCCATTGCCCATAATAGGGTTAGCAGCCCAACCATGCCTATGCTGCTCGTGGCGCCATGTCGCCAGGAGCAGCCGGTGGAAAACGGAGAGTCTGAAAGAAACGGCGAAAACGGTCGAAACGGTCGGCTAGGCCTTGCCCCAGCCGTCGCGCGTCTGCGGCAGCTTCTTCTTGAGCAGCTGGCCGGCGACGACGTTGCGCAAGACCTCGGCCGTACCGCCGCCGATGGTGAACATGCGGACGTCCCGCGCCATGCGTTCGAGCGGCAGCTCGCGGCTGTAACCGCGGGCGCCGAAGAACTGCAGCGCGTCATTCACCACCTGGATCGCGTTCTCCGAGGTGAAGACCTTGGCCTGCGCCGCCAGCAGCATGTCGGGGAAGCCGCCTTCGCCCGAGCGCGCGGCGTTGTAGACGAGGGCCTGCGCCGCCGCGAGCTTGATCGACATGTCGGCGAGCTTCCATTGCAGGCCCTGGAACTCGTTGATCGGCCGGCCGAACTGGTGGCGCTTCTCCGACCAGTCGAGGGCCAGCCGGTACGCGCCCTGGGCGATGCCCAGCGCCACGGTGGCGGCGCCCACGCGCTGGCTGTTGTAGGCGTTCATCAGGTCGGCAAAGCCCTTCTTCAGGCCGCGCGGCGGGATCACGAGGGACGAGGGCGGCACATCCATGTCCTCGAAGTCGATCACCGCCTCGGGGATGCCGCGCAGGCCCATCGTCGGCTCGCGCTTGGTGATCTTGAGGCCCCTGGTCTCGCCGCGAATGGCGAGAAAGCCGCCGGTCCCTTCCTCGTTGCCCTGCTCGTCGTAGACCTTGGCGAAGATCAGGTGCAGGCGCGAGACGCCGCCGCCGGTGATCCAGTGCTTGCGGCCGTTGATGACGTAGCGGTTGCCCCTCTTGTCGGCGCGCGTGGTCATGCCGCCGGCGTCGGATCCTGCCTCGGGCTCGGTGATGCAGATCGCCGGCTTGTCGCCCGCCAGCACCAGGTCGGCCGCGAGCTTCTTCTGCTCCTCCGAGCCGTAAGCCATCACCGCGCTGATCGCGCCCATGTTGGTCTCGACAGCGATGCGGCCGGTCACGGAGCAGGTCGCCGACAGGGCTTCGATCACCAGCACGGCGTCGAGCCAGGTCCTGCCCTGGCCGCCATACTGCGTCGGGATCGTCAGGCCGAGCAGCTTCTCGTCCTTCAGGAGCTCGACATTGTCCCAGGGATATTGCTCGGTACGGTCGATCTCGGCGGCGCGCTTCGCGACGGGGCCCGCAGCCAGCGCGCGTACGCGCGCCTGCAGCTTGACCTGATCGGGGGAAAGACCGGACGCGTTCATGAAGCTGGTTCCTGGCGTTGGGGATCGACACTGAAGATCGCAACGGATTCGCTGCGGCCGCGCACGGTGACGCGGCCCAGCGAGTCGAAACGAAAGGTCTCGCCGCAGGCGTCGCGCGTGCTCTGCGAAACCAGAATGCGCGTGCCGTACTGCTTGTTCAACTCTTCCAGCCGCGCCGCGAGATTCACGGTGTCGCCCAGCAGCGTGAAGTTCATGCGCTTGCCGGCGCCGATGTCGCCGCCGATCACCGGCCCCGTGCTGATGCCGATGCGGGTCGCGAGGGCCACGCCGTGGTCGCCGAAGGTGCGGCCGCCGACGGCCCGCTGGATGTCGAGCGCGGCGCGCACCGCGGCAACGGCATGACTCTCGCAGGCCAGCGGCATATTGAAGGAGGCGAACAGGCCGTCACCGATGAACGTATGGACGACGCCACCGTGCTCGCGGATCGGCGCCAGCACGGTCTCGAGATAGTCGTTGAGCGCGCCGACCAGCTCGGCCGGCGTCAGGTATTCGGCGATGGTGGTGAAGCCGGCGATGTCGCTGAACAGGATGGTCGCCTCGCCGGTCTCGCCCGAGCGGGAGCCCTGCCCGCCGCCACTTGCCTGGCGGCGCAGGATGGTGGCGGCGACGCTCTCATCGACATAGCGGCCGAAGGTCTCGCGCAGCTGCTCGCGTTCGCGCAGGCCTTCGATCATGGCGTTGAACCGGCCGGTCAGCGCGCCGACCTCGTCGTTCGAGGTGACCGGTACCTTGACCTCGAGATCGCCCTCGGCCACCCGCGTCATGGCGCGCGACAGCACGCCGATCGGCCGCAAGAGCGAGCGGCTCACGAAATAGGCGGAGATCGTAAGGCCGATCACCGAAGAAGCGGCATCGACCAGGATCTCCGCCTGCTGGCGCGGGCCGGTGTAGGAGAACAGGTCGACGATGATCGCCGCCAGCGGCACGATCGACACCACCAGCAGGGCGACGATCAGCTTCGTGGCGTAGCGGCCGAAGTAGAGGGAGAGGTTGCGTCCGTAGCGCTCGAAGATGAAGGTGCAGAGGCCCGCGAGATAGTCGCTGATGACGAAGTAGGTGTAGGTGAAATAGTAGACCGGCAGCAGCAGGCATACTGCGATGAAGTCGGCGACGGTCTGGCCCTGCAGCCCGACCTCCGATTCGGGGCCGGGCATCCACCAGCTCAGCGAGTTGCGCCAGACGTAGAGCACGAAGGCGAAGATCGCGACCCATCGCGCCGTCAGCAGCGGCAGCTGCGTCAGGCGCCGCTCGGCGGCCTCGAAGCCGGTCTGGCCCTTCAGGAAGCGGTCGATCGGCTCGAACAGGCGCCCGGCCAGCCACCTGGTGGCGCCGAGCAGCAGGACCAGGCTGGGGACGACCGAGATCCAGAGCGTCTCCCAGCCGCCGTTGACGATGCGGAAGATCACCGAGATGCCGGCGTCGAGAAAGAAGATCGACACCGCCATCCACAGATAGCGGCGGCGCAGGCCCGCTATCTCCTGCGAGCTCGCGTTCATGCCGGATCGATCCGGTACACCACGACCTCGCCGCGATGACCGCGCACGTCCGTCTTGCCCAGCCGCACGCAGGGGAAGCCGGGGCCTGCGGCCTGCACCGTGCTCTCGGTGGCGAGGATGAAGCTGGCGAAGCGCTTGTTGAGCTGCTCGACGCGCGAGGCGACGTTCACCGCATCACCGAGCAGGGTATGCTGCTGCCGGTCTTCCGTGCCGACGGTGAGGCCGATCACCGGCCCGGTATTGATGCCGATGCGCACCCGCAGGCGCGTGCCCGAGGCGAAGGTCGCGCCGGAGACCAGCTTCTGGATCTCGAGCGCCGCGCGGATCGCGGCGGCGGCATGGTCATCGAGCGCAAGCGGCAGGTTGAACGAGACGAACAGGCCGTCGCCGATGAACGAATTGACGACGCCCCGGTGGCGCTGGATCACCGGTACGACCAGCCCGAGATAGGTGTTGAGGATGCTGGCCACGTCGGCCGGCGGCAGGCGCTCCGCCAGCGTCGTGAAGCCCTCGATGTCGACGAACATCAGCGTCGCCTCGGCCAGCATGTCGGCGGCGCGGCCGCTGCGCTCCTGGTCGGCGAGGATCTGCTCAGCGACGCTCTGAGGCATGTACTTGCCGAAGATGTCACGCAGGTACTGCCGTTCGGCCAGGCCGTCGATCATCTGGTTGAAACCGCTGATCGCGCGGCCGACCTCGTCGTCGGAGGTGACGGGCAGACGCACCTCGAGATCGCCCTCGGCGACGCGGCCCATGCCGCGGTCGAGGCGGCCGATCGGGCGGGTCAGGGCGCGCGAGATCCAGTAGTAGGTCGTCGCGGCGGCCGCGACGGAGGCCGTGAAGTCGACCGAGGCCTCGCGCAGCAGCCGCGGGCCATCGTAGCTCACGATGTCGCCCGCCAGCAGGATCATGCCGGCGAACGAGGCAAACAGGACGGCCAGCCCGACCTTGTTCCGGAAGGCGCCGGGGAAGGCGCTGATGTTCACGCCGTGCCGCTCGAACAGGTGGCCGCACAGCCCGTCGAGATAGGCACTGATCACGAAGAAGGTCAGGACGAAGTTGAAGCCCGTCGCCACGAGGAACGAGCAGATCGCGTCGACCGACGCGGAGACCTCGATGGTGCCGCCGAAGGTGTAGCCGTAGCGCGCCGCGAGCAGGCGGAGCAGCAGCAGCGGGCCGTAGAGGCAAGCGACCAGCGTCGCCGAGCGCCGCGGCAGGCTGGTGATCGCCGGCTCGACGGCGGCGAAATCGCCGTCGCCTTGCAGGAACCGCTCGACCGGCCGGAACAGGCGCCAGGCGCCGATGCCCACGCCGAGCAGCAGGAAGAGCACCGATCCGACGGCGAGCGGCACCAGGCTCAGCGGTCGGGCGTTGATCGCGGCGTAGAACGCCGACGTGAGCACGTCGACGCCGAACGGGACCGCCATCGCCATGTAGTACCGCCGGATGATGGCGCGGGAGTCGCGGTCAACTCCCGCTCCGGACGTGGCCGTCATGACGGCCGGTATAATCGCCTTGGCGCCGGAGCGGAACGGTTACGCGGTCAGTTCCTTGGCGGTGATCGTGTATTTGAACGCTTCCGCGTCGAGCGAATCGATCAGGCCCTGCTTGTCTGCCGCCTGCGGATACATGAGGAACGGCAGGGGATCTTCGTTGCTGCCCGGCAGCTTCACGTCGTGTGCAGTGTTGAAGGCGAGCCAGTTCCCTTCCCACGCGCCGAACAACGTCTTGCGCGCAGCCATCACCTTGAGGTCGGTCATCGAGTTGTTGGTCGGCGGCTCCTCGAGCACGACCTTGCGGACGTCGGCCGGATCGGCCGGCGTCCAGCCGCTGCCGGCCAGCCAGACGTCGGCGCGGCAATGCTGTGCCTTGGTGACGTTGGCGCTGCCGGCGCCCAGCGACTTGAAGCCGAACTCGGACGGGACGACGCGGATGCCGTAGAGGTCGCGCGCCGGCACGCCGACCGAGCGGCACATCGCGACGAACAGCGCGTTGAGGTCCGCGCATTTGCCGTTGAGGTTGCCGGTCTTGATCATCCAGCTGACATCGCCGACGCCGCAGCCGCGCGTCTTGGCGTTGCGGAAGGTGTTCTCGACCACCCATTCGTAGAGCGCGTGCGCCTTGTCGACGTCCTTGGTCTTGCCGCGGACGATGCCCTCGGCGGTCTCCTTGACCAGGCCATCGACCGGCAACAGCGCGGTCGCCATCAAATTGTAGTTGCGCTCCTCCTCGCTGAGAGGCTGGGCCGAGCCCTGGCCGGGGCGCACCGATCGGCTCTGGGTGCGCACCTGGGTCGTGACCTCGAGCACCGGGTTCTGCTGGTCGGCCGTCCATTCGACCTCGAGCATCTCGGCCCCGTGCCTGGGATCGCCGACCCGCTCGGCGCGCTTGGCGTTGCCGGTCCAGCTGGTGGGACCGGGTTGCTGCCAGTCGTTGGCGGCGAAGGTCGGCAGCGGGATCCACGCCTTGGTGGCGAAAACCGGCTCGACCTTGGTCGTCAGCACGAAGGTGCGCCAGCCTTTCGGCGCCGGCGAGAAATTGACCTGGGCGGACGCCAGGCGCGGCGCAAGCCCGAGGGCGCCGGCAGCAACGCCGGCCTTCAGCATGTCACGGCGATTCATGCGGGCGAGAATGGCAAAGGGGGAGGTGGGTCACAAGCCCAGATAGGCCTGCCGCACACGGTCGTTACTGAGCAGGGCGGCGCCCGACCCTTCGAGCTCGATGCGGCCGTTCTCCAGAACGTAGGCGCGATGGGCGATCTTCAGCGACGCAGTGACGTTCTGCTCGACCAGCAGGATGGTGAGGCCTTCCTCGTTCAGCCGCCGCACGATGCGGAACATCTCCTGCACGATCGCCGGCGCGAGGCCGAGCGACGGCTCGTCGAACATGACGAGGCGCGGCACGCCCATCAGGCAGCGGCCGATCGCCAGCATCTGCTGCTCGCCGCCGCTGAGCGTCCCGGCAGCCTGGCTGCGCCGCTCGGCGAGCCGCGGGAAGAGAGAGTAGACGTGCTCGAGGCTCTGCTTCTCGCGTGCACGGGCATGCTTCGGCGTGGCACCCATCTCGAGATTCTCGAGCACGGTGAGGTTGGGGAAGACCTGGCGGCCTTCCGCGACATGGCCGATGCCCGCCTCGCATACGCGATGGCTCGGCCAGCCGGCGATGGCCTTGCCGTCGAATACGATCTGGCCGCGGGAGGGCCGATGGATGCCGTGGATCGCCCGGATCAGCGAGCTCTTGCCGGCGCCGTTGGCGCCAACGATGGCGACGATCTCGCCGGCATCGATGTGCAGGCCCACGCCCGCCAGCGCCTGCGCGTCGCCGTAGTAGAGATCGAGGCCGGAGACCTGCAGCAGGCTCACGCGACCTCCTCCTCGCCGAGATACACGTCGAGGACCGCCTGATGCCGCGTGATCTCTGCCGGCGTGCCCTCGGCGATTTTCTCGCCGTAGCTCACGACCACGACATGCGCCGCCAGCGCCATCACGGCGCGCATCACGTGCTCGATCAGCAGAATGGTGAGTCCGGTCTCGGCGTTGAGCTCGCGCAGGAAGCCGACCATGACGTCGACCTCGGTCGGGCGCAGGCCGGCCATCACCTCGTCGAGCAGCAGCAGCTTGGGCTCGGTGGCGAGCGCCCGCGCCACCTCGAGCCGCTTGCGGTCGGGCAGGGTGAGGCTCTCGGCCGGACGGTGACCGCGATCGGCGAGCCCGAGGCGTTTCAGGATCGCTTCGGCAGCATCGCGTGCTTCGCCGAGATGGGGACGGCGATGCAGGGCGCCAATGGTGACGTTCTCCAGCACGCTGAGGCCGCGGAACGGACGCACGATCTGGAAGGTGCGCCCGACTCCGGCGTCGCACACCTTGTCGGGGCGCAGGCCGGAGATGGTCCGGCCGTCGAGGCTGACGATGCCGGCGGTCGGCACGTGCACGCCCGCGATCATGTTGAAGATCGTCGTCTTGCCCGCGCCATTGGGTCCGATCAGAGCGTGGATCGCGCCGGCCGGCACCGCGAAGGTGACATCGTGCACCGCCCGCAGGCCGCGGAAATCCTTGCCCAGGGCGGAGATCTCTAGCCGTGCGCCGGTCATTTGATCCTCAGCTTTGCGGCCAGCCACGGCCACAGCCCGGCGGGGCGATACATCACGATCACCAGGAGGGCCAAGCCGTAGAAGATCTGCTTGATGCCCGGAATATCCAGATGCTCGCCGACAGAAGTGAATATCTCGCCCAGCCCCGTCAGTACCACCGCGCCCACGAACGGTCCGAACAGCGTGCCCAGCCCGCCGATGATCGGCGCCAGGGTCATCTCGATCGAACGGCCCATCGCGAACGCCGTCTCGGGGAAGAGGTTGTTGTAGTAGAAGGCGTTCCACACGCCGGCCAGCGCGGTCAGCGCCGCAGAGATGGTCACCGCCAGCATCTTGCACTTCAGCACCGGCACGCCGACCGCCTGCGCCGCTTCCGCATCCTCGCGGATGGCGAGCCAGTAGCGGCCGAGCCGGCTCTCCAGCAGGAGGCGGCACAGCACGAAGGCGCCGACCGCGAGCGCCAGGATCACGTAGTAGAACAGCACCGGGCCGCCGCGCAGGTTGGCGAGATCGGTGACGCCGCGCTCGACCCGCAGGAACAGGCCGCCCGAGCCGCCGGTCCACGGCCAGTTGTCGAAGCCGATGCGCGTGAACTCGGCGAAGGCGATGGTCAGCAGCGCGAAGTAGACGCCGGCCAGCGAGAAGCGGAAGCCGAGGTAGCCGACGGCCGCTGCAGCCGCCACGGCCGCCGCGACGCCGGCGAACAGGCCGGCCCATGGCCCGATGCCGTAGTGGAAATAGAGTCCCGCGGCGATGTAGCCGCCGAGGCCGGCGTAGAGCGCGTGGCCCAGCGAGAGCTGGCCGGCGAAGCCCATCATGATGTTCCAGGCCTGGCCGACATAGGCGAAGTACAGGATCAGGATCAGCACGGAGAGGCCGTAGCCGCCCAGCAGCGCCGGCGCGACCAGCAGCAGCGCGAGCAGGGCTGCGAGACCCACGGTCGTGCGGGTCATCGTTGGTCCTTGCGCCCGAGCAGGCCCTGCGGGCGCAGCAGCAGCACGACGATCAGCAGGCCGAAGCTGAACATGCTTTTGAGCGCGGGCTGCAGCAGCAGGCCCGCCACCGCCTCGCTGACGCCGATCAGCAGGCCGCCCAGCAAGGCGCCGGTCATGCTGCCGAGGCCGCCGACGATCACGATCACGAAGGCGAGCAGCGTGTATTCGCTGGCGAGGAAGGGCGTCACCGGAATCAGAGTGGTCATCAGGGCGCCGGCGGCTCCGACGCAGGCGGCGCCGATGCCGAAGGTGATGGCATACAGCTTGCGCACGTCGAGCCCGACCACCAGCGCGCCCATGTGGTTGTCGGCCGCGGCGCGGATCGCCTTGCCGGTGCGCGTGCGCGTGAAGAACAGCCAAAGGAACGCTGCGATCACCAGCGCCACCGCGGCCGCATGAACGCGCACGGCATCCAGCACCAGCGGCCCGAGCTCGTAGGAATCGAACTGCGAATCGAGCTGGACCGTCCGCGAATCCGGCCCGGCGATGGCGAGGCAGGCGTTGGAGATCAGGGTGCCGACCGCCAGCAGCAGCAGGAACTGCTGGTGCTCGGGCCGGGCGATGAACGGCTGGATCAGGCCGCGCTGCAGGACGTAGCCAATGCCGAAGAACACCATGGCGATCAGCGGCAGGCTCCAGGTCGGATCGAGCTGCAGGGCATCGAAGCCCATCCACGCGAGGTACATGCCGACGATCATCATCTCGCCATGCGCGAAGTTGACCACGCGCATGACGCCGAAGATCACCGACAGGCCGAGCGCCATCAGCCCGTACACCATGCCGGTCAGCAATCCCTTGCTGACCGCCTGGGCGAGGGAGAGAAGGAGGTCGTTCAAGTCCGGCGCTTGTCGTTCCAGCCCGGCTGCGGGAAGGTGAGAGGCGCCTCGGCGGACTCTTTGGGCAGCACCACGGTCGGCTTGCGCTTCAGGTTCTGCAGCGCCGTGCCCTTGATATTGACGTTCTGGCCCTTGGCGTCGAACTCGATCGGACCGCCGACCATCACGTGCTCGTCGATCCTGGTCTTGCGCAGCGCGTCCATCAGCGCGTCGGGCTTGGTCGACTTCGCGGCGAGCCAGGCCTGCGCCGCGATCAGCAGCGCCTCGAAGGTGAAGCCCGCGTCGATGTCGATCTGCACCCCGGGGAACTTGGCCGTATGATGCTTCTCCAGAACCTTGGTCATGTTCGACTTGGGATTGAGCCACGGCTGGATCGACAGCGTGTACTCGCTGTACTTGCCCATGCTCTTGATGAAGTCCTGCTCGTACATGCCGGGCGTGCCCGGATTGATGCTCATCGGCTCCCAGCGCTGCTTCACCATCTCCTGGACGATCAGCTTGGCGTCGTTGAGCCGGCAGATCGGCATCAGCATCTCGGCCTTGCTCGCCTTGGCCTTGGCGACCTCGACCGACAGGTCCTTGGCGGCGGCGTCGTAGGTGATCGTGTCGACGATCTCGTAGGGCATGCCGGCCTTGGGGAACATCGCCTTGATGCCGCCCAGCATGGCGCTGCCGAACGTGTCGTTGATGCTGAGCAGCACCGCGGTCTTGGGCGTGACGCCGGAGACCTGGAAGATCTCCTTCTGCAGGTCGAAGGCGCTCTTCAGCAGCATCGGCGCGGTCGGGAAGTTGCGGACGATGAACTTGTAGCCCGACTCGGTGAGCGGCGGTGCGGCGGCGATGTTCACCACCAGCGGGATGCCCTTCTGCTCGGCGACCTGGGCGACGGCGATGGTCTGGCCCGAGTCGAACGCGCCGACCAGCACGTGGCAGCCCGCCTCGACCGCCTTCTCGGCCTGGGTGCGGGCGGCGTCGGGCTTGGTCTCGGTGTCGAAGGTCTGGATGTCGAGCTTCACCGGCACCTTGATCTCGGCGAACACGTCGTTGGCCACGTCGGCGCCGTGCTTGCACATCTGCCCGATCAGCGCCTGGGCGCCCGACATCGGCAGGATCAGGCCGACCTTGAGGTTGGCCGGCGCCGACTGGGCCGACGCGAAGCGCAGCGGCATCGGCGCGCCGAGCACGGCCAGGCCGGCGGCAGCCCGGCCGAAGCCGCGGCGGGTAAAGTTCTTGTTGGTCACGCAACCCTCCCTGGATTAGCTGGGCCGGACTATAGAGAGCGTCGTGAGGGCGTGCTAGGTCGGCGCGCATGATCGATCTCGCCCACCTCAATCGCATGGACCCTGCCGCTTTCGAGGCGGCGGTCGGTGACGTGTTCGAGCTGGCGCCATGGGTCGCCAGGGCCGCACGGGCACGGGCTCCATTCGCGACGGTGAGCGACCTGCATGCGGCGATGATGGGTGCGGTGCGGGCGGCGCCCCGCGAACAGCAGCTCGCCTTCCTGCGCAATCATCCCGATCTTGCGGGCAAGGCCGCGCGCGCCGGCGACGTCACTGACGACTCCAGGCGCGAGCAGGCGAGCGCCGGCCTCGACACGCTGTCGGACGAGGCGTTCGAGCGCTTCCATCGCCTGAACGATGCCTACAAGGCGAAGTTCGGCTTCCCGTTCATGATCTGCGTGCGCCGCCACACCCAAGAGTCGATCCTGTCGGAATTCGAGCGCCGCGTGGCGCGCGACGAGGCGACCGAGTTCGCCCAGGCGATGCAGGAGGTCTTCTACATCACCCGCCTGCGCATCGCGGCCAAGGTGACGGGCGAGGGCGTGCCGCAGGTGCACGGCCGCCTCAGCACGCACGTGCTCGACACGCATGCGGGCCGGCCGGCGGCGGGCCTCGCGATCGCACTTTACGAGATGGCCGGGGAACGCTATCACCGGTTGACTACAGCGATCACCAACGCCGACGGCCGGACCGACCACCCGTTGATTGGCGGGCGGCCGCTGCCGATCGGGCGCTACGAACTGCGCTTTGCGGTCGGTGACCATTTTCGCACGAGGGGTATCGACGCCGGCGATCCGCCATTCCTGGACATTGTGCCTTTGCGCTTTTCCATCGCCGAGCCCGAGGGGCATTATCACGTCCCTCTGCTCTGCTCCCCCTGGAGCTACTCAACCTATCGCGGAAGCTGACCGGAAACGGAGGAAGTAATGACGTACAGCGATGTCTCCCTGATGATCGACGGCGCCTGGACCAAGGGCGCCAACGGCCGGACGATTCCCGTGATCAATCCCGCGACCGAAGAGGTGATCGGCACGGTGGCCCATGCCGAGAAGGCCGACCTCGACCGCGCGCTTGCCGCGGCCGACAAGGGCTTCAAGCAGTGGCGCAAGGTCTCGCCGTTCGACCGCTACAAGGTGATGCGGAAGGCGGCCGAGCTGATCCGCCAGCGCGCCGATGCGATCGCGCCGATCATGACCATGGAGCAGGGCAAGCCGGTGATCGAGGCCAAGGGCGAGACGCTGCTCGCCGCCGACATCATCGAATGGATGGCCGAGGAAGGCCGCCGCACCTACGGCCGCATCGTGCCCGCCCGCGGTGACAACATCTACCAGCTCGTCATGAAGGAGCCGGTCGGCCCGGTCGCGGCCTTCACGCCGTGGAACTTCCCGATCAACCAAGTCGTGCGCAAGGCCTCGGCCGCGATCGCGACCGGCTGCTCGATCATCGTCAAGGGCCCGGAGGACACGCCCGCCTCGTGCGCCGAGCTGGTCCGGGCGTTCGTCGATGCCGGCGTGCCGGCGGGCGTCATCCAGCTGGTCTATGGCGTGCCGTCGGAGATCAGCGAGTACCTGATCCCCCATCCGATCATCAAGAAGGTGACCTTCACCGGCTCGACCCCGGTCGGCAAGCAGCTCGCCGCCCTCGCGGGCGCGCACATGAAGCGCGTCACCATGGAGCTCGGCGGCCATTCGCCGGCGATCGTGTTCGAGGACGCCGACGTCGACCAGGCGGTGAACATCCTGGGCGCCAACAAGTTCCGCAACGCCGGCCAGGTCTGCGTCGCGCCGACCCGCTTCCTGGTGCACGAGAAGGTCTATCCGGAGTTCGTCGAGAAGTTCACCGCCTACGCCAAGAACGTGAAGGTCGGCAACGGCCTCGACAAGGACACGCGCATGGGCCCGCTCGTCGCCGAGCGCCGTCTGCACGCGATCGACGGCTTCGTCAGCGACGCCATCGCCAAGGGCGCCAAGATCCAGACCGGCGGCCAGCGCAAGGGCAACAAGGGCTACTTCTACGAGCCGACCGTCATGACCGACGTGCCGCTCACCGCCAAGATCATGAACGACGAGCCGTTCGGGCCGCTGGCGCCGATCTCGCCGTTCAAGGACTTCGAGGGCGTGATGCAGGAGGCCAACCGCCTGCCGTGGGGCCTCGCCGCCTATGCCTACAGCAGGAACAGCAAGACGATCGCGCAGGTCGGCGCGGCCCTCGAGAGCGGCATGGTATCGATCAATCACCACGGTCTCGCCCTGCCGGAAGTGCCGTTCGGCGGCATGAAGGACTCGGGCTACGGCTCGGAGGGCGGCATCGAGGCGCTGGAGGCCTACCTCAACACCAAGTTCGTCACCACGCTCGGCATGTAAGCCCACGCGTCGGACGACTGGCAGAAGGCATGGAGGGGCCGCGAGGCCCCTCCTTTTTTGCTAATCGACTTTGGCCCCACTCGCCTTGACGATCGGGGCGAAGCGGGCCTCCTCGGCGCGGCGATAGGCGACGGTGTCGGCGACGCTCTTCCAGAAGGGAGTCGCGCCGTTCTTGAGGTAGGCCTTCTTCACGTCGTCGCTGTCGAGCGCCTGCTTGGCGAGCGCATTGAGCTTCTCGACGATCGGCTGCGGCAGGCCGGCAGGTGCGCAGATGCCGCCCCACGAGTTGATGTCGTAGCCCGGCAGGAACGAGGCCATGGTCGGCACCTCGGGGGCCATCGGGCTGCGGTCGGTGCTGGTGACCGCGAGACCCCAGACCTTGCCGCCGCCCATCTGCGCCAGCGAGCCCGGGATGTTGTCGAAGATCATGTCCACCTGGTCGGCCAGCAGGTCCTGGGTGGCCGGCGCGCTGCCGCGATAGGGCACGTGCAGGATGTCGATCTTCGCGAGGGCCGCGAACAGCGCGCCGCTCAAGTGAACCGTCGTGCCGGCGCCCGACGAGGCGTAGGACACCTTGCCCGGCTCGTCCTTCGCGAGCGCAATCAGCTCGGGCACGGTCTTGGGCCCCAGCGTCTTGCGCACGATCAGCAGGTTCGGCAGCGACCACAGCATGGTGACCGGGGTGAAGTCCTTGTCGGCGTTGAAGGGCAGGCGGGCATAGAGCGTGGTGGCGATGGCATGCGAAGAGACGCTCATCAGGCCGATCGTGTAGCCGTCTGGGGCCGAGTTCTTGATCGCCTCGGCGCCGACATTGCCGCCCGAGCCGCCGCGATCGTCGACGATGAACTGCTGCCCGGTGAGCTCGCTCAGCTTCTGGCAGACGATGCGCGAGAGGATGTCGGTCGGGCCGCCGGCCGGGAACAGGTTGATGTACTTGACCGGCTTGTTCGGCCAGGCATCGACGGCACGCGCGACGCCGGAGGCGAGCATCGGCGCGGCCAGCGCGCTGCCCGAGAGAAGCAGCACGCGGCGGCGCGGCAGGATCGGCTTGTTCAACGGTAACTCCCCACTTGCTTCATTTACGCAACGGCGCGGACCCTACACGAACGCCGGTTGAAGCGAGCGCGACGAATCGCGACACTCGCGCATGCCTGACCGTGACGACCTGGGAAGCGCCTGGCGCATCCCGCCCAGCCGATACCTTGCCGGCCGCCCCGCGGAATTCTCCGTGACCAAGCCCACCTCTTTATACGTGGCGATGCCGGACCGCTGCCGCCTGGCGCTCGACGTCTACCTGCCCAATGGCGACGCGAGCCGGCGCTGGCCGACCGTCCTGATACTGACGCCCTACGTGCGGCGCTTCGAGGTTGCGGCTGGCAATGACGGCGTCGAGCCGTCGCCCAACACCTATCGCTATCGCGAGATGTTCGTGCCGCGCGGCTACGCTGTGGTCGTCGTCGATGCGCGCGGCACCGGCGCTTCGTTCGGCAGCCGCGATTCCTTCCGCTCCCCGCGCGAGCGCGCCGACTACAAGGCAATCGCCGACTGGATCGTCGCGCAGCCGTGGAGCGATGGCCGGATCGGTGCAACCGGGATCTCCTATCTCGGTGCGGCCTGCGACTTCCTTGCCAGCACTGGCCACAAGGCGGTGAAGGCGATTGCGCCCCTGTTCGCGGTCTGGGACACCTGGGCGGACAACTACTATCCCGGCGGCATGCTGATAAAGCGCCTGGCGCTGGTCTACGACGAGCTGATGTTGGCGCTCGACCACGACCGCCGCGATTTGCGCAAGCAGTTCTCCTACTTCGCCAATCCCGCGCTGCTCGGACCTCTCCCGGTCGACGAGGACCACGACGGGTCGCTCGCCAGAGCGGCGGTTCAGGAGCATCTCGCGAACTTCCGCATGCCCGACTTCATGGCCGAGTTCAAATGCCGCGACGACTCGCTACCCTACGATCCGTCTTTCACGCCGGCCTCGTTCAGCCCCTACAACTACGTCGACGAGATCCCGCAGGACGTCGCGGTCTATGCCGTGTCCGGCTGGACCGACGGTGCGGGCTACGCCAACGGCACGCTGTCGCGCTACATGACCTTGCCCAACAAGGACAAGCGCGTGCTGCTCGGCCCGTGGGACCACGGCGCGCGCGTGAACTCTTCGCCGTGGCGGGCGAGGCAGGAGCCGGAGTTTCCGCTGCTGGGCGAGGTGCTGCGCTTCTTCGACCAGCATCTTGCCGGTCGCGACACCGGCCTGGCCGACGAGGATCCGGTCCACTATTTCGCCGTCCATGCCGAGGAATGGCGCTCGGCCAAGAGCTGGCCGCCGGTCACCGGCACGCGTCGCTTCTATCTCGCCTCCGGCCGGCAGCTCGCTGCGGCACAGCCCAATGATGTGGCAGCGGACGAGGTCAAAGCCGACTTCACGGTCGGCAGCGGCACGCAGACCCGCTACGAACGGATCGCCGGCATCGACGCGACGAATTACTACAACGACTGGAGCGAGCGCTCGGCGAAGCTCGCCGGCTTCACCACTCCAGCGCTCGATGCACCGCTGGACATTGCTGGCCACACCGTGGTGTCGCTGTGGCTCGCGTCGAGCGAACCGGATGCCGCCGTCTTCGCGTACCTGTCGGAAGTCGAGGCGGACGGCACGGTGCGCTACGTCACCGAGGGCGTGCTGCGGGCGATCCATCGTGCCGAAGCGCCGCCGCCGCGCACCTACAAGGCCACCTGGCCGTGGCGCACCTTCGCGCGCAAGGACGCGAAGCCCATGCCGGTCGGCGAGCCGCAGCTCCTGCGCTTCGCCCTGCTGCCCGTGGCGTGGCGCTTCGCCAAGGGCAGCCGCATTCGCCTGTCGATCAGCGGCGCCGATGCCGATCACTTCGTCCAGACGCCGCACGGCCGTCCACCGACCTTGAAGCTGATGAGTGGCGGCGCGCAGGCGAGTATGCTGGAGCTTCCAGTCGGGGGGACTTGATGCAGTTGGGCAGACGCGCCGCGCTCGGCGGCCTTGTCGCCGCGGTTGCCGATGGTGTGCGTGCGGCCGAGTGGCCACAGAAGAACGTCGTCTGGATCGTGCCGTTCCCGGCGGGCGGCCCGACCGACGTCTTCGCGCGCCCGGTCGCCGCGAACGCGTCGGCGACGCTCGGACAGACGATCGTGATCGACAATCGCGCCGGCGCCGGCGGTACGATCGGCGCCGCGCAGGCGGCCCGTGCGCCGGCCGACGGCTACACGATGCTGGTCGCCAACACCCCGCACACTTATGCGCCGGCCATCTATCCGCAGGCCGGCTTCGATCTGGCGCGCGATTTCGCGCCGATCGGCGCCCTCGCCCGCAGCCCGTCCGCGCTGGTGGTGAATCCCGCGAAGCTCGACGTGACATCGCTGGCCCAATTCATCGACGTGGCAAAGCGCAAGCCGGGCTCCATCGAGATGGGCTCGCCCGGCCTCGGAACCGTGCCGCATCTGGCGATCGCCCTGCTGCAGGGCCGCACCGGCATCGAGGTGCATCACGTGCCGTATCGCGGCGGCGCACCGGCCCTGCAGGACCTGCTGGCCGGTCAGATCATGGCGACGTTCGGCTCGGTCAGCACGCTCGTGCCGTACGTCAACGCCGGCAAGCTGCGTGCGCTGGCCGTCGCCGGCCGGCGCCGCGAGCCATTGCTGTCCAACGTGCCGACCTTCGATGAGGCGGGGCTGAAGGATTTTCGCGCCGCGTCGTGGTTCGGCCTGTTCGCGCCCAAGCGCACGCCCGTACCGATTCTCGACCGCGTGCATGCCGCCGTCCAGGCGGCGCTCGGCCGCGACGAGATCAAGCGCGTCTGGGTCGAGCAGGCGGCCAAGGTCGAGCTCGAAAGCCGCGCCGACTTCGGCCGCTTCGTCGAGCAGGAGACCGTGCGCTGGAATCGGATCGCCAAGGCCGCCAACATCCAGCTCGAGTAGACAGAATGAGCCTTCATCGTCGTGCCGCCCTGGGTGGCCTCGCCACGCTGCTCGCGGCTCCCATCGCGCGCGCCCGCGACTGGCCGGAGAAGACCGTGACCTGGGTGATGCCGTTTCCGGCGGGTGGGCCGAGCGACGGCTTCGCCCGCACGGTGGCCGAGCTGGTGGGTGCGGAGCTCGGCCAGACCGTGGTGATCGACAACAAGAGCGGGGCGGGCGGCAATCTCGGTGCGGCGGTCGTCTCGCATGCCGCACCGGACGGCTACACCATGCTGGTCGGTTTCACCGGCAATGCCTATGCCTCGCTGATCTATGCCAATCCGGGCTTCGATCTGCTGCGCGACTTCGCGCCGATCTCGGCGATCGATCGTGTGCAGTCCGTGCTGCTGGTCAATCCCAAGCGCCTCGATGTCACGACCCTCGCGCAGTTCCTCGACGCGGCGCGCGCCAGGCCCGAGTCGATCGACATGGCGTCGGGCGGGCTCGGGACGGTAGGGCATCTCGCGATCGAGCTGCTGCAGACCGAGGCGAAGATCAGGCTGCACCACGTGCCCTATCGCGGCGGCGCGCCGGCCTTGCAGGATCTGCTGGGCGGGCAGGTGGCCGGGCTGTTCGCGACGGCCGGACTGACGGCGAGCTACGTACGGGCCGGCACGTTGCGGGCGCTTGCCGTGGCCGGCCGGCGGCGCGAGTCACTGCTGCCCGACGTGCCGACCTTCAAGGAAGCAGGTGGCGGTGATTTCCGCGCGATCTCCTGGGACGGCCTGTTCGCGCCCAAGGCGACGCCGGCGCCGATCCTCGATCGCATGCACGCTGCCGTGCAAAAGGTCCTGGCGAGCGAAACGGTCAAGCGGCAATGGGCCGAACGCGGTGCGCGCGTCGAGCTCGAGAGCCGCGCCGACTTCGCGAAGTTCGTCGCCCAGGACGGCGCCCGCTGGAGCGCCGTCATCAAGGCCGCCGGCATCAAGCCGGAATAGCCATCCTCCTCTCCCCGCCAGCGGAGAGGAGGAAGAGATTACGTCGCGCCGCCGCCGTTCACCGCGATCATCTGGCCGTTGATGTAGCCGCCGGCCTCCGACACCAGCAGCCGCGCCGCCGCGGCGACCTCGACCGGCTTGCCGAAGCGGCCGAGCGGGACGCGCGCCAGGGTCTGGGCGCGGGCCGCGGCCGAGGCGTTCTTCTCCTCGACGTCGGGCGCGATCGGGCCGGGTGAGATGGTGTTGGCGGTGATGCCCTTGGGCCCGAACTCCATCGCCAGCGCCTTGGTGAGGCCCCACACGCCATGCTTGGCGACCGACACCGGCGTGCGGCCGGCATGGCCGTGGATCGCGTTCATGCCGGCGAAGTTGACGATGCGGCCCCAGCCCCTGGCGATCATGCCGGGCAGGCAGGCGCGGCTGAGCCAGACGGCGGCGTTCATGTCGACGTCGATCACGCGGTTCCAGTCGGAGTCGCTCATCTCGAGGAACGGCTTGTTGGGCCGAAGTGCTGCGTTGTTCAGCAGCGCGTCGACCGCGCCGAACGCCTTGATCGCCTCGTCGGCAATGCGCTTGCATTCGTTGGGCTTGCCGACATCCCCCATGATGACGATCGCCTTGACGCCGAATTTCTCCGCTTCCTTCGCGACCCTTTCGCAGGCGGCGCGATCGCTCGAGCCGTTGATCGCGACGTTGAAGCCGTCCTCGGCGAGGCCCAGCACGCAGGCACGACCGATGTTCTTGCCCGCGCCGGTGACGAGGGCCGCCTTGCCGTTCGGCGCCATTTTCAGATCGCTCCCGCCGCGCGCAGTTCCTTGATCTTCCTGGGCGAGTAGCCGAGGCCCTTCAGCACCGCATTGGTGTGCTGGCCGAGCTCGGGCGTCGGCTTCAGTCTCTTGGGCTGCGGCGAGGCCGTGAGGTTGATCGGGTTGCCGACCACCCTGATCTCGCCGAGCTTGGGATGCTTGATCGCGCGCGCGATGCCGAGATGCTTGACCTGCGGCTCGGCGAAGGTCCGGTCGATCGTGTTGATCGGCCCGCACGGCACGCCCGCCTTGTTGAGGGCGGCGATCCAGTGATCGGAGGTGTTGGTCCTGGTGACCTCGCTGATGCGCTCGTTGAGCGCCTTGCGGTTCTGCGAGCGGATCTGCGGCGTGGCGTGCTCGGGATGCTCGAGCAGCTCCTTCGAGCCGAGCGCTTCGGCGAACCGCTTGAACATGTGCTGGCCCGAGGCGGCGATGTTGATGTAGCCGTCCTTGGTCGGGAAGACACCGGTCGGGATCGAGGTCGGATGGTCGTTGCCGGCCTGCTTGGGCACTTCGCCCTTCATCAGCCAGCGCGCGGCCTGGAAGTCGAGCATGAAGATCTGCGCCTCGATCAGCGAGGTATGGACCCACTGGCCCTTCTTGGTGCGCTCGCGATTGTAGAGGGCCAGCGTGATCGCCTGGGCGAGCAGTAGGCCAGCGGTCAGGTCGCAGATGGGAATGCCGACACGCATCGGGCCGCGGCCGGGCTCGCCGGTGATCGACATCAGCCCGCCCATGCCCTGGGCGATCTGGTCGACGCCGGGACGCGCCGCATCCGGGCCGTCCTGGCCGAAGCCCGCGATCGAGCCGTAGATGATCTTCGGGTTCACCTTCTTGACCGACTTGTAGTCGACCTTGAGGCGGTACTTCACGTCCGAACGGTAGTTCTCGACGATCACGTCGGCCTTCTTCGCGAGCTTCATGAAGATCGCGTGGCCTTCCTTGCTCTTGAGGTTGAGCGTGATCGCCTGCTTGTTGCGATGCAGGTTCTGGAAGTCGAAGCCGTGGCGCGCGCCGCCCATGGCGTCGGTGGCGCCGGGCTCGGCCGGCGGCTCGATCTTGATCACCTGCGCGCCCCAGTCGGCGAGCTGACGGACTGCCGTCGGGCCGGCGCGGTGCGCGGTGAGGTCGAGAACCTTGATGTGGGAGAGCGGGAGTTTGGCCATTGAACGATTCCCCTTTTTTCTAGCGACTCCGTCAGCCCGACCGAAGCGGAGCGGAGGGATCTCTTCGTCGTGGACGAAAAGAGGCCCCTCGACTTCGCTCCGCTCCGCTCGGGGTGACGGTGGTTGGTGTCAGCGTCCCTTGAAGACGGGCTTCCTCTTTTCCATGAAGGCCCGGCGGCCCTCCTTGAAGTCCTCGCTGTCGAAGCACGCTTCCGCCATCTTCTCCAGCTTCTTGTGATCCTGCTGCGATTCCGGTTTGGCGATCTCTCGCGCTGCGGCCTTTGCCAGCGCGATCGTGAGCGGTGCGTTCTGCGAAATCGCGTCGGTCGCCTTGGCGACCAGCGCGTCGAGCTCGGCATCGGCCGCCACGCCGTTCACCAGGCCCATCTCGTAGGCCTCCTTGGAGGAGTACTGCCTGGCCGTGAACAGGAACTCCATCGCCCGCGGCAGGCCGACGATGCGCGACAGCCGCTCGATGCGCAGGAAGCCGTAGCCCAGGCCAAGCTTGGCGGCAGGGATGCCGAAGCGTGCGCCCTCGTTGCAGAAGCGCATGTCGCAGCACGATGCGAGGTTCATACCGCCGCCGATGCAATAACCAGTGATCTTGGCGATGGTCGGCTTCGGAAAATTGTAGAGGCCCTCGTAGCCCTGCTTGGAGATCGCGTCGTAGCGCACCTGCGCCTCGGCGTTGGCGCGCTCGCTCTCGAACTTGGAGATGTCGGCGCCCGAAACGAAAGCCCTGCCGCCGGCGCCGCTCACGACGACGCAGCGCACCTCGGGATCCTTCTCATAATCCTTCAGGAGCGCGACGAAGGCGTCCCACATGTCGAGCGAGACGGCATTCAGCTTCGCCGGGTTGTTGAAAACGATGTGGCCTACGGCGCCTTCGCGGCTGCCGTAGATCTTCTGCTCCTGCATGCGAAACTCCTTTTGATCGCAGCAATATAGCGCGCGTCCGACGATTTGAATAAGGTGTGAAGACAGGGAGGATAAGTGGCCTCAGTAGAACTGAAGGGCCTCGGCAAGCGATATGGGGACGCTGTCGCGGTCGATGACGTGTCGTTGCTGATCGGGCACGGGCAGCTCATTTGCCTGTTGGGTCCATCGGGATGTGGCAAGACCACGACGCTCCGGCTGATCGCCGGATTCGTCGAACCGTCGGCCGGCGAGATCGTCGTCGGCGGCAAGACGCTGTCTTCCACACAGCGAACGGTGCCGCCGGAAGGCCGCAACATGTCGATGATCTTCCAGAGCTACGCGCTGTGGCCGCACATGACGGTGGCGGAGAATGTCGCCTACGGCCTGCGCATCCGGAAGATGGACAAGGCCACGATCGATTCCAAGCTCAAGGCGATCCTGTCCACGACCAAGCTCGAACCGCTGGCCGGCCGCTATCCCGGCGAGCTGTCGGGCGGCCAGCAGCAGCGCGTGTCGCTGGCGCGCGCGCTGGTCGTCGAGCCGGAGACGCTGCTGCTCGACGAGCCGCTGTCGAACCTCGATGCCAACCTGCGTGAGGAGATGCGTTTCGAGATCCGCCGCCTGCACGACCAGTATCGCTACACCACGGTCTACGTGACGCACGACCAGTCGGAGGCGATGACCACCGCCGACCAGATCGCCGTCATGAACCTCGGCCGCATCGAGCAGCTCGGCACGCCCAAGGAGATCTACGATGCGCCGCGCTCGGTGTTCGTGGCGCGCTTCATCGGCGGCAGCAACATCCTGGAGGGCAAGGCCGTCGATGCGAAACACATTGCGATCGCCGGCAGCACGTTGGAGACAACCGGCCGCACGCTGGCCAGGGGCGAAGCCGTTCCGGTGTCGATCCGCCAGCACGAGATCGAGCTGTGGGCGACGGAGCCGGCAAGCGCCAATCGGCTGCCCGCCGTCGTCACCCGCCAGGTGTTCCTCGGTGCGGCGCGCGACTACACGGTCGCGCTTGCCGACAAGACCGAGCTTCGAGTGACCGCACCGCCGTCGCAGGACATCGCGCCGGGTCAAGAGGTGTGGCTGCGTTTGCCGGCCGAAAGGTGCCGGGCGTTGACAGGAGGAAACGAAGGATGACCAGGAAGCTGACGCGCCGGCGCGTGCTTGCCGGTTCCGCGACCGCCCTTGCGGCGAGCGACTGGATAAGCTCGGCGCAATCCGCCCCCGCGGCGGAGAAGATCACGCCGGAGCTGATCGAGGCGGCCAGGAAGGAAGGCAAGGTCGTCTGGTACACCTCGGTCGACCTGGCGCTGGGCGAGAAGGTCGCCAAGCTGTTCGAGGGCAAGTATCCGGGCATCTCGGTGAAGGTCGAGCGCTCGGGCGCGGAGCGCAACTTCCAGCGCATCGGCCAGGAGTACGCGAGCAAGATCTACAACTGCGACGTGGTGAACAGCTCCGACGCCTCGCACTTCATCATCTGGAAGCGCCAGCAGATGCTGGCGCCCTTTGTGCCGGAGGACGTGGCGCAGCATTTCCCCGAGACGCACAAGGATGCCGACGGCATGTTCGCCTCGTGGCGCGTCACCCTGTCGCCGATGGCGTACAACACCAAGCTGGTGAAGGCCGAGGAGGCGCCGAAGTCGTTCGCCGACCTGCTCGATCCGAAATGGTCGGGCAAGATGGTCAAGGCGCATCCGGGCTACAGCGGCGTGATCATGACCACCACCCAGCAGCTCAGCCGCGAGCTCGGCTGGCCGTGGTTCGAGAAGCTCGCCAAGCAGAAGGTGATGCAGGTCCAGTCCGGCACCGAGCCGCCCAAGAAGATGCTGGCTGGCGAGCGGGCGATCATGGTGGACGGCGGCGAGTACCTGGTGATCCTCATGAAGGAAAAGGGCGATCCGGTGGAGATCGTCTATCCGACCGAGGGCACGCCGCTGATCACGGGACCGTCGGGCATCATGGCCAAGGCGCCCAACCCGAACGCGGCGCGCCTGTTCCAGGCATGGTCGATGACGGCCGAGGCGCAGCAGCTCAACATCGACGTCGCCGGCCTGCGCTCGGCCCATCCGCAGACCCACGACAAGCCGGGCACCCGCAAGCTCTCCGACATCAAGGTCATGCGCGAGGAGCCCGCGGTCGTCGCCGACAAGGCGGACGAGATCAAGGCGCAGTACGTCAGGTACTTCAAGGTCTAGGCTGTGACGCTGGATCAATAACTTAGCGGGCAGGTGGGACAGAAGTGGGACAACGAGGTTTTGATAACGTCTCGAGGGGGGAGCCTTCGAAGTGGATAAGTCGGCAGCAAACTGAGTTGCAGAGCTGGCATCGAACAAGTGCAGACCGGTACGCCAATAACACTGCAGTTGCTTCCCGGCGCAAATGTGAGAGAGTGCAATTAATATCCCGGCGGGGCCCCGATCTCTCAGCACTCGCTATCCTCACGATCTTTGGCAGGGCCCGCACACGGCCCGATAATTCGATTGAAGTGCAAAGCTGCGATCTTGACGAGTGCCCGAACAACCCATGTTCGTACCGGTCTTCGCTTTGATCGCGGTCAGAGAAAGAGCTGCGAGAGGCCTGTCACTTTGCTGCCTGAGGTGGGGAGGGGGCGCGAGTAGTGTGAGGAAGTTCAACCCGGGCTGCCTGCTCGATGGGCACCGCCGGCGAGATTCTGCGTTGTGTAGCCGATGGTGTCGCTACCGCGCGTTGACGGTGGGGCCCGTCTGATGTATTCCTTCGACTCCCTGCATAGGGAGGTACAACATGACTGCGGTACTTGCTGCACTGCTTGCGTTTGTTGTAGTCGCCTTGGGGTTCCCACGCCGCAGCTTCGCTGGAACTTGAAGCTGTTATTGGACCTGAATTCCCCTCAGGCAAGCCTCCGGTCCGGAGGTGAAGCGTTACTTAGAAGTTGCTCGAAATGTAGATTCCGACTTCGCGCTCGGTGTTTCAGTATATTACCGGGCAATGTCAGAGCTTGAAAAGATCGATCCACAGGAGTCGGTCAGATCAGTCAACCCAACTATCTTTGATGAGTCGCTAAGGCATTTGGATGCCGCTCTTCGGGGCGTTAACGAGATGATCGGAATGATCCCCGGTGCTTCGGATTATAGGGCGGTAGTAGAAATGCGTCTAAAGGCGGGAATTCGCAACGCGGAGGCTTTCCGAGCTGCGGTTTCCCAGATAGGTGAAGCAGTTAAAGCTTCGAGATATCCCACGTCTGGCGCCTGTATTGCGGCAATGAGTGCGCTGCAAGACCTGACGGCGCAAGCCAAGCTAAATGCGCAAGGGCATCAGACTGAAGGTCTTTAAGGAGCCTTGGGGGAGCTGCGCGTGCAGCTCCCCCATTTTAAGCTCGTAAGTATTGTGCAGCTTCTATACGTGCTTCTTCTAGCAGGTGTCGTCGCCGGGATCCTTTGCCGGGTCTATTTCTTCGAGACATTCTATGTGCCGACCGAATCGATGGCGGAAGCGATCCGTCCTGGCGATTTAGTGCTCGTGCAAAAGTTTCCATACTCTGTTCCACAAGTCTTACGCCGCAATTTCCAATTCAAGACTTCACGCGGACAAATAGTGGTTTTCCGTTGGGCAGGCTCTTCTCCCATGCAAATCAAGCGTTGCGTTGCGGTGGAGGGGGACACAGTGGAGGTATGCGAGACCAAGGTACACGTGTCTCGTTTGCAAGACGGTGTGGGAATTCAATCACAGACCTGCCCACTTTGCCTGAAGGAACATCGCAGAAGGCGCTTGCGAGTCGCAACGGGCGAAATGTTTGTTGTCGGAGACAATTTGGTACGGAGCTTGGACAGCCGCGCCCTGGGTCCAATTAGCGTTCATCAGGTAGTTGGCCAAGCTCGCTTGATTTTGTTTTCCTTCGCTCCAGACCTTGTTTCAATGAACTTACTTTCGGCTGTGCGTTGGAGCCGGGTGCTTCGACCACTTTCGTAACAGTTTGGTCCGGAAGGATGAGAACTTCGCAACAGAGGCGATTGCCCCGATAGTCCACCAATCGCCCGTGCAACGGTACCAGCGAATCGATGCGGAAATTCTGCCGGGTACAGCCTCGCTCGGTCTGAGGATAGGGGCCGACGAACTACATTTTGCTGATCTTCGCTTCTCGCCCCCGAGGAGGGGAAGACGACCCAACGCGCGGCTCTGGGCTCGTCGCGCGTTGTACTTCTTCGCGTAGTAGGCCGCCATTCGGGAGCCGATCTTCCAGCCGAAGATGGCGCACAGCTCGGCCTCGCTCGCGCCGTTCTCGTACATAAGCGCCGCGGCTGCCTTGCGCACGCCGTGCGCGGTGCACTGAGATGGCAGCCCGGCCTGATCGCACCAGTCGTCAACCGGCTGATCGAAGCCGCTGTACGAGTAGGGCTTGCCGTAATTGTTGAGCACGAACCGCCCATGGTCGGCCTTGGTCGCCGCGATGGTACCTGCCAGCTCGGGGTGGATTTCGAGCGTGCGCCGCGTCGGCATCGGGGGATGCTTGCCGAGCGCCGTCGAGCGCGAGCCCTTCCACCTTGGTTTTTCGAGTTTGTTCACAAGCAACGATGTCGAGAAGAAGGCGCGCTCAAACTGGACGCCACGTAAGGAATTGATTTTACTTGAGAAACACTCTTTTAGGTTGATGGAACATACAACCCAAATTCGGTGGCTGCCCACAGCCGGTGTGCCTTAACTTCATTTGTGGCTTAGGCAAGAGACCGACAACCGGCATAGCCGGTTGCCGATTCCGTTGTTTGATCCCGCGAAGCCAATGCCTTGCGAGACAGCTCGTGGTGGAGCGGCCCCGACTCTGAAATTTCAGGGGGCGCCATGTCAACCAAGGTCGACGGCCTCGTGCGCTGAGTTACGCACAGAGGAGACCTTGATGGTCGGACTTCCCAGCAGCAGCCAGGAGCTAGGCGAGACGATTGATTTCACGCCCGACGAGATCGGGGAGTGGTCAGAACGCAAGATCAGGATCGTGTCGAAATTCGCAATGGCGCATACGACGATCCTGCACGCCCACAAGCTAAAGAGGTTTTACATAGACGGTCACTGCGGAGGCGGCCTCGCTCTGCGCAAGGGGACGCTCGATCCGGTGGTGACGACCGGCGCGCGGATATTGGAGATCACGCCGCCGTTCACCGGCTACCACCTGATCGATGCGGACCCCAACAAAGCCGCTGCCATGCGGCGGCTCTGTGAGGCTCGGCCGAACGCAACAGCTCACTGTGGTGACTCGAACACGCTGCTGCCGTTGATCCTGAAGACGATCCGCTACGACAAGTTCGAGCGGGCCCTGTGCTTCATCGATCCGTACAACATCTCGGTGCCGTGGGACGTTATCGTGAGCGCCGCTAGGACGGGGGTGACCGACCTGTTCCTGCACTTTCCAACCGGCGACGTGCAGCGCAACGTGCTGCGGCACGACCTGCGGAAAGTCGCGCCGTCCTACATCGCGCTGATGAACATGATGTGGGGCGACGAGAGTTGGCGGTTCGCGGCCTATGCGACGGAGCCCGACCTGTTTGGGCCGGTGACCGTGAAGCAGCCCATCGACAATCTGCTCTGGGCATTCACGAGCCGGATGAAGGAGGCGGGCTTCGCCTACGTCTCCAAGCCTCTGCCTATGCGCAACAGCACCAATGCCATCATCTACCACTTGATCTTCGCGACGCAGCAGGCCGTTGCGCTGAAAGTAGCGAACGATATCCTGTCTGCGGAAAGCATGCCGGGGGATCAATGGCGGACGGGTCGCGTATCGAGTGGACAGAGTCGACATGGAACCCGTTGACGGGCTGCACCAAGATCAGCCCGGGCTGCAAGTTCTGCTACGCTGAACGCCTCGCGAAGCGCTTGCAGGCAATGGGCAGTGCGCGATATCGCGATGGCTTCCGCCTGGCGTTGCACGAAGATGCTCTTGCCATTCCCGCCCGGTGGCGGAAGCCAAGGCGCATCTTCGTCAACTCGATGAGCGATCTGTTTCATCGCGATGTGCCGACGGAGTTCATCGTTCGCGTGTTTAATGCGATGGCTGAAGCGCCGTGGCACGAGTATCAAGTGCTGACCAAGAGAGCGGATCGTCTTGCCGCCCTGAGCGCCCGACTTCCCTGGGGTCAGCACATCTGGATGGGCGTCAGCGTCGAGACCGAGAGGTACTACTCGCGCATTGACGCGCTTCGGCGTACCGGCGCACACACGAAATTTCTGTCTCTTGAGCCGTTGCTTAGTCCGTTGCCGTGTCTGGATCTGTCCGACATCGACTGGGCCATTGTTGGAGGAGAGAGCGGCCCGAAGGCGCGCCCCATGGATCCGGCGTGGGTGCTTGATATTCGGGACCAATGCGTCGCCGCAGGCGTCCCCTTCTTCTTCAAGCAGTGGGGCGGCAGGAACAAGAAGAAGGCGGGACGAACCCTGGAAGGGCGCACGTGGAGCGAATTCCCTGTCGAAGCGCATTTTTCGGAGCTGGCGTCATGACCAAGTGGCAGCTGATCCGTGTTGCGCATAGTGGCGCCATCTCCGAGGTCGCTCAGTTCGCCACCAAGGGGCACTGCATGGCGGCCGTCGAGAACGAAGAGAGCTTCAAAACGATGTACTGCCTTGACAGCGGCCTACCCTGGACGGTCCCACGATGAGCAATGATTGGCCAGTGCCAAAGCCTCCCTACAGACCGCCGCCGGGCCGAGAAGCGCCAGCATGCTTGCGTCCGCTCGACTTCCTCGAACGCGCTGAAGAATTCTTTGTAGCTTCTCGACAGATCAGCCAGATCGGCCTTCTCAATTGGCCTCGTTATCAATGCGCCTGTCATGCCATTGAGCTCGCGCTAAAATCATGGCTGTCGTGGAAGGGGCAAGATGAGGGTCAGCTTCGCGGCTATGGTCATGACCTTGTAGCCGCGATGGAAAGTGCCACAACCCAAGGACTGAAGCTTTCCGGTGACACTGTCCGAGCAATTGAGTTGTTGTCGCCGGTACATCAAGAGCTGCTGCCGCGATATCCGATGCGGACCGGGCAGCCGATCCCCACCATTGAACAATTTGACAGCAACGTTCTTGAGCTACTTGAAGCGCTCTGCGAAGCACTCCGGGGGCATCGATCCCACCGAGCATTCGTGCCGTACTGACCTAGCAGAGGAGCACAAGGGTTGCAGATGCACTAGGCTGAAAGCCTAGTGTTTAGGGCCACTGCCAATTTTTGTAGCCTGCGAGGGCTGCATCAATTTCTGTCGGAGCGGCGGCGCTGACGATGTGCCGCGAATAATAAAACTCGGCGGAGTTTGGCTCGGTCGCCAGATGGTTGGCTTCGAACGGCTTCAGTTTGGGCTGCGGGGTCATGTGCAAGAAGCTGGAGTTGATGGTTTTCAGCCAGCTGAAAAGAATTGCGGTACCTCCGGCCGCTTCTATGTAGGATCGCGCAACGTCAAGACTGCGACCGTTCGTGCAGAAATCGTCGACTACCAAAAGGCGTTTATTCCTCAGGCTGAGCGGAGCACGGTTCGGCTCTCGGTCGTAATGCTTCGGATATCTGTTAAGCCGCAGCGTGTTGAGCTGGTTGAGGAAGGTCTTCTCATTTGCTCTTGCTGTCTGACTTTTGATCGACGCGGTGTGCCGGACGATGAGGTCGGGCAGGTAGTCCTTCCGGAAACATTTGCCGAGGGTGGTCAGGACCGCATCGATGCCCTGTTTGACCGCGCTGTTCGATGAAGGATCGTGGCCAGGGAACGGGCAAATGAAATCGACCTGATGCATCAATCCCGAGAAATAAAGCGACGACACCATCATCCAAAACCAGAATTGACGTTCGCCAATCCCATGCTTCGCAACATTTCGGGCGTCAGCGCCGAAGACCGCGAAGTCCGGCCGAAATGTCGAGTACGGCCCCATACTACGGACCTGCAAGTCACCCTGATCGATAGACCAGTAAATCGGGTGCTGCCGCAAACCGAATATCTCGCAAAATTGCGCAAGCTCGCTCACGGTAGTGACCGGAAAGCCATAAGCGTGTGCGCCAGGGTACCACTCCGGCCTGATGAGCAAGAGTTTGTTGTTAACACCGGCCTGCATATCACTTGTGTCGTTCCCTACCAACACGGTTTCATGCAATCCGACGCCGAGCTGGTTAAGGATTGGATCGACAGCACCAGCTCGCCTGCGAACAGGCAAATTGCCGAAAGCCGCTCGATAGAAAGGGACGTTTTGACCGCATTGGCGGCTAACATAACTTTCGAGGGATTCCGTTTGGCCTGCGCTCCCATAGGTCACGGGATGCTGTGACCACAGTCCGACATGGACACCGCGCTGATGCATCCGGCGGATAAAAAGGATGAGATCATTGAGGAGCTGCGTCTGCGCGCGCCCATCTTTGAAGACCGTGCCACGGGGCCCGATCAGGACGACCTTTAGGGCCATTTCCTGGTCTCAGCCGAACAGATCCGGTTGGATCGCATCTTTTTCGGGCGTTCCTCCCATCAATGCTCTTTGGAGGGCGTCTAGCAGATTTGTGTGCTCGCGCGGAACAGCAAATTGCAGATCTGGCTCACCGGCATCGGGGGTTGGTGCCGTGCCATCGATCCTGACGCCAATCACAGGGCGGCTTAGTTGGCGGGAGAAGCGCACAGTGTGCGCGGTACCCGATTTGCGCTTCCATTCGACCGGGATGGTGGCCCGCCCGAGCGCAGCTTGAAGGCGGTTGCGCCAGACAAATTGGTTCGCCGAAGGTCCCTGGGTTGGCAAGTATTCAGTCATGACCACGCCCCCGGCCTCTAGGATCGCCTCGGTAAGGGGCGCGTGCTTCGCGGGATATGGATCCAGTATGCCATTACCGAGCACTGATATCGTTGGGAGGCCTATGTGCAAGCACCATTCGTGGACCATACGGTCTACGCCGTATGCCAAGCCGCTGATGACCGGCGCTTGCGCCTCTCTGGCGCACGACACGGAATATTTGGCAAGGAACTCGCCGTCCTCCGTTGGATCGCGGGTTCCGACGATGGCTAGAGCGGGGGTCTGCAGTAGGGATAGATTTCCAGCGATGAACAGCCATTGCGGACGCATATCCTCCGGCAGGCAGGACAATGAGACTGGAAACTGAGGGTCGTCCGCGAACAGGAACCGCACTCTCTTGCGGATAAGCGACTCGGCCATCTCATCGCCTAGAGCCAGAATCTTGCGGCTGAACTCATCCCAATCGGCCACCGCCTTGGGCGGCGGCGAAACCCGCTTCGTGATCTCCGAGATATCACCTCCGTCGAGCAGCCTGGCGATCCCGGCCCGCCCTCCAAGGTCAGAAAGCGTCTTGAAGCCCACACCCCTGAGCCGACTTATCCCCAGGAAAGCGATAGCTTCCCGGTCATACGTGTACCCCTCCGCCTTGGCCTTGGCCGGCAAATAGTCATGCTCGCGGGATGTCATGACCTGATCCATCGAACTCAGGATAGATGGTCGAGATGGTCTCGCAAAGGCGTTCTCCGGTTCTTGTCTCCCGCACCGTGCGGCGACACGGTATATGCCAAGTCCTGGAGGGTCGCCACCTAACGTAGCCAGGGGTGCTAGTCGGCATCAGCTCAAGCGCTCTTGCTTCTCGCCGCCGAGCGAAGGGAGACGGCCCAAAGCGCGCGTCTGAGCCCGTCGCGCGTTGTACCTCTTTGCATAGTAGGCTGCCATCCGTGAGCCGATTTTCCAGCCGAAGATAGCGCACAACTCGGCCTCGCTCGCGCCGTTCTCATACATCAGGGCGGCAGCGGCCTTGCGAACGCCGTGCGCGGTGCACTGCGACGGCAGCCCCGCCTGGTCGCACCAGTCGTCAAACGCCTGATCGAAGCCGCTGTAGGAGTAGGGGCGGCCATACTTGTTGAGCACGAACCGCCCGTGGCCGGCTTCTGTCGCGGCGATGGTGCGAGCCAGCTCGGGGTGGATTTCGAGCTGACGGCGCTTGGGGAGGGGGCGGTGCTTGCCTAGCGCAGTAGACCGCGAGCCCTTCCATTCGGTCCAGTGCAGCTCGGTCCCCCGCGCCTTGACGTGGAACGGCCCAAGCCGAAAGGCGTCGCTCTTGCGAACGCCTGCGTAGTACATGAGCGCGAAGGCCATGCGAGCGCGAGTGCCGATAGGATGACGGGCCATGTACGCCTCGAGGTGCCCGTCGTCCCATGTGAAGAAGCCTTCCTCCTGGTCGTTATAGGGCCGCAGCCAGACGAAGCCGGATGCCGGGTTGTCGCCAGTAAAGCGCTCATGCTTGCGCGCCCAATTAAACATGAGCCGCAGCGCCTTCGCGCAGTTGTCGGCGACAGTCGGATGCCTTCGCAGTTGATGGCTAATCGCCTCGACGTGTATCGGCTTCATCTGCTCGGCGATCCACTCGCCGTACGCATCTTTGCCGTCCTTCGTGCGCAGGGCGCAGACCTTGAGCAGGTTGCGCCGGTACATCTTCTGCGTCCCCCCTGCGTCGAGCGCAGCAAACTCGTCGCTCGCCATGAACGCGTCGCAGAGATGGCGCAATGATCCAGGTTCGCCGGGGTCGGAACGATCGCCAAAGCGGCGTACGTACTCGGGGTTGGTGGTTGGCTTGCAGATGACTTTAGGTCGCTCAGGCCGGATGGGATTGCCGCTCGCTTTCGCTTCGGCGAGCTTGTTCGTCGCCTTCTCGGCAGCGTAGTACGCGCGATCCATCGCCGCTGTGTCGGGTTCGGCATCGAGCCGAATGCGGGGGAAGCCCGGCCGGCGATAGTAGTAGACGGCCTTGCCGCGTTGGCTGACTTGCGGGTTGAAGTACCGAGTGCCCTTGCCTACGCGCGCCATTGATCAACTCTCAACTTGTCTTTCACGTCAGTCCTCGTTGTTTCTTGTTTGGACAATTTGTCCAAGCTCGTATCAGTATACGGACTGTTTAAGGTGGGACAATCGAAGGCCCAGCGTTCGGAAGCTGCTGTAAACGCTGTCAAATTCTGGGTGGGATCAACCTAGGCCGCTGCTTTTGCTGCTCATCGCGCTGCGGCTGCTGCTCGATGTAGTCGTCCAGATCGGCGATATCCCAGACGGTCTGCCCAAGAATCACCTTCGGCTGCGGTGCTTCCTGCCGCGTCACGGCGCGGGCAAACTTGCGCACGTTGATGCCGACGTAGAGCGCCGCCTCGCGCAGAGCCAGCCCTCGGCGCGGCTGCGTTCTCTTGCGCAGCTCGCGCCAAGGCACTCGGGGCGTCAGCTCCTTCGGCATGAATCAATCGTCGTTGGTGACTGCCGCGCTGAGCTTCACCGCCAGCGCAGCATCGTTGGTGGAGACGTAGGTCGTGGCCTTGTCGTCGCCGTTGCGCGGCCAAATCACCACGGCGAAGGCGAGATCGGCGGTCGTGCGCCAGCTGAGCATCTCGGCGACGCGTTCGCCCGCCATCGTGGTGAGCTGGCGCTGCGTCGGCTCTGGCGGGCGTGGTCGGTCGGCGCTCATGACGACACGCGCCCGCCAGGCCGCCGGTCGAGGCCGCGGTCGGCGATCAAAATGAGCAGGGCGTTCATCCGATCGAGCGCGTGGTGGCGGCTCGCATAGGGACCGAGGCGCATGATCGGGCCGAGCCCGTCATACTCGACCACGGCGTACTGATTCAGGCCGGGGCTCTCGACGATGCCGTATCTGTCGTGTTCGTTGTCGTTCACGGCTTTCCTCCACCAGATCAGGTGCATTAGCTGGGCTTCCCCTTGGTTAGTGTCTCCTCGACTTTGGCGAGCGCGCGATCCGACAGCTGGCGGAACCAGCGCTCCTCACTGATCAGCTTCCTGCGCAGCTCCTTGGCGGTAAGCGGCCCGGCGCGGGTGAATTTGGCGCGCAGCTCGCGCACGCGGATTGCGCACTGCACCGCTTCGAGGAGGACAACCTCCAGCTCGGTCATTGCTCGACCTCGCTGGCGCGGATCGCATGCGCGGCCAGCGTGTCGAAGCCGCGGTCCAGCACGACGGACTCGCGCAGCGCCGCAGACTTCTCGTCGCTGCCCCGCGTCGCCTTGAAATAGCGCGCCTGGGCGGCGCGCATGTCGACGCCGACGCGCACCGCCTCCAGCAGTAGCCTCTCCAGCGGGGTCATGGCTGAAACTCCCTGCGGGCTTCGGTGATCGCCTGATTGAGACGCGCCATGTCGGCGTGGCTACCGCCGTTGTCGGGATGGGCCTTGCGCGCCTTCTCGCGGTACTTGCGCTCGGCGTCGGCGAGCGTCGCCTCGCGGCCGCAGTCGAGGATCATGCGCCAGCTGTACGCGGCGTTGGGCGGCGGCAGCGCGGTGAACCCGGTAAACGTGGCGCGGATCAGCTGTAGCGACCCGTGTCTGAGCTCCACCCGACGCGCCTCGATGATGTGGTGAATGGCCTGCAAATTGTCGGCGAGCGTGACGTAGCGGTCGACCGGGATGCACACGGCGATCGCGTCCCACTGGAAGTAGACCGCCACGCCGGGGTCGGCCGGGCGCTCGTCGCCCAGCGAGTAGTTGGAGCTGATGACCAGCGCGCTGATCGGCTTGCGGCTGTCCTTGCCGAACAGCTCCAGCGACCGGCGCACGTTGCCCAACGACGAGGCGAGCGTCGTCTTGAATTTCGAGCGCTCGCGCTCCTTGGTGCGCGGAAAGCCGGGCGGCCACGCGAGCGGGTACGCCTGCTGGGTCATGGCGAGGGCTCGTCGTGATCGGCCTCAAGGCCGAACCATCGTTCGGCGCAGGGAGCGCAGAACACGCACGCGTTGCTGCTCGCGTCCCACATCCTCAGCGGCACCGCCTCTTCGGGGATGGCCGCGCCGCAATAGGAGCAGTCGTCGCGCTGCGGCGCGTCGGCGGCGTCCCAGCGCACGCGCGTCCAATCGAAACTGGGGCGAGGCGACAGCGTGGTCATCGGCCCGGCTCCTCGTCGTCGTCCTCGTGCGGGGCGAGCAGCTCGATGGCCTCGACGAACATCGCCAGGCCCTCGCGTGCCACGAGCGCGGCGAACAGCAGGCGGTGCGCCGCCTGGCGTGGCGTCTCGCGGTAGTCGCGCGCGAGCTTGACGATGGTCGCCGACAGGGGCGGCTCCAGCTCCAGCACGATGGTCAGCTCGGGCGGCTTGGGTGCGTCGCTCATTTCAGATCCTCGTCAGCCGGAGATTTGCCCGCCGCCCGGCTGGGTTACGCGCGCCAGTGCAGCCTCGAGGTGCTTCGTGAGGCTGCGCTCGCTCCACGGCTGGCCGCGCGGGTTGGGTCGCACCTCCGTCGCGTTCATCAGCGCCACGAGCTTGACCATGGGCGCATGGGCGTTGGCGCGCAGGATGTCGGCGAACGTCGTGACGATGAGCTCGGTGCGCTCGGCCGACCGCCTGCTGTTCATGTCGCGCAGCTGCTTGAGAGCCTCGGGTGAAAAGCTGCGCTTGGTCTTGTAGCGCGGGCCGTCGAGCGCCGGCGCGTCGTCTGCGCCCTTGATGAACAGGTTTTCGACCTCGCCCAGCTCGCCGAGCCCAGCCGCCAACTCGCCGAAATCGAGCGACGTGCGGATGCGTGCCACGTAGATCATGCCTCTCGCCATAGGCCGGGTCATGACACCTTCCCCTGCGAGATCGCGGTGCGCCGGGTCTGGACGTCAAAGCGCCATTTGCTGCCCTTCGTGCCGGTGATCTTTGCGATGCGCTCGGCGTTCTGCTCCAGCAGGAGATCGACATCGCCTTGCGTGCGCGTCATCGACAGCAGCTCATAGAGCGCGTTGATCACGGCATCCTGCCCGACCATGTTCGGCGGCAGTCGCCAGTTGCGCTCCTGCTCGGGCTCGGGCTCGGCCAGGGGCTTGCCCTCGGGCGGGGCGGGATCGCCTGCGTCGGCTCCCGTCCCGGCGACGTGGGGTGTCGCTGTACCCTCGGGCGGCACCGGCCCAGCCGTCGCGGTCTGGTTTGCCGTGGTCGGTGCAACCTCGCTATCGCTGCGACGCGGCTCGGCCGGGATCGGCGCGGGCCAGATGTCGTTGAGCGTGGCGAGCCCTTGCTGGATCGCCCTGATCTGGGTGATCAGCCCGGCGACCTCGCGCGCGGTCCATTCGGCGGCGACGCGCCCGAGCTGCTGCTCGACCCGCTTGAGATCGACGCCGATCTCGTTGAGCCGCTCAAGCGCTCGCGCCTTGGCCTCGGGCAGCTTCGCGCCGACGCGCCGGACCAGATCGTTCTTCGCCTCGTCGAAGCAGAAATTGGTGTAGGGCCGGATCGCGTTAGCGATCACGTTGCGGGTCGCCTTCGACGCGCCGATGTTGAACGCGATCTCAAGGCGGCGACCTTCGTCCTCGCCGCCCAGCCGCGACCCGCCAATTTTGCGCTGCAGGAACGGGCGAATGACGCTGGTGCCGCGCTCGTGATCGATGAACCGCGCGAGGAAAATCCAGCTGTGCCCGATGTCGATCGGTCGACAGTCGATCTCGGCGTTGCCATATGCCTGCAGGCAGGCCATCGCGCCGTCGATGCTTATGCCCTCGATGTAGTCGGTGCCGCCGCCCTTCTTCTTCACCGGGAACGAGTAGTAAAACTCGTTGGACGCCATGGCGGCGGCCTCCTTGATGCGCATCAGCACCTTCGGCTGCTCGCGCTCGACCTCGCAGCGTCGGGCGGTGATCGGCGCGAAGTGCAGCGCGCTCAGCTTGGTGAGATCGTCGGCCGAGAGCGTCGACAGGGCTCGCCCAGGCGGCGGCGCTTCCGCTACCAAGACCTCTTGGATGCCGGGGCCGCCGAGATCGTCGAGGATGTCAGTCACTGCCATGGTCAGCTCCTATCGCTCCTTGTTGCGGGGTGGGCGCTCGCGCGCGGGGACGATGAACGGCGGCGCGGGATAACCGGCGTCGCGAAGGATCGAGCGCAGCAGCGTCACGCCGAGATCGACCTGCCCCGACTCGATCCGCTGCAGCGCGTTCGTCAGCTCGTCCGCTTCGGTCTTGGTCATGGCTGGATCAGATCGGCGACGACTAGGAACGCAGCGACGAGCAGCAACACGAGCGAGATGCCGAGCAGGATGCGCCGGTCGCCGGGCTTGGGATCGTGCATCGACGACGGCCAGCCGGGGCCGATGTGCGTCACGAGCCACAGCGCGCCGAACACGGCACCGAGGAACAGGCAGGCGAGCGCGCCGTAGATCATGACGCCATCTCCTTGCGCCGGAATTCAAAGCCTGCCGGGCAGCGTTTGGCGTCGCCCTTCGTCTCGCGCGCCAGCGCGCTGGCGAGACGCGTCGCGACGACCAAGGCGGCCGATCGGACGGTGGGGTCTTTGCCGTAGCTGCGCAGCGCCTTGTCCTCGTCGACGACGATGGCGAAGTGGGTCACGCGCAGCGAGCTGGCGCGGTCGCTGAGATCGCCGCGCACGCGGGCACGACGAGCAGGCTTGGCGGCGGCCCGCTGGGCTTCCTCGAGCTGCTGCTGCGCGCGCTGGACCTCCAGCTCACTCTCGATGGTGCCATCCTGCTGCGCTGCCTCGCGGGCAGCGTCCGCCTGGGCGGCAGCGTCCCTTGCCAGCCGGGCGCGCTCGGCCGCTTCGGTGTCGAGGCGATCCTGCTCGTGCTTGAGCCACGGCCCGAGCTTGTCGCGCATGCGGGTGATGGCGATGCCGATCAGCTCCAGCGGCTGGCGGTAGCGGATGCGCACCGCCGCGATGGCGAGATCGAAGGGCGCGCGCTCGGCCTTCATGGCGGCTTCCAGATCGTCGCGATTGTCGCGCAGCTGCTTGAGCAGCTCCTGCGCAACGCCCGCCATCTCGGCGTCGACGATCTCGGGCCGCTCGGCGCTCCAGCGGTTCGTGGTGCTGACCAAGTCGCGCATGCGCTCGATGGGATCGGGCGGCGGCTGATTGTGGCCGATGCCAGGCGTATCGGTCATGGCTCAGAACCTCGGCGGCAGGGCGCGCAGATCGATGCGCTCGCGCGGGTTGGCGGCGGGATGGTGGGGCGCATGCCGACGTGCCCAGCGCGTGCGACGGCGCATGAAAGCGTACTCGCGCGCGGTGATGCGATGGCCCGAGCAGTAGGGCCATGCCGCCTCGAACACGTCGACCGGCACGCGGCAGCTCTGCTCCTTGTCGAAGCGGCAGCTGCGCCCGTCGATGGCGACGCACCAGCGCGGCGATCGATCCTGCCGCTCGCCCTCGATCACGGGCGCGCCGTGCCAGATCATCACGGGCACCTCGATGCCGCCTTTGACGAGTCGCAACGTGTAGAAGCCCCGCTCGGGCAGATCGGGCCGGACGCTCATGGCTCAGTGCCCGAGGAGAACGAGGGAGCCGAGCTGCAGCGCGAGCAGCGTCAGGCAGAGGAGAGCAGCGATCCGTACCGCGAGGATCAGCGCGTGGCGGCGACGGCTACGACGGATACGGAGTGGAATGTGAGAGACGATGATCGTCGGCATCGCGGCCTCCCTCGCCATGCGGGAAGGGTGGCTCAGCCGCGGCCGGCCTCGCAATCGATTTTTTAGACAGATTGACCAAACACCAGATGTGGCGTCGCTGCTTTTGGTCGATTCGTTTAAGCGCCAGATGATCGTTCGTAGACGATCACTCTACCTATGCGGGTCAGCTCCGTTGTCGTCGAGCGGCGGCTTGCGCGACCGCGTCGCGCGCTTGCGCTTCGGTTTCGACTTGGGCTCGACGGCGCCTATAGTCTTCGATGCCTTCACGTTGCCTTGCTGGATCAGCTGGCGCACCTTCGGCTTGAGCGAGTCGAGCGTTCCGCCATAGAGCCAGTTGAAGTCAACGCCGTGCTCGGCGACAACGACGGCGGCGGTGTCGGCATCCAGCGCACGCCGCCCTGTCTCGTAGTTGTACCAGCGTTGCGGCGTGAGCTTGACGCTGCGCGCCATCTCCGATGCGTTGCCATACAGTCGCTCTCGCAACAGCAGCAGACGCCCAGCAATCTCCTTCTGTCGCTTCTTCCCTTTAGATGCCAAGCAAAACCTCCGACCCCCGTGATTGTTCCTTCGGCACGCCGTGCTCGCCCATAGACACCCTGTTTAAGAGTGTAACGGATTGTTTAAGAGACTTTCCAGCGCGACGCGAGCGGCATTTGATTACAGGGGGCTGACAGCGACCCAACATTTGGGGAGTTGGTTCGTTCCGTGGCGCTGCAATGAACGACCAGTTATCCACCGTTTTCGATTATGCGACTTGTCGATTTAGACAGATTGGCGAAAGTCCGCGCCCATGCGGGACCTCAAAGTCATCACCGATCTGTGTGACGCGCTGGGCGGCCTGTCGGCGACGGCACGGGAGTTGTCGATCCCCGACCGGCCACTGACGCCGCAGCACATCTATAACTGGAGAAAGCGCGGCAGGGTTGCGCCAGAGCAGCGGCTCAACTTCCTCACTGTGTTTAACCGGGTGATGCCCAAGCGTAAGCACCTCGATCTGACGTGGCTTGCCAGTCCCGCTGCCAACAGCAACGGGAGTGCATCGCATGGCGGAAAGAGCAGGCGGAAAGCGCCAGCGCGCAAAGCGCGGCGGCGGTCGGCGCGGCAAGCGCGGCAACGGGGCGACGCCCGGCCCCGGCCATAACTCGGGCGAAGTTCCGTCCGAGGTAATCCAGAGGCACTACGCCCAAATCGGCACGGCGCTCAAGGCGAGCAAGGCCGCCGACGAGGTGGCGAAGAAGAAGCGGGCCGCGTTGCAGAACGCCTACAAGGCGGCGAAGTCGGACGGCTGTCCGGTCGACGCCATGAAGGACGCCCGCAAGCTCAACGACGGCGACCATGCCGAGGCGATCCTGCACTACAAGGACGTCGGTCGCGTGCTGGAGATCACCGAGAGCGAGCTGCCGCTGTTCCGCGAGATCACGCTGCCGCCGCCAGTCAACGCGTACCTGGCGGGCAAGCAGGCGGGCCGCGAAGGCGCGCCCGCCGACAGCAACCCCCATCAGCCCGGCTCCGAGGAGTTCGTGCGCTGGGGCGAAGGCCACCAGAGCGGCGTCGACGCGGCGGTGGAGAGCTTCCGCGGCGGCGTGCCCGCGAGCTGATCACGGATGGGCGCGATGGCGATCCGCGTCCTCGCGCTCGACTGCTCGACCAATGTCGGCTGGGCGGTCTTTGAGAGCCCAGTCGGGCGCGTGCGCTTCGATACGTGGCGCGCGCCCAAGAGCTTCCTGCACGCCAACTATGGCCGCTCGTTCGTCGCGCTGGAGCAATGGCTCGTCGATCAGCTCTTGCGCTACGTCCCCGACGTGGTCGCCTTCGAGGCCCCCATCATGCCCTTCGCCGGGTTCATCGAGCAGCGCTCCAGCCTCGACATCGTGCGCCTGCTGGTCGGCATGGCGTCGGTGGTCGAGCTGGTCGCGACCCGCGCGGGCGCCCACTGCATCGAGGTGCCGGTGCCAACCGCCAAGAAGCGGCTGTCCGGCGACGGCCGGGCCACCAAGCGCCAGATGATCAACGCGGCGATCAACCTGGGCCATCTCGTCGAGGACGATCATCAGGCCGACGCCATCGCCGTCGCGCTCGCGGCCTACGACCACATCGGGGCGTCGTGAGTGCGCGGGCGCTAGAAGCGGTCGCGCCATGAGCATCAACGACCAGCCGAAGGATCGGCGGCCACAGTGGCTGCTGCGCAAGTGCGCCCAGATCAGCCAGCGCCGCAAGGACCGCTTCGGCGAGATGCCCGAGAACCTCGAGGAGTGGTGGCGGCAGATTCTGCAGGCGGCGACCGACCTGCGTCTGGAGACGAGCCCGCGCGATTGGGAGCGCTGGCCCGAATGATCACCGATCCGATCAAGGTGCGCCGCATCGACTTCTCGCCCGACGAGTGGCTCGCTGCCACGCTGCGGCTGACCGCCATCGAGAAGGGATGTTACTGGACGGTCTGCGCCCTGATCTACAGCAAGGGCGGACCGATCGACGACGATCCGCGCTGGATCGCGAGAAATTGTGGGTGCGATGTCAGGACGTGGAAGGCCGTGCGCCGGCGCCTGCTCGCGCTGGGGAAAATCGAGCGCATCGAACCGCCGAAAGGCCCAATCAACGCCATTTCCGGCTGTGGGCAAATTACCAACCGACGCTGTGAGCAGGAGCTGAACAAGGCGAGAACGCGGACGATCTCCGCGCGATCTGCTGCTGATCGTTCGGCGATCTCCCGGCGATCTCGCAGAGATCGCGGGCGGCTTTCATGAGCCATCAACCACTTAGCGCGAGCGGACGCATAAAACACGCTCAAGCTAACCATCAACCATCAATTCTTACTGTCATAGAGAGCATTACTGATGCCGCGCGCGCGAGAGTGCGAGCGCTGGCGCGCTCCGCACGCGCGACACCACCGACGACACCACCGATCACTGAGGCCAGCGAAGGAGGTCAGCGATGGCGAATGCCCGCAAGCGCAGGGCACGCAAGGCACGGCGTGCCGTCAACCGAGGCGACCGCGTGAAGGCGACACCCGAGACGCTCGCCAAGCTGCGGCCGCATCCCCTCGAGGTGCTGCTCGCCCGTGGTCGAGAGGACGGCGGCATCGACGCCGATCAGCTGCAGTGCGCCGAGGAGATCGTCGACGCCTTCGCCGCCATCACGCGTGGCCTTGGCATCAAGGGCGCGATGCTGGAGCGGATCGGCGGCGCTGGGCACGACGAGCTGAGCCCGCGTGAGGAGCGCCTGTCGGTGATCTGGTTCGCATGGGCGGCCGAGCTGCCGCGACGCCTGCTGCCGCGCCCGGTGGTCGTCGTCGAGCTGATCGCCGCCGTGCGCCCCGCCAAGTCGGACGACATTCGACGGCTCGGTCGTGCCCTCGATCTGTGGGCGAAGGTGCGCCAAGACAGCGCGCGGCCTGTGCGCGAGGTTTCAACAATTCGTCCAAATCTGCTTGACAGCTACCAGACGCGTTTGACAGTCTCCGGTCGCTGAGGTGTGTCCGCCGCAGATGCCGACACGACCCGCCCTCCATCAACCTCACTTCGCCAAGACCGCCGAGCAGCGAGCCCTGGCCGAGCGCGAGCGCATGCGAGAGCGCGACGCGCAACGGCCCAGCAGCAGCGAGCGCGGCTATGATCGCGAGTGGCGCGAGCTGCGCGCCTCCTTCATCCTCGACCACCCGACGTGCTGTGTGCGGGGCTGCGGTCGACCGACGGTCGACGTTGACCACGTCGAGGACATCCGCGCCCATCCCCACCGTCGCCTCGACCGGACGAACCTGCGCCCGTTCTGTCACGCGCACCATGCGCAGCGTACCGCTCGTGAGCAGGGCTTCGCTCGACCGCGTGAGCTGCGCGACGGTGCTCGCGTCTCGACACGGGGCGCCCTCTACCCTGATTGGCTGCGCCCCTCGCGCGTGCCGCTCCAGCTCGTGTGCGGCCCTCCTGCAGCAGGCAAGTCCCAATTCGTCAACGAGCGCGCTTCGTTCACCGAGCTGGTTCTCGACCTCGACGAGATCAAAGCCGCGCTGTCCGGCCTGCCGATCTACCAGCCCGGCCTGGCATGGCGAGGGGAGGCCCTGCGCCACCGCAACGCCTCGCTGGGCCGCCTGTCCGGTCATCATCCGAATGTCTCCGGGGCTTGGCTCATCGTCGGCGAGCCCACGCCGCAATGGCGTCAGTGGTGGCGCGAGCGGCTGCGGCCTCTCGTGGTGTGGGTCATGCCGACCCCCGCTGATGTCTGCCACGCCCGCATCGATGCCGACCCTCGCCGCGAGTTGGTCCGCGATCTGCACCACGTTGCAGTCGACGACTGGTGGAGACGCTACGAGCCGATGAAGGGCGACCGCGTGGTCAATGCTCAGGGGGGATGATCCGCCACAAAGCCGTGGCCGCCGAAACCCCCGCACACAGCCCGGCAAATCCGGGCGCAAATCCAACGTACGGGGCGGAAGCCTTCGCCGCTGACCGATACCGGCATCTTGAGGGGCGGCGAAAGTGCATTTGCGCTCGCTCCAGCTGACGGACAGTCCGTTTTCGCACACGACCTGCCAATACAGCGGTGCCAAGTGTAGTGTACCAGTCAGAATGCGTACGCTCCTTCAATATCCCGACGCCCGCGAAATGATCGAGCACAGCCATCGCTTGATCTGGCAGTCGCGTCTAGTCCTGGCGGACTCTGAGCGATGCTTGGAGCTAGCTTTGTATCTTCGGGCCTTTCTCGCCTGCCTCGCCGCGCCCGTTGAGGCAAGCTCATCGGGAGATCGCCCAACCGAGTAGACGTGAAGCCGTCGGAGGCATCATGGCCACAAGGACGGCAACCAAGAGCGACGAGCTCCAGTTGGACATGACGGCGCTTAACGTCGAGCAGCGCGACCCGCGCCAGCTCAAGCCGCACCCCAAGAATTCGCGCTTCCACCCCGAAGTACAGCTCAAGCAACTGGCAGCGTCCTTGCGCCGGTTCGGCATCACCAAGCCGATCCTGATCGATGACGACGACACGATCCTTGCGGGGCACGCGACGACGCTCGCCGCCATCGAGTGCCGACTGCACACCGTGCCGGTGGTCGTGGCGCACGGCTGGACCGACCAGCAGAAGCGGGCCTACCTGATCGCAGACAACCGGCTCGGCGAGAAGTCGACATGGGACAGCACGCTGCTGGCGCTGGAGATCGGCGCTCTCAAGCCCATCGGCGACGATCTCGCGGCGATGGGCTTCACTGACAAGGATGTCGCCGCAGCCCTGCGGCGGGCAGGCCCCGACAAGCACGGCAGCGAGCAGCAGCTCGGCGACGGGCTCGCTTATCGGGTGATCGTCGACTGCCGCGACGAGTCGCACCAGACCGAGCTGATTGAGCGCTTCGATGGTGAGGGCCTGAAATGCCGCGCGTTGATCTCGTAGTCCGCAGTCCCATCGCGCACACGCCGCGCGCCCGCCAGCTGGAGGCGCTGTTTGACGTGCCCGCCATCGAGCAGAGCGAGCGCGAATGGCACGGCGAGGTGCCCATCGACGCGCGCGACTGGAACGTCGGGCTGATCGTGGGGCCATCGGGCAGCGGTAAGTCGACGATCCTCCGCGATCTGTTCGGAGAGCCAGCGACGTTGACGTGGGGCGGCGCGTCGGTGATCGAGGATTTCGACCGCGCCCTGTCGATGAAAGAGATCTCCGATATGTGTCAGGCGGTCGGCTTCAACACCATTCCGGCGTGGCTGCGCCCCTACAGCGTGCTGAGCAACGGCGAGCGCTTCCGCGTCGAGCTGGCCCGCCGTATGCTGGAGACGACCGGCGTCGTCGCGGTCGACGAATTCACGTCGGTGGTCGACCGCCAGGTTGCGAAGATCGGCGCGCATGCCGTCCAGAAGAGCATCCGGCGCACGGGCAAGCGATTCGTTGCAGCGTCGTGCCACTACGACATCCTCGATTGGCTGCAGCCCGATTGGACACTGGAGCCCGCCTCGATGTCGTTCACATGGAGGGAGCTTCGGCGACGACCGGACATCACGGTCGAGCTTCGCCATGTCGAGTATCGCGCGTGGGAGCTTTTCGCGCCGTTTCACTATCTGACTGCCGAGCTGAACCACGCCGCGCGCTGCTGGTGCCTGTTCGTCGACAGGCAGCCGGTGAGCTTCGCCGCCGTGCTGCATCGGCCGACCAATCGCCCAACACGCATCAAGGGCGTGTCGCGGCTCGTGACGCTGCCCGACTGGCAGGGGCTGGGGCTCGCGCTGATCCTCGTCGACCATCTTGGCGCGCTCTACGCCGCGCAGGGCTTCGAGCTGCGGACCTATCCCGCGCACCCGGCGCTGATCCGTTCCTTCGACCGATCGCCCCGCTGGAAGCTGGAGAAGAAGCCCGGCCGGTTCTCCTCGAGGCCGGGCGAGACGGGCAACGCGCCTATGGGCGGGCGTCCGTGCGCGGTTTTCTCGTACTGCGGCGAGGCGGGCGATTCGGCCGAGGCGCGCGCGGCGCTCGCCGACTAAGGGGGTGTCCGCTTTGTCCCGAAAAACCGACATTGGCGTAGGACGAAGGCATGTCCGTTAGGGGCCACAAGCGTTTCCATAACGAGTGTCTGCGGGTAGCATTCGCTGTTTCTGGCGCGATGCCAGTTGCTGGCAGGCAAGCTGAGGTTGAGCGCTGGTTTTCTGAGGTCCGATGAGCTGTTAGGTAACTTTGAATGGCCGAATTTCTCTACCCCCACGGAGTTATATACGTTTTTGAAAACTCCGATGCGCAGCGCGTGAAAGTTGGCATGACGGGTATTGGCGTCAACAACGTTGGCGATCGGCTTAGAGACATCAATGACATGTGGCTAGAACGCAAGGTCACTTGCCAGATCTGTGGAGGACGTTTGGTTAGCGTCGGGGGGCTTGTTCCTGAACATGTTAAAAGTGGTAATCGTTGCTCGGGAGGGCGCGCGTTACCCCTTGAGAAAGATGTGGCGCTTGCAGAGTCTCATCTGCAAAATATTAGAAGTCGTCTCAACGAGCTTGTTGACAGTGAAAAAGGATCAGCCACTCGAATAGCTAATACGCTTGAGAAGCGATTAGAACGGTATCGACATCGCAATCGACAAGTTGGAACTTGGCAATTCAGGATAGCTTTTTTCACGAAAGGTGTTGCCGAAGTTGAATCGCTCTCACATAACATCCTCGCGGAGCATCTGGATAAGCTAGCACCATTTGGAGAAGTCTTTTGTTGCTCAGTGTCAGAAGCCACGAAAGCGGTTGAAGCAGCGCTGAGTCAGCTAGGACTGTTACATTCAGCCAGGAAAGCAACTCACTTGTGAATTCGCGAGAGCTCCGCTCTGCTTCGAAAGCCGGCATTGTACATCGTAATCGGAACGTCTGAGATGGGTCAGGAGGCGACATGCCGGGGTCGTCGCCAGATGTCCGCTTTACCCCCGGCAACGGACAGTTCGAGATTTACGGGTACCCGCCCTAGGCGCGGGTGAAAGCTCAATAGCGACCAGTCTGGCGCGGTGACCGTAGATTGCTGCCGCGTGGGGCACGATCGCGGCGGGCACGACCGATACCGCCTTGATCATCATCTGCAGGCGCGGCCCCGAGTAGCCGCGCGACAGTATGACGGGTCGACCGACCGGCAGGCGCTCCAGCTTGCCGAGTGGCCCGCCGAGGCGGCGGTATTCAGTGGTCTTGGTGCCTGCGGCGAAGGCGTCGAAGTATTCCCCCTTCAACGGCACCCATAGCGGCGTGGTCATCATGCGCACAAAGAAACCGCTCCCGGCTGCGCTGCACAAGCTCCATGGCGAGCCGGGCCGCCGTCCGACAGTGGACGCCGAGCCCGAAGGCGTCGGCGACATCTGGGCACCGCCCAGCTGGTTCGACGATCAGCAGCGCGAGCAATGGCACTACAGCGCCGAGCATGCGCCGCTCGGCCTGCTGACTGGCACCGACCGGGAAATCCTCGTCGTCTGGGTCGTCGCCTGCGTCGAGCACGCGCGCGCCTGCCAGAAGGTGCGCGAGCTGGGGCAAGTCGTCAGCACCCGCGAAGGCGGCGTGATGCAGAACCCATACCTCGGCGTGATGAACCGCCAAGCTCACATCATGCTGCGCACCGCGTCGGAGCTCGGGTTCTCGCCCGCCGCTCGCGCGGGCCTGGGCCGCACGGCGCCGGAGTTTGACCCGCATGCCCCAGCGCTCGGCCAGCCGCGCAACAACGCGCGCCTCGCGGCCTACCTCGACCGCAAGCCCGACAAGCTCAACTGACGAGACGACCGCCTATGCCCGCGCCGTCATCGCAGGCGAGATAATCGCCTGCCGCTATGTCAGGCTGGCCTGCAAGCGGCACCTGTCGGATCTGAAATTCGGCCGCCGACGCGGACTCTGGTTCGATGCCGCCGCCGCGCAGCATCGCATCGGGTTCTATCCAGCGTTCCTGCGCCACTCCAAAGGCGAGTGGGCGCGTCGCCCGGTCGAGCTGTCGTCGTGGCAGAAATTCGTGATCGGCTCGGTGTTTGGCTGGAAGCGCAAGGACGGCACGCGCCGCTTCCGCTATGTCTACGAGGAGCTGCCACGAAAAAACGGCAAGAGCACCAAGCTGGCCGGCGTCGGCCTGGACATGCTGGCGTGTGACGGTGAGCCCGGCGCCGAAATCTACGCCGCCGCGACCAAGCGCGATCAGGCGCGGATCATCTTCGATGAGGCCAAGCGCATGGTCGGCAGCTCGCCCGATCTCGCGGCGACGATTGCCCGATACAAGCTCAACCTCAGCATCGACGCCACCGCCTCGAAATTCGAGCCGCTGTCGTCCGACGACCGGACGCTCGACGGGCTCAATCCGCACTGCGTACTCGTCGACGAGCTGCACCGGCACAAGACGCGCGCGCTGCTCGACGTGCTCGACACCGCGCTGGGCGCTCGCCGCCAGCCGCTGCTATGGATCATCACCACCGCGGGCGACGACGACCCGGAGAGCGTCTACACGGCGGAGAACGACTACGCGATCAAGGTGCTGGAGGGCGCCGTCGAGGATGACAGCGTGTTCGCGTTCATCACCACCATCGACAAGGGCGACCGCTGGGACGATCCGCAGGCGTGGGCGAAGGCGAACCCCAACCTCGGGATCTCGGTCAAGCTTGACGATTTGGAGCGCCAGGCCCGCAAGGCGGCCAAGAGCGCGGGCGCACTGGTCGCCTTCAAGCGGCTACGGCTCAACGTGCGCAGCTCGGCGATGGATCGCGTCATCGACATGGCGCAATGGGCGCGCAACTCGCGGGGCCGCTTCGACCCCGACAAGCTCGACCAGCGCCGCTGCTTCGCCGGGCTCGACCTGTCGAGCAAGATCGACATCAGCGCCTTCGTGCGCCTCTACGAGCCCGACGAGAGCGGCATCATGCGGATCGCCTGCCGCTTCTGGATGCCCGCCGACACCGTCGAAGAACGCGCCGACCGTGACCGCATGCCGTACCGGCGATGGGTGGAGGAAGGATGGATCGAGGCGACCCCCGGCAACGTCATCGACCATGCCGAGATCAAGGCGGCGATCATCGCCGACGCCAAGCGGTACGACATCGAGTCGCTCGCCTTCGATCCATGGAATGCAACGCAGCTCGCCGTCGAGCTAAACGAGGCAGGCGTCGAGGCGGTTGAATTCATCCAGGGCATGCGCAGTTACACCGCGCCGACCAAGGAACTGCAGGCCCTGATCGCCGACCGCAAGCTCGATCACGGCGACAACCCCGTGCTCACCGTGATGGCGTCCAATCTCAAGGTGCAGCGCGACAAGAACCTCAACGAGATGCCGAACAAGGCGCACAGCACCGGCCGCATCGACGGGATCACCGCGCTGATCATGGCGCTGGGTCGCCGCATGACCGTGACGCAGCGCGGCGAACCCAGCGTGTTCTTCGTCTAGTGCAGCCAGTCCTCAAAAACCTCGACGCCCGGCCACCACAGCGTCAGGCGTCCGCGCAGCTCGGTGCGTACCCTCCATACGCCGAGATCGCGATTGAGGGCGCGATACAGCTTCGGCCGCCGCTGCAGCGCCCGGAAGATGTCGACGGTGCGCTGTCGCAGCTTGATCGCGTTGTTGCACGCCACGCCGAGAAACAGGCGTCGCTCGACCGGCACGACGACGAGTGTCAGGTCGAGCTGCGTGAGAAGGCGCGCGAACGGCTGGTGCCGGTCCGCAACGAAATAGAATGAGCGATCATCCGCCCCTGCCGGGTGGATGCGCTCTCTCGTGGCGGCTCTGATCGTCGCCTCCGCCTCATAGTCGTCGTCGATCTGGTAGTGCCCGCACTCGTGAACCTCGGACCATCTAAACAACGCCCGCTCCGTCATGTTCGGCTCCTCCGGGTTTTTTGTTCTGGCCCGCTGCGGCTGGCGGGTCGACTTGGGCGGGTTGCGCTCCCGCACGTCGCGACGAGGGGGAAGCTGTGCTCGTCGCGTGGTTCAAGATCGTACAGATGCCGCGGCTTCACACGCAACCGTCTTAAACAGATTGTTCTCAACAGATCGTGTAAAGCGTGCGCCCAGAAAGGTCACAGCCATGACAACGATCAAGAGCAAGCGCCCAAGAGCTGGACTCGGGCTTGGCTCGGCGATCACGCCTGATCGACTCGTCTCGCGCAGCGCGCACGCAGCCACCACGCGGAAGCCGAAGCAGGTACGGTCGAGCAAACCGGCGCGACCGGTGCGAGAGACTCGCAAGCCGCCGCGCTAGAGCGGCGTTCCCCACAAACCAGACCAGTACAGCAGGCATCGCTCGCCGGGCTCGATGTCCCACGCGCGACTAACGGGCGCCATGTCAATACCGGCATCTCCTGCGGCGTGGCCGATGCGAAACGCAGCGCGCTGCCGCGCGCGATCATCATCGAAGCTCAGCACGAGATAGCGGCGATCCGGCGGCTCGTCGACCACCGAGCCACTCACGACGCGCAGCTCGTACCAGAGCCGCTTTAGCAGCTCGAGGAACGGCCAGACCTCGCGCCGAACGACGATGCCCGCACCCATCGGATTTCAACAAATCGTCTAAAGGGGGAGACCATGCCCTCAAACCGCACCGCGCCGCAAGTGGGCGTGGCGATCTCGCGCGCCGTCACCATCGAGAAGGCCGCGAGCGACGGCCTGCGCCGCGTGCGCTTCGTCGCGTCAGACGAAACTGTGGATCGCTATGGGGACATCATCCGCGCCAGCGGCTGGCAGCTCGACAACTTCCGCAAAAACCCCGTGCTGCTGTTCGGCCATCAGTCGGGCCAGCTGCCGGTCGGCAAGGTCGACCCGATCGCCGTCGAAGGCACGCGCCTGATCGCGCACGCCGAATTCACGCCCGAGGGCATGTCGAGCTTCGCCGACACGGTGTGGGCGATGGTCGATCAGGGGTTCGTCCAGGCCGCATCGGTCGGCTTCCTGCCGCTCGCCGCGCCCAACCCGATCTTCGATGCCGACAAGCATCTCACTGGCTTTGAATTCATCGCTCAAGAGCTGCTGGAGCTGAGCGTCGTCACGGTTCCCGCGAACCCGAACGCGCTGCAGCTCGCCAAGAGCTTCGCCTTGTCAGGCGAGGAAATGCGCTGCCTGTTCGACGACGGGGCTGCCGCCCGCGTCGCAGCCGCAGCGCGCACCCGCACCATCACTCTTTCCCGCCTCGGCAGGCATCAGGCGGCCCCCACCCCCGAACGGGGAGCTTAGTCATGTCTATTCGCAAGCAGATCGAGGCGCTCCAGAAGAAGCGGAACGCCCACCTCGACGCTATGCAGGCGTTGAGCGATACGGCGGCCAACAACAACCGCCTGTTCAGCGAGGACGAGCAGAAGGCCTTCGACAAGGATCAGGGCGAGGTGCGCGACATCGATGCGCAGCTTGACCGTCTGAACGAAGCCGAGAAGCAACTCGCCGGTCGGGCGCAGCCCGCGCCGACCCCGACGCCACAGCCGACGCCCCACCTCGAGGTCAAGCCCTACAAGGGGTTCAAGGGGCAGGGCTTCGTCCGGCTCGCGCTCGCGGTCGGTCGCACCAAGGGCAACTTCCAGATGGCGGCCGAGTACGCCGCGCGCTGGAAGGATCAGACGCCGGAAGTGTACGAGGTGCTCGCGCAGATCGCGCGCTCGGGGCAGCTTCCCGGCGAGGTCTACCGCGCCGCCGTCGCGGCCGGAACGACCACCGATGCGCAGTGGGCTGGCCCGCTGGTGTACGCGCAGAACCTCGCCAGCGAGTTCATCGAGTTCCTGCGTCCGGCGACCATCATCGGCAAGCTGCCGCTGCGCCCTGTGCCCTTCAACGTGTCGATCCCGCGGCAGACGGGTGCCGCGTCGGTCGGCTGGGTCGGTCAGGGCATGTCGAAGCCTGCCGGCCATCTGGCGTTCGATCGACTGCCCATCCCCTGGGCCAAGGTCGCGGTGATCGTCGTCATCACCGACGAGCTGGCGCGCTTCTCCGACCCGAGCGCCGAGCAGCTCGTGCGCGACGATCTGGTGGCGTCCATCGCGACGTACCTCGACGGGCAGTTCACCGATCCCGCGGTGGCGGCGGTCGCGAACGTCAACCCGGCGTCGATCACCAACGGCGTTGCGCCCATCGTGGCCGCGACCGGCGGCGTTGCCGACATCAACACCGCGTTGACGCAGGCGATCCAGCAGCTCATCGCAGCCAACATGCCGTTCACCAGCGTCTACTGGCTGCTGAACGCCGGCACCCGCGTGGCGCTCCAGAACCAGCGCATCCCGACCTATCTCAACTACGCGTTCCCGGAGATGGCCGCTGGCAATCTCAAGGGCTACCCGTGGGTCGAGAGCAACACGATCCCGCTCGGCACGGCGATCCTGGTCGACTGCTCGCAAATCCTGCACGCCGCCGATCCGGTGGTAGACATCGAGGCGAGCAACGAGGCGTCGCTGCAGATGGACAGCGCCCCAGCGACCCCGCCGGCGCCGCTGATCTCGCTGTGGCAGCAGAACATGCTCGGCATCAAGGCGGAGCAGTATCAGTATTGGGCCAAGCGGCATAACGGCTGCGTCTCCGTGGTCACTGGTGTCGTGCCGACCTCGATCGCCGACGAAGGCGCGCCCACGTCGGGCAGCGGTCGCCATCGCTGAGCATCGCATGAGGAGGGGGGCGGACGAGCGCTCCACGCTTCGTCCGTCCACCTAAGCCGGGGCCATCGTGCCCCGATGTTCTTTCTCGCCAAAAAAGACCCCGCCGAAGCGGGGTCCAAAGTTCGTCGTTATCGAGCTGATCAGCTCTTGATGCGAAAGACGACGCCGCCGCGCTCTCCGTCGTGCTCCTTCGTCACGCTGTGTAGCTTGCGGACCTTGTCGCGGATCGCCGCGCGCACCTCGCGCGCCGTCTTGAAGCCCTTGATCGCCTTGGCGGCCTCCTCGTTGGTCGCGCCGTTCTTCGTCTTGAGCAGCGCGATCAGCTCGACGACATGCGGGGCGAGTGGCTTCGCCGGGCGCGTGTCGGGCACGGGCTTCTTCGTCGCCTCCGGCTTCGTCGCTGTCGCTGCAGCTGCTGCGGGCTTCTTCGTCTCGGTCGCCTTCGGCGCGGTGGCCTTGGGCTTGGCGGCCTTGGGCTGCGCCTTCGGCTTCGCGGTCTTGCTCTTAGCAGCGGCGTTGGGCTTGGCGCTCTTCGCGGCGGCGGTCGTGTTCGTCGTGGCAGTCATTGATCTAGTCCTCTGTCATCTTCGTTTAGACGAAATGTCCAAACTCAAGACATCCTAGCGGGACGGCCCGACCTGTCGGCGTCGGCGAGCCGCGGATTGTCGCAGGCAAAAAGCCAAGCCGGTCAACACTTCCACGTCGGGGAGCGCGCGCCATGACTGATCAGCTCGCTGTCCCGGCGTCGCCGTCGATCCTGTCGCGTCTCGGCGCTGCTGGGCGCGCGGCGTGGCGCTCGCTGGTCAATGCGGGTGGCGGAGGCGTGAATTGGTACTGGCCGCCGATGGGCTTCGGTGATCGCGGCCCGCCCGGCTCGTGGCAGATGAACCTCAACGCGGGCATGGGCTCGCCCGAGCTGATCGCCTTCTCGGCGGTCTACGCCTGCACGTCGATCATCAGCGGCGACATCGGCAAGCTGCCGGTGCAGGTGTTCCACGTCGACATGAAAAGCGGGGCGCGCGAGCTGCAGCGCCGCGACTACTACGCGCAGCTGATGCGCGAGCCCAACGAGTACCAGACCGCCGCCGACTTCATGCAGCTCTACGTGCTGAGCGCGCTCCTGCAGGGCAACGGCTACGCCTTCGTGCGCCGCAACGCCCGCGCCGAGATCAACGAGATGCACGTCCTTGATCCGCGCACTACGCGGCCCTACATCGAGCCCGAGAGCGGCGCGGTGTTCTACCGCTGCGGCGAGAACCTGCTCGCGGGGCTTCGCCCAGGTGCGATGGTGCCCGAGCGCGACATCATCCATCACCGCCTGCCGCTACTGCCGGCCTATCCGCTGATCGGCGTTACCCCGATCTTCGCCGCCGCCGCGTCGAGCGCGGTCGGGCTCCACATCCTGCGCAACTCGCAGAGCTTCTTCGGCAACAGCTCGAGGCCATCGGGCGTACTGACCGCGCCAGGCAAGATCAGCAAGGACACCGCCGACCGACTCAAGGAGGATTGGGACAACAACTACACCGGCCAACGGTACGGCAAGACGGCGGTGCTGCCCGAAGGGCTGCAGTGGTCGCCGCTGACGATAACCGCGCAGGACGCGCAGCTCATCGAGCAGCTGCGCTGGAGCGTCGAGGATGTCTCGCGCGTGTTTCGCGTGCCACCGTTCATGCTGGGCGACACCAGCAAGACCACGTACCGCAACAGCGAGCAGCTGGCGCGGGCCTATCTGTCGGGTTGCCTGTCGACCCATCTCACGGCGCTGGAGCAGCGCTTCGCCCGCGCCTTTGAATTCCCGGTCGATTACGAGCTGAAATTCGACCTGTCGGCGCTGCTGCGCGCCGAGATCGATGTCCGCTACACGGCGTACCAGACGGCGCTCAGCTCGGCGTGGCAGACGATCAACGAGGTCCGCGCACAAGAGGGCCTCGGCCCGGTCGACGGTGGCGACGAGCCGCACATCCAGATGCAGTACGTGCCGCTCAGCCAGAGCGGCCAGACGCCCGCCGCGCCCGCGCCAACGCCGCCATCAGAGCCGCCAGCGCCCGCGCCAGGCGACGAGCCCAACCCCACGCAGGACGAATTCGACGCGGCGGTGCTGCGCCAGCTCGTGCGCCAACGCCTACGGAGGGCCGCATGAGCATGACGCGCGAGGACCACGAGCAGATCGCCGACCTGATCGCCGATGCCGTCAACGCCCAATTCGACAAGCTGCGCGCCGATGTCTACGCGCGGATGCTGGAGCTCCGCACGCCGCGCTTCGCCATCACGCCCAAGGGCGAGCTGTTCATCGGCGGCGAATTGGTGGGCGACATCCGCCCCGTGTTTCAGAACGCCGTGACCGAGGCGCTCAAGGCGGCCGGTCAACTCAACGACGGTGGCGGCGATGACGACGGCCGCTGACAAGCCCAAGGCGGTCGAGCTGTCGGCACCGATCGATCTCGACACGGTGAAGGACGATCTGGGAATTCCCGCATCGGACACGACCAACGACGCGTGGCTGCAGCGCCGCATCGACGGCATCTGGTCGCGCTTCCGGAGCTACACGCAGCGCCCGCTCACGCTCGCGTCGGCCTGGGCCGACGATTGGGGCGAGCTAGTGCAGAACGCTGCGCCGCTCACCGAGCCGCCGCTGATCCGCGCTCATGCCAGCGCGTCGGTGTTCCTGCGAGTGTTCCCCGTGCAGCAGATCACCAAGCTGACGCTCAACGGCACCGATCAGGACGTGGCGCGCGTCATCTTCGACCACGACGACGGCAAGCTGATCGGCATCGACGGCTACGCCCACGATCTGCGCAGCGCGCTGGTCTACGGGCGCGCGCGCGTCGAGTACCTCGCGGGCTTCGTCGAGCTGCCGCCCGATCTCTACGAGGCGATGCTCGGCGCGCTGACGGTGCAATGGAACGCCCGGCAGCTCAGCCAGAGCGGCATGGGCGGCCTGACGCCGACCCGCATCAACGCCATCGACGTGGGCGAGGTCGACGTATCGACCGCCACCAACTTCTTCGTCGATCAGGCGACGCGCCGGAGCACGACGCCCGACCCGCTGATCGGCTCCTACGCCATGCTGCTGGATAGCTACATCGACTGGCGCTCGATGATCGGCGGCGCGTACCCGACCACTGTCGCCCTTGCGGCGGCGAGCGAGGCCCGCGATGGCGACGCTGGTTGACCAGATCGCTGGCGCGATGCGCTGGGCGCTCGCGATGTTCGGCCGCCCGCAGCAGTACGCCCTCAACGATAACAGCGCGACCGTGCAGCTCGTGGCGTGGGTGCGCGGCGTGCGCAGTGACGACCTGTTCGCCGGGGCGATGCAGCAGGACATCGCGGCGGTGATCAACGCCGAGGCGTTCCGCGCCGCCTTCTCGCCGCGCGTGACGCCGCAGCGCTACGACCGCCTCCGCATCGGCGGGCGCTCGTGGTCTGTCGAGGAATGGCGCGGCTCGCCCAACGACGACGCGCCCGTGTTCTACAAGCTGCTGCTGCGCGGAGGCTCGCAATGACGACTCCGCTCGCGATCTTTACGGCGATCTGGGCTGACCGCATCCCGGCGTCGGTGCTGCCGTACATCGAGGCGGTCAACTCGCCGGTCGACGCCAGCCAAGCGCCCGACGTGTGGGGCGCGGCGGTGGTGCAGCCCGACAGCCGCAGCGACGTGACGCTCGGCTCGATGCCGTGGGTTGAGGAGAGCGGCACGATCCTGATCGGCCTGTTCACCCGCTCGGGCACCGGCCCGACCGCTCTTGACGAGGCGGTCGACTACATTCGCCAGACGTTCCACGGCGCGCATCTCGATGGCCTCGCCATCCTGCAGGTCGATGGCCCGCACGACGTGGACCCCGAGGGCCTGGGCGAATGGTGGCAGCTTGCGATGACGGCGCGCTACACGTTCCAGACCCGGCGCGACGCCACAGATCCACTTTACGGCGGCTGGCAGGGCTTCCCCGACACGCCACCGCCACCGCCGCCGACGCCCTGACCATGGCGACCCGCGTCGAGATCACCGGGCTCGACAAGGCGAAGGAGAATTTTCAGAAGCTCGACGGGCTCGTCCAGAAAGAGATCGGCCGCCAGTCGCTGCGCGAGCAAGGCTGGGCGCTCGCCAAGCCGATGCGCGGCGCGACGTACACGACGTTCCTCCGCCGCACCGGCTCCATCAAGGCGGCGCTCGGCGTCGTCGTGGCGCGCGAGCCCAAGGACAACAGCCTCGTCGCCTACGTCGAGGAGCTGCCGCTCAAGGCGTCGTCGTCGCCATTTGGCGCCCTGGTGCGCAAGCGCAGCCGCCACAACGCGCCGGAAGTCCCGTTCTACTGGCGCTTCCTCGAATTCGGCACCAATCAGCGCCGCAGTAAGCGCACGCCCAAGGCGCTGCGCAGCGGTCGCATCGGCAGAACAGGCAAGGCGCGTGAGCGCACGCGCAAGCAGCTGCAGGCGTGGCTCGGCAGCGGCAATCGCGGCTCGGTCACGTCGCGCTCGTGGCTGCGCCCCGTGTTCGGACCCAGCGCGCCGACATCCATCGAAACGTTCCGCGACACCATCCTCAAGCTGATCGACGCGGCGGTCAGCGACATGCCCAAAAAGTAGGAGGCTGCCATGGCCCGTCTTTCGTCTCAGGGCTCCATCATCATGATCAGCGATGACATCGACGCCACGCCGCTCGCCGTCACCGCCGCGACCAAGGCCAAGCCGTGCGTGCTGACGGTGGCGGTCGGTGCCGCCCCGGTCGTCGGCGACATCGTCGTGCCGAAGGGCACCGGCTGGAACAGCATCGAAGGCATGCCGTTCAAGGTGAGCGCGGTCGTGGCCGGGGCCGTCACGCTGGAGGACAGCGACACCACCGACGAGATCGCCGACATCGGCACCGCCGCGACGATCAGCGTGCCGTCGTTCCTCGAGCTGTGTCGCGCCAACTTCACCGCCAACAACCCGGCCGGGGCGACCATCGACGTGACGACGCTGTGCGACATCGCGCACCGCATCGTCGCGGGTCTGCCTGCCATCGGGACGTGGAACGCGGCGGGCTTCTACGACGTCGACGACGCCGCGCTGGCGCGCGCCCGCGACTACTACCGCAGCGGCGAGGATTGCGTCATCGACGTGCGCCTCGCCGATGGCAGCGGCTGGACGTTCATGGCGATCGTCAACACCTTCGACATGACACTCGGCATCAACGCCGCTGTCGCCAACACGCTCGGCGGCCAGATCGACGGGCAAGTCCACTTCTACAAGACGCCCGCGCCCGGCTTCGTCTCGCGGCTCGCCAGGAGCCCGTCGCCGAAGCCAAGCACCGCGCCCGCTCGGGCCGCCGCATGAACCGCGACAGCTGGAACGGTCGCCCCGTCAAATTCGTGGAATTCTCCATCCGCGAGGGGCGACCGCTGGTCGAGGCATTCCAGCGCGACAGCGAGGAAGGCTCGTTCGCGCTGCTCGTCCAGGCCCTGCGCTACACCGACGACGGCGCGCCCGTGTTCACGTCGGTCGACGAGGTCATGGATCAGCCGTTCCGCCATCGCGAGCGGCTCGCCTACCTGTCGGGCAAGTGCGCCTTCGTGAACGGCTTGCGCCCTGACGGCGATGTCGCCGATGGCGCGCAGCCCAACGGGCACGCCGAGGGGCCGCACCCTTCCCACTGACGCCAGGGCGGGCGTTCCTGCATCGGCTCGCTCTGGCGCTGCACATGCGCGTCGCCGACCTCGAGAGCGCGATGACGATGCGCGAGCTGATCGACTGGCAGCGCTTCGAGGCGATGCACGAGCCGCTGCCGGATCGGCTGGCTGACATCCACGTCGCCACGCTGGCGGCGATCATCGTCAACCTGGCGCGGGCGCCCGACGCCATGCCAGCGCGGCCCGCCGACTTCTTCGTCATCCGCGACCGCGAGCCGTTGCCGCCCGATGACGGGCTCAGCGAGATCGACCGTCAGATGCTGAATTGGCGGGGAGGCTAGCCATGGCGGTGATCGGCGACGTCCTCGTCAAGTTGGTGGCGGACTTCGCCGAATTCAGCAAGGGCATGCAGGAGAGCACGAAGCAACTCGACGACTTCGGCAAGCGTGCCAACTCGATGCTCGACAGCATCGCCTCTGTCGGGCGCTTCGCGACGGTCGCCGGCGCGGTCGCGCTCGTCGGCAAGGCGGTCACGGCGGTGATCGATGAGATCGACCGCCTGCAGACCAAATTCACCGACGTTGGCAATCAGGCCGACAAGCTCGGCGTGAGCTTTGAACGTTTCGAGCAGCTGCGCATCGACAGCATCCAAGCCGGGCTCGGCGTCGAGAAGCTGACCGACACGATGACCCGGCTGCAGTCGGTCACCCAGCAGGCGCTGCTCGGCAACGCGGCGATCATCGACAGCCTGAATAAGCTCGGCGTCACCATCCTCGACAACAACGGCAAGCAGCGCAGTCAGGAGGACATCAACCGGCGCGTCGCCGAAGCCTTCACGCGGATGCCGCCCAGCATCGAAAAGACGCGGCTCCAGCTGCAGCTGCTCGGGCAGACCGGCGAGCAGACCGACAAGGCGCTCAAGGAGCTGACGACCACGGGCGACAGCTTCCAGCAGCGCGCGGATGCCATTCGCGTCTCGCAGGCGACGCAGCAGCTCAAGCAGCTCGAGGACCGCGCCGCCGCCGCGAAGGAGAAGTTTGACCTGCTGATGGCGGCGACGACGATGCCGACCAAGGCGGGCTTCCTCGAGGGCTGGGCGACCGGCATGGAGCGACTCAACGCCGCCATCGTCGCCAACGACTACACCAAGCTGTCGAATATCATCCGGCTGCTGTTCAGCCCCGGCGAGCAGCTCAAGCTCGGCGGCACGATCCTCGGCAGCGCCGACTCGGTCGGCGACAAGATCAAGCAGCTTGAGACGGACGTCGAGCGCTACCAGAAGAACATCGACTACGCGACGCAGCCGGGAGCCAACTTCTTCCAGCGCAATTCGTATGACGTGGATCAGCTGCGCGGCAAGATTGCCGAGGCGCGCGTCGAGATCGGTCGGCTCAAGGCGACACAGACCGAGACGTACCCCGCCGAGGGCGGCTTCGTCGTCCCGCGCCCCGACCCGCCCGGCAAGCAGCCGCCCAAGGCGACGACGGGCGGCGGCGGTCGCAGCGATGCCGAGGACGTGCAGGCGCTGATCGACCGCTACACCAAGATGTCGAAGGCGGCGCAGGACAGCGCCGCTGCCGTGCGCGCCAACACCAAAGTCGACATCGACGATCTGGCGCTGATCGTCCAGGCCAAGCAGGAAACGCAGGACATCCTCGCGCGGATCGAGCAGCACAAGAGCGTCAGCCCCGAGCAGCGCAAGGCGCTTGAGGATGCCGTGCTCGCCGCGAAGCAGCAGCAGCAGGAGACGGCGCGCTCGATCCAGTACGCGACGCAGGCCGACGCCACCCAGCGCAAGCTGGGCGATGGCACGCAAGCCGACGCCCGCGTGCTGCGCGATCTGGATCGCCAGTACGCCAGCGGTCGGCTCGACATCGTCGCCTACACCCGCGCGCTCAAGGAGCAGACCGAGGAAGTCGAAAACGCCGCGCTGTCGGCCAAGCGCTACGACGACGATCTCGGCTCGCTGGCGGCGGGTTTCGAGCTGGCGGCGCGGCAGTACGCGCGCAGCAACGACCTGTTCTCGACGGGCGCGCAGGCGTTCCAAGGCTTCACCACCGCGATGGGCGAAGGGCTCGACGTGCTGCTGGGCAAGTCCAACAAGACGTTCGGCCAGATCGCCGCCGACTTCGCCGAGATGCTCGCCAAGATGGCGCTGCAGGCCGCCGCGTCGTCGGTGTTCAAGTCGGTATTCGGGATCGGCGGCGGCATGGCTCAAGCGGGCATGCCGGGCTCGCCGTTCTTCGGCCCGGTCAACCCAGCGGTCGCCGCTGCGCCGTCGAGCGGTGGCGGGTTCTTCGGCTGGCTGGGCAGCTTCCTCGGCGGCGGCGGCATGGCGAACGGCGGCGATGTCTACCCCGGCACCGCCTACACCGTGGGCGAGTACGGCCCCGAGCGGTTCGTGCCCGCCGCGGCGGGGCGCATCGAGCCCGCCTCCAAGGACAGCGGCAGCATCAACGTCAACGTCGACATGGGCACCACGACCGGGACGACCGATCCCAGCAGCGCGCTGGAATTCGGCCGCCGCCTGCGCGCCGCCGTCGTCGACGTGATCGCCCAGGAGAAGCGCCCCGGCGGCACGCTGTACCGCCGCGCCAACGCATGAGGTCGCGCCATGGCAGGCGAGCCGCAACCCTACTGGCCGTGGTGCCCGCTGCTGGGGCCGACGCGCGACACCAAACTGTCGGTCGACGAGGTCGCGTTCGGTGACGGCTACAAGCACCGCGCCACGCGTGGGCTGAACCCGGCGCGCCCGAGCTGGTCGCTGTCGTTCCCGTTCTCCTCTCTAGTCGAGCTGCAGGAGCGCGACGACTTCCTCAAGACCAATGCCGCGCGCGGGTTCTACATCACGCCGCCCGATGGCACGGGCTACGTGCTCGTCACCGCCGACGAGTGGACCGCGCAGATCAGCGAGAAGAACCGGCAGACCGGCATTGTCGGCATGCTGAGCGTCACGCTCACGCAGAGCTTCAACCCGCAGCCGGGCCAGATCGGCTCATGACCGGGCTCACCACCGAGGGCCTGCTCACGCTGTGGCAGCTCGACACGACCAGCCTCGGCGGGCCGTGGTTCTACTTCACCAGCGCCAGCGACGCCGAGTACGAGATCATGTGGAGCGGTCAGCTCTACTCGCCGCTGCCGATGGACGCGCAGGGTTTCGAGATGACGACGCGCGGCGCGTTCCCCACGCCGAGCGTGACGATCAGCAACCTGTACGGCGCGGGCAATCTGCTGCTCGACAGCTACAAGGGGCTGGTCGGCGCTGAGCTGATCCGCATCCTGACGCTGCGCCGCTTCCTCGACGACGGCGACACGCCCGACCCCAGCGCTTACATCACGCGCGACAAATTTGTGGTGGCGCAAAAGACCAGCCACACCGCCGTCGCCATCGCCTTCAAGCTGGCGTCGCGGATGGATGTCGAGGGCACGCAGCTGCCGCGCCGTCAAATCCTGCGCGACGTTTGCACCCATCTCTACCGCTCGTGGGACGAGGCGGCGGACGCTTTCGACTACAGCAACGCCACCTGTCCCTACACGGGCGCGGCCAACTTCGACACCGCCAACCAGCCGACCGACGCGCCGCACGATCAATGCTCGCGCAATCTCAATGGCTGTCTGGCGCGGTTCCCCAACCCGCAGCCGCTGCCCGCGCGCTTCTTCCCCGGCGTCGGAAAGGTGAAGTGATGCAGGCACCCAACCCGACCAGCCCGATGCGACCGACCGCCTGGACGGATGCGGTGCACGAGGCGGCCAAGCAGCACACCGCCGAGTCCTACCCGCACGAGGCGGCGGGCATTGTCGAGCGCGGCGAGTACGTTCGGCTCGACAATCTCAGCACGCGGCCCGGCGACGACGTGGCGCTCAGCGAGGCCGATCTCGTGCGTGTCGCCGGGGCCGAGCTGTTCTTTCACAGCCACCCCGATGGCGTGGGGTGCCCGAGCGCCAGCGACATGCGCTACCAGCAGCAGCTCGGCATCCCGTTCGTTGTGATGTGCTGGCCGCTCTACGACGTGTTCTGGTGGGGCGACCAGCTGCCGCGCGCGCCGCTGATCGGGCGCGGCTTCCGGCACGGCGTGCATGACTGCTACTCGCTGATCCGCGACTACTACGCCGACAAGGGCATCGAGCTGCCGGACTACCCGCGCGATTGGGATTGGTGGAGCAAGTCGCGCAGCCTCGATCTCTATCGCGACAACTTCGAGAAGGCGGGCTTCGAGCAGATCGACCCGCGACAGGCGACGCGACCCGGCGACGGGCTGCTGATGCGCTTCAACTACGAAGTGCCGATGCACGGCGCGGTCGTGTGGGACGATCAGCTCATCCTGCACCACCCGGCCGGGACCAAGGCAGTCGATCCGACACGGCTCTCGGTGCTCGTGCCGCGCAGCCGCTACATGCGCCACATCAGCGTCGCGGTGCGTCGGCCATGATGCGGGACATCTACCTGTACGGCGCTGCCGGTCGCGTGTTCGGCAGTCACTTCCGCATCGACGTGTCGAGCCCGGCCGAGGCTGTGCGCGCGCTGATCACGCTGCGGCCCGGCCTGCGCACGGTGATCCGCGAGGGCAACTGGCGCGTCGTCGTCGGCCCGCCGCGCCTGCGCAACGCCATCGAGCCCGAGCTGCTGCTCATGAACGCGGGCGCGCAGCCGATCCACTTCGTGCCCGCGACGCGGCCTCGAGGTGGCGGTGACGGCAAGGGCATCGCCGGGATCATCATCGGCGTGGTGCTGATCGGCGCGGCGGTCGTGGCGACCGGCGGCCTGGCGGCGGCGTTCGCGACGCCTCTCGCGCTCGGCATGTCCTACGGCTCTGTCGTGCTGCTGGGCGCGTCCATGATCTTGGGCGGCATCAGCTCGCTGCTCACGCAATCGCCCAGCTCGGACGCGGCGACAGATCGCGCCGCGCCCGACGATCGGCCGTCGTTCCTGTTCAACGGCGTCAGCAACAACAGCCAGCAGGGCGGCCCCGTGCCGCTGGTGTTCGGCACACATCTGGTCGGGTCCGTCGTCATCGGTGCCGGGCTCAACGCCGAGGACATCCCGGTCGACAACAGCGGGTCGAGCGGCGGCGGAGGTGGCAAGTGGCCGTTTCCATGATGCGCCGCCGACGCGACGACGTGGGCGTGCGCGTCCAGGCCGTGCCCGATCCGCGCGCCACGAAGGTCGCCGCGAAGGGCGGCGGCAAGGCCGGTGGTGGCGGGTCGTCGAGCCAGCATCAGCCGCAGATCGCGCCCAACACGCTGCGCAGCATGGCGACCGTTCGGCTCCTCGAGGTGCTGAGCGAAGGGCCGATCTATGGCGCGAGCAACGCGCCGATCTCGCCGCTGCAAGGTCTGTTCCTCGACGGCACGCCCGCCATGGACAGCGCGGGCAACCCGCAATTCAACATCAAGGAAGCCTACTTTCGGCACGGCTACCCGAGCCAAGACCCGATCCCTGGCTACCCCATGAGCGAGGCTCCGTTCTCGGTCGGGGTGCAGCTGCATACCGGGCAGTACAGCGTGCGCGCGCTCAACGTGCCGCTGTCGGCGGTGCGCTACATCGTGCGGCTCAACGGGCTCTATGGGCAGACCGATCAGGGCGATGTCACCAACGCCAGCGTGACGTACACGTTTGACCTCTCGGTCGACGGCGGCCCGTGGTTCAACGTCGTCACCGAGCAGATCAGCGGCAAGACGATGTCGCCGTATGAGCGCGCCGTCCGCGTGCAGCTGCCCTACACGACCGGCTCGATCCAGATGCGCATGAGCCGCGTCGATCCCGAGCACGGCCCGCAAACCCAAAACGACATCTTCTGGTCGAGCTACGTCGAGATCACGGACGGCACGATCAGCTACGACGACACCGCCGTGGCGGCGATGACCATCGACGCCGAGAATTTCCCGTCGCCGCCGCAGCGCGGCTACCTGCTCGACGGGCTGCTGCTCGAAATCCCGAGCAACTACGATCCGCGCGCGCGGACCTACAGCGGCGATTGGGACGGCACCTTCAAGTCGGACTGGACGAACAACCCGGCGTGGGTGCTGTACGGCCTGCTCACCAATGAGCGCTGGGGCCTGGGCCGCTTCCTCGACGTGGAGGCGGTCGACAAGTGGAGCTTCTACGAGACGGCGGTCGCCAACGACGAGCTGGTGCCTGACGGGCTCGGCGGCCTGCAGCCCCGCTGGCTGTGCAACTGCGTCATCAACACCCGGCAGGACGCCTATACCGTACTCAATGCCGTGGCGTCGTCGATGCTGGCGCTGCTCTACTGGAGCAACGGCACGGTGTTCCTCGTGCAGGACCGCCGCATGGGTCCGCCGACGCGGCTTTTCAGCCCGGCCGATGTCGAAAGCGGGATCTTCGACTATCAGGGCGCGGACTATCGCTCGCGCTGGACCGCTGCGGCGGTGACGTGGAACGATCCGAGCGACCAGTACAACGCGGCCGTCGAGCTGGTGCAGGACACCTCGCTGATCGCCAAGCAGGGCTATCGCGAGACGCAGCAGACGGCATTCGGCTGCACGGTGCGCGGTCAGGCGATCCGCTTCGGTCGCTGGCTCGTCTACACCAACCAATTCGAGACTGAGGTCGTCACCTTCCGGGTCGGCCTCGAAAACGCTGATTTGCGGCCGGGCGAGATCGTCGCCATCAGCGACCCGAGCCGCGTCGGCGCGCGCCTTGCCGGGCGACTGCTCGCCGACGACGGCCCGGACACGCTGACGTTCGACAAGTTTCCCAACGAGATGGCAGCAAACCCGGCCGCGTGGACGATCTACGTCACCGTGGGCAACGCCGCCGAAGGCGAGACGCCGCGTGTGTTCGCGTGCCACGTCCAGACCGTGCTGCCCGACAATCAGGTGAGCATTGTCGGCAAGCAGCCGGGCATGGACGCGGGCTGCAACTGGATGGCGTCGAGCGCGCAGGTCGAGCCGACGCACTGGCGCATCGCGGGCATCACGGATCGCGGCAAGGGCAGCTACGAGATCACCGCGACCGAGCACCACGAGGAGAAATTCGACTACGTCGACAACGGCGTGCTGATCCCGCCGCCGCCGTTCTCGCTGATCCCGACCGGCCCGCTGCAGGCTCCGAGCGACCTTACACACAGCGAATACATCTACCTAGACGGCTCGGGCTGGCCGCAATTCGGCGTCGTCGTGTCGTGGCAGGCGTCGCCCGACCCGCGCGTGCGCAACTACATGCTGGAGCTCAGCGGCCCCGCCGCCGACTATCGCCGCTTCGCACAGGTGGTCGGCATCGCACAGGACGTGCCGAACATGCGGCAGGGTCAATGGCTCGCCGTGCTGACTGGTTTCGACAATCTCGGCCGTCGCACCCAGCCCATCACGTACAGCTTTACGCCGATTGGGCTGACCGCGAAGCCCGCCGAGCCCGGCGCGCTCTACATCACGCCACAGGGCACGACGACCACGCTGACGTGGGTCGCGTCGCCCGACATCGACGTGGTGATGTATTGGGTGAAGTGGTCGCCGCGCACCGATGGCTCGGCGACGTGGGAACGCGCCACCACCAGCATCGCCCGCGTCGACCGCAACACGACACAAGTCACCACGCCGACGCGCGCGGGCACTTTCATGGTCAAGGCCATCGATAGCCTCGGGCAGGAGAGCGACGACTACGCGCTCGCCATCCTGCTGGAGCAGGCCAGCGAGCAAGTCCAGATCGCGGTCGAGGCAGAGCAGCCCACCTGGGCGGGCGATCTCAGCAACTACTGGCATCGCGTGAGCGACGAGTTGTGGATGCCTCCGCCTGACGAGCCCGAGCCGATCCCTGATGGCGTGTTCCCCGGCGATCGGGCGCTGGCAGTCAATCAGTCGCCGACGCGGCTCGACGTGTACGGCTTCGCCGCGAGCCTCGACATCGGGATGGTCAGCAACGTGTCGATGGTCGCGCTCCTCGAGGGGCACGGCTCGTTCATCGGAACCGTGATGGCGGATTGGGTGCCGCTCGCGAGTGCCGACCCGTTGGCGACGGGCGTGCCCGGCGCGATGGTCACTTGGGTGCCGCTGGCCTCCGCGAAGCCGCTGGCGAGCAACACCTCGGATCAGTGGGATGCTCACATCGAGATGCGCGTCAGTCAGGATGCCGTCGAGTACGGTGATTGGACGCCGCTCAAGTCGACGCTGATCACGGGACGCGCCTTTAAGTGGCGGCTGGTCGGTGCGGTCTACGATCTGCAGACGACGCTGCGCATGATGCAGGCGGAGGTGCGCGTCGAGATACCGACCCGCTCCGTCACCGGCAACGACGCCGCGCTCGATGCGACCGGCCACCTCAGCGTCGTCTATGCCCATGGCTTTGCCGCGACGCCGACCGTGCAGCTCACCGCGCGGCAGGGCCTGTCGGCGGGCGGCAACATCGTCCTCATCGAGAGCGACCGCGATCACTTCAAGGTCGAGCACCGCAACGCGGCGGGCGCGGCCACGGCGGGCGGCTCCATCGACTACTTCGTGCAGGGGTATGGGGGCCACGCATGAGCCAGTACGACTTCGGCACCATCGACCCGTTCGTGAACACGGGCGAGCAGCTCGCCGACATGCTCAACAACTGGCGCGATGCCATCCACTCGTGGCATCGCGGGCCGACGCGTCCTGACTATGCCGTGCCTGGCATGATGTGGATCAACGACACGGGCGGGCCGACCAGCTGGCTCGTCAATGTCTACATGGGGCCGACCATCGGCGACGTGGCGTGGTTCAGCTACGACACGACGACCGGCGCGATCTCGATGCAGGCCGCACAGCTGCTCGCCCAGGCCGACGCCAATCCGTCGATGCGCTGGAACGCGGGCGGCAACGGTGCCGATCAGAAGGCGTGGCGCTCGACCGTGCTGGCCGATGGCACGCTGAAATTCTCGCCGTACACCGACGCGGGCGTCGAGATCGCGCCCGGCATCATCATGCGTCGCGACGGCAAGCTGATCGCCGATCTGTCGGGCTCGACCGGCATCCCGCTCGGGACCTACGTCGGCACCGCGCCGCCGCCCGCGCCGGGGGCGAACCAGCTGTGGTGGAAGTCCGACACGGGCGTCCTGTACGTCTACTACAACGACGGCACCTCATCGCAGTGGGTGCCGTGCTCGCCGCCGCAGGGAGCGCCTCTGCCCGGCACGATCCTGCAGACGGTGCGTTTCGACACGTCGGCCATCGTCTCGCTGGCCGCGCCGCCGACCATGCCGGTCGCCAATCGACCGACGACGGCGAACGGTCTGCAGATGTTCGCGCCGCTCGCCATCACGCCCAAATATGCGAGCAGCAAGCTCCGGGTCCGCTGCAAGGCGCAATACTACTCCGACCAGAACGACGTGCTGAGCATCGCGCTGTTCCGCGACGCTGCCGTCAACTCGATCATCGCGTCCGGCAATTGGGTCGGCGGCGCGAACATCATCGGCTTTGCCGAGATCGACTTCATCACCCCGGCAGGCTCGACCGTCGCGACCAATTTCAGTGTGCGCGCCGGTCACAACTCGACGGGCGGCACCATCAACCTGAACGGAACCTCGGCCTCGGCGCAGCAGTACGGGGGCGTCGCCAACTCGTTCTTCCAGATCGAGGAGATCGCCTGATGGCTGCCATCGATTTCCCCAACGCGCCCGCCGTCAATCAGCTGTTCTCCGCGCCCAACGGCGTGACCTATCAGTGGGACGGCACGACGTGGGTCGTCTACGGCACTGCGGGCGTGACCACGGGCGCCACCAACCCACCGACCTACGACACGTACAACGCCAAGCTGCTTCTCAGCGGCGAGTGGACGGTCGGCGACAACGTGATGCAGATCACGCAGGGCAAGGAAATCTTCAACCGCACCTTCACCGCGCTCGATGCGACGCATCCCATCGAGGTCGACGTTGACGTGCCCTTCGGTGCGGGCGGCGCGGCGGTATGGTGCGTCGCTGGCATCTTCGTCGACGGCATCGCGAACGCCATCGCGCAGAGCGCCGTCGTGACCAACACGCAGTGGGGCGCGTTCACTCGCGTGCGCTGGCAGGGCATGCTGGCGGCCGGGCCGCACACCTTCACGGTTCGCGCTGGCGGCGCGAATGGCCAAGGCTGCTACGTCAACGGCAATGACAGCTATCGTCTCGGCGGCGGCGTGCAGCGTTGCGCCATGACGATCCGCGAGATCGGGACCGGCGTGCAGGGGCCGCCCGGCCAACCTGGACCTGCGGGCGGCTGGCAGACCGGCGACACCGTGCTGAGCTATCGCACCGTGCCCTCGGTAGGCTGGATCATCATGGACGATGGAACGATCGGTGACGCGTCGTCGGGTGCCACGACCCGCGCCAACGCCGACTGCATCGACCTGTTCAACCTGTTCTGGCCGAACAACAACTGCATCATCGCGGGCGGCAAGGGCGCGTCGGCCGCCGCCGATTGGGGAGCGCACAAGGCGCTCAGCCTGCCCAAGGTGCTGAGCCGCCTCATCGCCGTCGCTGGTGCGGCCGGTGCGGGCCTCAATGCTCACAATCCCGGCGACACGGTGGGCACGAGCGAGACGCCGACGACAAGCGGCGACAACTACTCGACCGGCATCAACCCGCAGGCGGGCGGCTGGGCCTTCTCCAATCAGGGTCACGGGCACTCGCAGGTCATGCCGCCGACCGGCTACCAGAAAATGCACATCAAGCTGTGAGGTGAGCCATGGACATTTCCAAGTACCTGCCGGTCGGCGCTCAGAACGCAATCGAATGCACGATCCTCGCCGGGGGCAACTCGCTCACCGGCCGCGCGTGGCTCGAGGAGAACACGAGCACCGAGGCGTCGATCCGCCTGACACAGGGCACGATGCCGTCCAACGGTCACTATGTGATCGCCGACACGGCCATCACCGCCATCTTGGTGCCGGATACCCCGCCCGCCGATGTGCAGCAGGGAGGCGAGCCGTGACGACCACGCCGCTCGTCACCGCCATGCGCGAGGTCGCCGAAGCCATGGCGCTCTGCGATGAAGGCTACGCAGGCAATCTCGTCGCGCTGGCGCACATCGCCGAGGTCGGGCCGACGATCATCCTGCAGGGGATGAACCGCCTGAAGGAGCTCGGGGCCGATCACCCCGAGATGGCGGCGCTCGCCGACAGTTGCGACAACGCCAACAGCGCGCAGGGCAATCTCGGCGCGCTGCATGTCATCTCGGACCACGCGCCCGCCGTCGCCGCCTACGCCGACGAGCTGGAGAGCGTTGAGCCTTAGCCAGCTCAACCCTCAGCACAACAAGGGGAGACACTTCGATGATCCGCTCGTTCGTAGCGGCGCTGGCGGCTGCGCTCGCGCTCTGCGCTGTCGATGCGCGCGCGCAATTCAACACCACCGCCAACGGCAACGGCACAGCCGCGAGCGGCGTCGGCACGGGCGGCACGGGCATCGGCGGTGCGGGCGGCAGCTCGGCCGCGCTCGGCGGGACCGCGATCTCGGGACCGGCCAGCTCGGCCAGTGGCCCGGCGACGGCGACGACGAACATCAACGCCACGACGCCAGTGCACACGTCGCAAGTCGTGTGGCAGGCCCCGGCCGTCTACGCGCCGCCTGTCGTGGGCGGCAACCTCTGCGCGGTCGGCGCATCGACCGGCGTGTCGTGGCTGGGTGCGGGCGTCGCGCTCGGCGGCTCGTGGGAGAGTGACAATTGCGAGCGCCGTCAGCTCGCGGCGATGCTCTACAACGCGGGCAGCGCGACCGCCGCCAAGGAGCTGCTGTGCGATCAGCGTGCGGTGTACGACGCGATGCGGCGCGCAGGCACGCCCTGCGTCGCCAGGCCGAAGTGGGATCGCGATGCGCCTGCCGTCTCGCCGCCTGCACCGCAGCCGCTGCAGCCGCCGCGTCAGGTCGCGACCTTCGATGCGTCGCGGTACGCGACCGCTTCCGAGTGCCTCAACATGGCCTTCGCCAGCGGTGCGCCGCTGGTGCTGTGTCGTGGCAAGCCGTGAGCAGCAAGGAGGGGAGCATGACCCGCCATCAGCGAGTGATTGCCGATCGCTCCAACATGCCACCGCGCCCGCCATCCCCGCCGACGCGCAAGCCCAGGCCACGGGGAACGCCGGAGGACGACGCGACGATGCAGTGGCTGGCCGATGCGCCCGCGCGCAGCGAGCACGCCATCGAGATGATCGTGGGCGGCTCCGCACCGCCGACGCCCGATACCGACTTCCAGCGGGCGCTGCAGGCGGCTTTCGACGAGGGCCGCGTGCTGCACTTACACGCCCCGTTGACGCTCGACGCGCCGGTCGCCGTGAAGATCAACTACAGCAATCAGGGCTGGTTCGGCTTCGACGGCGGCATGAACAAGATCCACTCCAACGTTGAGGGCCAGCCTGCGCTGCGCTTCTACATGGACGAGAGCGTGCCGCAGGGGACATGCGCGCGCGGCATGATGCTCAAGGACTTCTCGATCATCGGCGGCGGCAAGGGCGGCGGGCTGCAGTGTGACATTCCGTTCAACGACCGATGGCTCGGGAACCTCGAGCTGCGCTCGCTGTGGTTTGAGGGCATCGCAGGCAAGGCGGGCTGCACCATCGCCGGGTCGATTTTTGAGAGCTTCGGCTACAACGTCGGCACGATGGACTGCGAGGGCGCCGGCATGTACTTCGCTAACGTCGGCCCGGACGGCAACAAGGGGATCGTGTCGGCCTGGCGCTTGTTCGGCGGCACGCACCGTCAGAACGGCGGCAACGGCATCCTGATGGATCAGTACGACGGCCCGGCCGACGTGCGCATGTTCGGCCTGTACTTCTGCAGCAACGCCAAGGAAGGCATCTCGACGATCAGCGGGCTGGAGCTGGTCGACGGCTGCGGCTTTGAGAACAACGGCAACGCGGGCATCTACCTGCAAAACTTCGCCACGCTGCGCAACTGCTCGGGCTCGACCTACGGCGTGCAGGCGTACCTCGTCGACGCCTATCTCGTGAACCCGCTGCAGCTGCACTCCTGCGGCGTCGTCGGCTACGGGGGCGGCGCACCCAAGCTCGCCAAACTGCAGGGTGACAGCGTGGTCACGCTCAGCTCGTCGGGCGACGGCAGCGACTGCGAGGTCAGCGGCGACGGCATCCAGCTGCAGATCGTACAGACCGCGCCCGCCACCTAGTGCGGCCCTGGGCCGCGTTGGGTAAACTGTCGGCCATGAGCGACGACGTACACAGCCGCTTTAAGGCGGCCCTCCCGTGGTTTGATCACTCGCGCTGGGCATGGAGCTACGAGCCCAATTCGACCGGCGACAGCCATTGGTATCGCATCAAGAACGCGCCGCCCGACGCCGCTGGCGAGATCGCGATCTACATGCTGGGAGCCACCAGCGAGCAGCACGCTGCCGTGAGGGCGTGGCTGATCAAGGAATTCAATCCGCGGCTGGAGGTGCCTGCCACCCATCTGCTGCCCAAGCGCATCGAGCCGGGGCATCGGCACGGCTCGACGCTCGGCCCGCTCGAATAGTCCTGTGGTCAGCCGTGGGGTTGATCAGACTTCGACCCGTCGCTCCTTCGGGGGGCGACGGGGCTTTTTTTGTGCCCGCAGCACTCGTGCGCAACATTGTTTCGAGTTTCGCCATATTGGCTAAAACGGCCCCTAGGGCGCGTCGGGCTTGGGAAGAGTCCTTGAGCCTAGGCGACCCCGAAACGCGTCAGGTGAGCTGATTTCCCTAGCTGCTGATTGCGTTAATATTTGCCCCCAGATCGGAGGGGGCGGTTTCCCGTGAAACATCGAGCAGGATGGTTGCGCGAAAGCGCGCGAGCTGCTGATCGAGCGCTGCGAGCCTCGCCCCTTCGTAGACACGCGCCGATATGGTGCATCACGCTCGCGGCTCTCGCCTTGGCATCGCCGGCCGTCGCCCAGACGATCACCGACGGCGACACTCTCAAGCAAGGCGGAGTCACCTATCGCCTGTGGGGCATCGACGCGCCCGAGAGCAAGCAGCGATGCGCGGATGGCTGGCCCGCCGGCAGAATGGCGACCACACGCCTTCAGACATTGATCGCCGGCCGCTCCGTCGTCTGTGACGATCGCGGCAGGGATCGCTACGGCCGCACGATCGCGCGTTGCGCCGTGGGCGGTGCCGATCTTAGCGCCATCATGGTGCGCGAGGGCTTTGCCTGGGCCTTCGTCCGCTACAGCGCCGATTACGTCGACCAAGAACGGCGCGCCAAGGCGGACAAGGTCGGGGTGCACGCGCACGGCTGCATGCCGGCATGGGATTGGCGAGCAGAGCAGCGGCGCTAGCAGCCGGCGGCCGCCGCCGTTATTCCTCGGCTGTGAAGATGGGCACGGGCCAGCTAGGTTCGCACCAATGCCGAGACGAAGTTTCGAGGATCTGCTGGACGAGTTCCCGCGGGCGCATCTGATCGTCGGTCACGTCGAATCGCTTAGGGCAACCGCACCTGCCGACAGGGTGATTGGGCGCCTGATCGAGAGCTTGCGGCCAAGGGCCGACTGGGCGACCGGTCAAATGCAAGATGGTCGTGGCTTCTCCGTGCATTGCGTCTTTGCCCGAAAGGAGGATGCCCAGCAGCTCGCGACGGCCGTCCAGGCCACGGGCATCGGCCGCTATCCCGGCTTCGCCATCCAGCGCGAATTCCGGCTAGACGCCGAGATGCGCAAGAACATCTCGGCCGCCCTCACCAAGCACCGCGCAGCAATGAGACGGTCGAGCGAATAGGAAAGGGCCGCCCTTGGGGTATCTACTTCGAGGAATTTCGCTTCAGGGGTGTGCTCGCCAATGACGCGTCGCTACATTGGGGCGCGGCAAGGGCACCCTCGAGCTGTGGGGCTCCGGCAATGGCGCGAATGTCGACACCGACGGCGACGGGTGATGCTGCTGACGGAGCAGAGCCAGCCCCTCGCCCTAGCCATTGCGGCGCATGTAATCCAGTAGCCCAAGAACATGGCGAGCAGAGGGGCCAAAGGCTTTGCCATCAGTCTGATCGGTAAATACCCCGACAATGCGAGCCTCGCCTTCTGCCAGTCGAGCCGTATCTAGCATTGGGCACCCAGACAAACCGCGTGGAATGGGTGCTCTCACCTTTGCGCGAGCCCCTGGAGCGGTGTTCCGGAAATAGGGGTATTCGAGAGCCGCCACGTCAGGGCCGCTCTCAATGCGCCGATTTGAGTACACGTACGGGGCAGGCCGCAACTGGCCCGCCGCTCTGTTTCTCTCCAAGTCTCTTTCGAGGAACCCTGCGACAGACAGGAGCCTGATGGATGCTAACTCGATTTCGAGATCGGCCGGGCTAAACGCATCGACCTCGCTTGATCGCGCGATAGGCACGGCGACCAGATCGCGGCCATTGACTCGACCGATAGCCCCATTGCCGATTTGATCTAGGGTTTTGAGGCCACCCTCCCAAAAGAGCCCTTTCCTGTAGGGGTCCGCGGTTCCATCCGGGCCATAGAGGGTATGGTGGGCAGTCAAAAGAAAAGCACAATCACCATCATCAACGACAAAGCCGGTTCCAAACTGTTGGACCTTGGCCGCATCATCCTCGGAGTAGACCGCCACGATGGCGCGCCGAGTCCGGATCAGATCGTCGACCTGCGCACCGGCGCGACTGAGGACCGTGCTCTGTCTCAAGGTGATCCTTGATAGGGGCGTTGCGCCCAGTGTGCCAGAGCAAATCGGGCTGTTGAACTGGCGCACCCCGCTACTGTGGTGGCTGATCGCGCCGCCGTCCAAGGGCCGTACGGTCGACCGCACCGCCGGCCCGTCCGGGCGTTTCTACCGCTTGTAGTCGGTCGTCACGCACAGGCGGCCACCGTAGAAGAATTCGTTGGAAAACCGGACGACCGGCTCGTGGCTGCGATGGTGGTCGCTCAAGGCCACGATCGAACCAGAGGATAGGCAAGCAAATGGCTGGGCTTCCAGCGCCTCCGCCGGACGCCATCCCAGATTTAGGGCCTCGACGACGAGGGCGTCCGGCGTGTCTTGGTAGCCATGAGGTACCCACTGCGGCACGAAGGCAGTGGCGCGCGAACATGCGTGCGATGCCCGGCAATACCGTGGTAGATGAGACAGGTTGGTTGCAACCGCCGGGAGGAGTTGCCACGGCCAGTGAAGGCGCCGATGAGTGCCTGGGGATGGCTGCGGCAAATGTGCGTAGCTGAATGAACCAGGATCTCAAGAAGACCCTCTGGGCCGCCGCTGACAAGCTGCGCTCCAGCATGGACGCCGCCGAGTACAAGCACATCGTTCTCGGCCTCATCTTCCTCAAGTACATCAGCGACGCCTTCGACGAGCGCCGCGCCCAGCTTCAGGCAGCCTTCGCGGACGAGGGCGGAGAGCTTTACCTGCCCGATGCGGGTGATCACGCCGGTGCGCTGGAAGAGCGCGACTACTACACGATGGCCAACGTCTTCTGGGTGCCGGCCTCGGCGCGCTGGGAGGCCATCCGCGCCCAGGCAAAGCAGGCCGACATCGGTGTGCGCATCGACGCCGCGCTTGAATCGATTGAGGCCGACAACCCGCGGCTGAAAGGCATTCTCGACAAGCGCTTCGGCCGCACTCAGATGGAACCTGGCCGGCTCGGTGAGCTGGTGGACCTGATTTCCACCATCGGCTTCGGAGAGGGGCACCGGGCCAAGGATCTGCTGGGCGAGGTCTACGAATACTTCCTCGGCCAGTTCGCCAGTGCCGAGGGCAAAAAGGGCGGACAGTTCTACACGCCGGCGTCAGTCGTGGAGGTGCTGGTCGAGGTGCTAGCGCCGCACCAGGGCCGCGTCTACGACCCGTGCTGTGGTTCGGGCGGCATGTTCGTGCAGAGCGAGAAGTTCATCGAAGCGCACGGCGGCAAGACCGACGACATCAGCATTTATGGCCAGGAGGCCAACCCCACCACCTGGCGCTTGGTGGCGATGAACCTCGCCATCCGCGGATTCGCTGCTGACTTGGGCAAGGAGCCGGCGGACTCATTCCACCGTGATCAGCATCCCGACCTGCGCGCCGACTACGTGCTGGCCAACCCGCCCTTCAACATCAGCGACTGGGGTGGCGAGCGGCTGGCGGACGACAAGCGCTGGGTCTATGGCGCGCCGCCAGCGGGCAACGCCAACTACGCCTGGCTGCAGCACATCCTGCATCACCTGAGCCGGCGGGGGCAGGCTGGCGTGGTGCTCGCGAATGGCAGCATGAGCACCAACCAGAACAGCGAAGGCGCCATCCGCAAGGCCATGGTCGAGGCCGATGTGGTCGATGTGATGGTGGCGCTGCCGCCGCAGCTCTTCTTTAACACCCAAATTCCGGCCTGCCTGTGGTTCCTGTCCAAGGACAAGAGCGGGGCCGCGGTGCCGGGCGGCAAGAAGGGGCGCGACCGACGCGGCGAGGTGCTTTTCATTGATGCGCGCAAGCTCGGACGCATGGATACGCGCGTCAACCGGGTGTTCGACGACGAGGATGTGGCGCGCATCGCCACCACTGTGCATCGCTGGCGCGCCGACGGCGAGGATGGCGCAGACGAGCCCTATGCCGACGCGCCGGGCTTCTGCCGCGCCGTGAAGCTGGCCGAGATTGCCGAGCACGGCTACGTGCTGACGCCGGGGCGCTACGTTGGCGCGGAGGCGGCCGAGGATGACGACGAGTCCTTCAACGAGAAGATGGAGCGGCTGACTGCGCAACTCGCCGAGCAAATAGCCAAGGGGGCAGAGCTCGATGCGGTGATTCAGGAGAAGTTGGGGGAGCTGGGGTATGCGGTTTGAGGCGTCCTCGGTAAGCTTGGCCGAATTAGCAGCTGACGTTCCAAATGCCCTCGGAGCAGGGCCATTTGGTTCCAATCTCATCTCCCGAGACTACACGGCATCAGGTGTCCCGGTCATTCGGGGACAAAACCTCGCCGGGCGGTGGGTGGGCGGTGAGTTCGTCTACGTGTCTGACCAGAAGGCCGCGCAGTTGCGGAAGAACACAGCTCGACCTGGCGACATCGTATTCACTCAGAGAGGCACTTTAGGGCAAGTCTCAATTGTTCCTGACGTGCCGTTTCCGTTGTACGTTGTCTCGCAGAGCCAGATGAAGCTTACGGTTGATGTTCGGAAAGCCGATCCGCGCTTCGTCTACTACGCCTGTACGGCGGCGGACTTTGTTGGCCAAGTGCACAACAATGCAGTTGCAGCCGGTGTTCCTCACATCAATTTGGGCATCCTACGTGGCCTTCGTGTGCCATTGCCTCCGATGCAAATGCAGGTTGAGGCAGCAGACTTTCTGTCCCTAGTTGACGACCGCATCGACCTCCTGCGCAAGACCAACTCCACCCTCGAATCCATCGCCCAAGCGCTGTTCAAGAGCTGGTTCGTCGACTTCGACCCGGTGCGCGCGAAGGCTGAGGGCCGCGAGCCAGAAGGCATCGACGCGGCCACGGAGGCGTTGTTTCCCGCCGAGTTCGCGGAGTCGGAGCTGGGTTTAGTTCCGAGAGGTTGGCAGGCATCCGCTATTCGCGATGTGGTTGAAGGAGTGTACGACGGCCCTCATGCCACCCCGCCGGAGGCAAGCGCTGGCCCAGTGTTCCTCGGCATCAAGAATCTGACGGGTACTTCGTTGGACCTATCTGAGATTCGACATGTCGACGAACAGGACTGGGAACGCTGGACGCGCCGCATTACGCCAACGGCAAACGACATTGTGTTCAGCTACGAAGCGGCCTTGGGTCTATTTGCGTTGGTGCCGCCGCACTTGCGCTGCTGCCTGGGGCGGCGCCTGGCGCTGGTGCGAGCGAAGGCGAGGGATGGCACCCCGCATTTCTGGTTTCATCAGTTTGTCGCCCAGCCCTTTCAGCATCTCCTGGTCAAGCACACTGTCCTCGGGGCAACCGTGAACCGCATCGCGCTGAAGGAGTTCCCGTCCTACAAAGTGCTAAATCCACCTACAGTTGTTCGAACAGCATTTGAGCAAGCAGCGGCACCGCTGTGGGCACGCATTCACGCGAACGGCCAACTCGTTCAGGTGCTCACAGGCCTCCGCGACACGCTGCTCCCCCGCCTCATCTCCGGCAAGCTGCGCGTGCCCGAAATCCAAAACCACCTCGAAGAAGTCGCCGCATGAACATCCTCCAGCAATCCAGCAGGGCACAGGATCGGACTCTCGGCACTTGGTATGTTCAGATTGAATCGGGCGTATTGAAACTACCGCGTTTCCAGCGCTTTGAGGCCTGGGACCGGTGGCGCGTAGTCGGCTTTCTGAACACCATCATCCAGAACCTGCCAGTTGGCGTGACACTGCTGTTGCAGGTCGGCGACAAGGAGAAGTTCATCTCGCGCTACATCGCCACCGCGCCGGAGACGGGCGGGCGGGTGACGGAGCATCTGCTCGATGGCCAACAGCGGCTCACGGCGTTTTGGCGCGCGGTGCACAACAACTATGAGGGCGAAACCTACTACGTCTACTTGCCCGAGTTCGACACGCATGCCGACGATGGCATCGAATACGACGAGATGACGGTTCACTGCCAGCCGCGCTGGGCCAAAAAGAAGGAGCCCGGCCTGCGCTACCCCGTGTGGGCCGACTCGCCCGACCGATGCCTCGAGCGCGGGTTGGTGCCGGTAGATCTGCTCCGTCCAGGCGACCACGGCGCTCGGGTTGAGGGATGGATCGCCGAGGCCACTGCCGCCCTAGAGCCTGCGGAGGATGCGCCTGACGCAATGAAGCTCTATAGGGCGCTTGAGAAACGCCGGCAGGAGTTGCGCGGCACACTCAACGCTTTGCGCGAGCGCGTAACGCACTTCAATTTGCCGTTCCTATCGCTGCCAGTAACGACAAGTGCCGACGTGGCGCTGCAGGTGTTCGTCAACATGAACACCAACAGCAAGCCGCTGTCGATGTACGACCTGACCGTCGCGAAGGCGGAAAGCGAGGCGGGTGCCTCGCTACATGCGCTGCAGGAGGGGACAGAAGCCAAGCATGTCGAGTTGACCCACTACGGCGACATCTCATGGACGTTGCTTACTACCGCGGCGCTGCTCCAGGGGAAGCTGCCCAACAAGGGGGGCGTCAGCAGCATGGGCACGGGGGCCATGGTGACAGGCTGGCGGCGCATCGAGCGTGCTCTGGTGCGGGCCGCCGGCTTCATGGCTCGCGAGCGGATTTACGACGAGGCGCGGCTGCCATCGGCGCCTGTGTTTGCTGTCATTGCAGCGTGCTTCGACAAGGTACCCGAGGCAGGCGATGTCCTGGGCCGCGCCGAACAGCTACTGCGGGCCTATATGTGGTCGAGCTTCTTCACGACGCGTTACGAGGGTGCGGCCCCAACACGGGCGTTTCAGGACTTCAAGGCCTTGTCGGAGTTGCTAGGGCGGGAGCAATTCAGCGCAGCGGACTACGCTCATGTGCCGGTGCTGAACCGCATCGACTATTCACTGCCGACTGTCGAGCAACTCACGCGGGTGGGCTGGCCCAAGGGATCCGACCGGATGGCACGCGCCATCCTTGCGGTGAATTTGCACTTTGGTGCGCTCGACTTCGCCGATGGCCACCCGGTGTCCTACGATTCCTTGCGGAACCGCGAGTACCACCACGTGTTCCCGGACGCGTTGCTGAAGGAGGTTGGCATTGACAGCTACCTGGCGCTGAACTGCGCGCTGGTGACCTGGAAGACCAACCGCAGCATTGGCCGCAAGGACCCACTGGAGTACCTGCGCGACCGCGTCGAGTGGTCGGACGAAATGACGGTGCGCCAGCGCCTGCGCACCCACCTGCTGGACTACGAGGCGCTGTCAAAGGCAACCTACGAGAAAGACGGGCAACCGCTGGTCGGTGACGCGCTGGCAACCCGACTGCGGCCTGACTTTGACGCCTTTCTGGAGGCGCGGGCAACGCTAGTGGCTGTTGCGGCCGAGCACCTGGCCCACGGGCGGCTGCTGTCGCTGGAGCAGTTGCTGTCCGCGGCGCCACAGGGCGGCACCGTGGCGCCAGCGGCGGCCGCAGAGGTCGTCGCGTGAGCTAAGCATGAGCGGGATCAGCGAAGACCAAGTTGAACAAGCGGCCCTGCAATGGCTGGCCGACTTGGGTTGGTCGGTCGCGCAAGGTCCTGACATCTCCCCGCCTGATGCCCGAACTCCTGGCACCGATCGGGCCAGCTACCGCGACGTGGTACTAGCTGGGCGGCTGCGCGACGCCATTACGCGGTTGAATCCGCACATCCCGCCTGGTGCCCGCGACGACGCGCTGCGCCGTATCGTTAACCCCAACGTACCTGGCCTGATCAACGCGAACCGCCAGCTCTACCGCTGGCTCGTCGATGGTGTGCCGGTCGAGTTCCAGAAAGATGGCGAGACACGCGGTGACCGCGTGCGACTGGTGCATTTTTCCGATGTGACGGCGAACGACTGGCTGGCCGTCAACCAGCTCACCGTGCAGGGCCCCAAGCTCACGCGCCGGCCCGACGTGGCGCTGTTCGTTAATGGGTTGCCGCTGGTAGTGATCGAGCTCAAGAACCCTGGTGACGAGGATGCCGACATCTGGGCCGCCTGGAATCAGCTGCAGGCCTACCAGCAGGACATCCCAGACCTGTTCAACGCCAATGCGCTGCAGGTCATCTCCGATGGCATCCAGGCGCGCATGGGCTCGCTCACCAGCGATCGCGAGCGGTTCATGGCCTGGCGCACGATCGATGGCGTCGCGACCGATCCGCTCGGTCCGATGCGCGAGCTGGAGACGTTGGTGCTGGGGCTGTTCCAGCGCGACCTGCTGTTGGATTACCTGCGCCACTTCATCCTGTTCGAGGACGAGGGTGGCCTCATCAAAAAGGTAGCGGGCTACCATCAGTTCCACGCCGTGCGGGCCGTGGTGCAGAGCGTGCTCAAGGCCTCGGCACCCGGCGGCTCACGTAAGGGCGGCGTCGTGTGGCACACGCAGGGCGCTGGCAAGAGCATCGAGATGACCTGTCTGGCGGGCGCTTTGATGGCGAACCCAGTCATGGGCAACCCGACCATCGTGATGGTGACTGACCGCAACGATCTGGATAACCAGCTCTTCGGCGTCTTCGCGGGCGCGAGCGACCTGCTGCGCGAGACTCCTGTGCAGGCCGAGACACGACCCGAGCTTCGCCGGTTACTGGCCAACCGCCCGTCGGGCGGCATCATCTTCACCACGATCCAGAAGTTCACGCCGGGCGAGGACGAGGACACGTTCCCCGTGCTCTCCGACCGCAGCAATATCGTCGTCATCTGCGATGAGGCGCATCGCAGCCAGTATGGCTTCGACGCGCGGCTGGTTGGCGGCCGCGCGCCCAAAGGCACGGCGAAGAGGCGGGTGGCTAAAGGAAAGACTTCGACGAGTGGGCCCCACGCGGATGCCACCGCCGTACGCTACGGCTACGCTCGGTACCTGCGCGATGCGCTGCCGGCGGCCACGTTCGTCGCCTTCACCGGCACGCCGGTGTCACTGGACGACCGCGACACCCGCGCGGTGTTCGGCGACTACGTGCACATCTACGATATCGAGCAGGCGGTGAAGGATGGGGCAACCGTGCCCATCTACTATGAGAGCCGCCTAGCCAAGCTGGATCTGAAAGAGGCCGACGTCACTCAACTCGATAGCGAGGTGGATGAACTCACCGAGGATGAGGAGGGCGACGACGCCAAGGTGGCCAAGCTGCGTCGCTGGGCGGCCTTGGAGCAGCTGGTGGGCGCCACACCCCGCATCGAGAAGGTGGCGGCCGACATCGTGGCCCACTTCGAAAACCGGCTCACTGCGATGGACGGCAAGGCCATGGTCGTGGCGATGAGCCGCGAGATCTGTGCGCACCTCTACAAGGCCATCGTGACCTTGCGGCCCGATTGGCACAGCGACGACCCAACGCAGGGTGCCATCAAGGTGGTGATGACCGGGTCGGCCTCCGACAAGGCCCTGCTCAAGCCGCACATCTACTCCAAGGAGGTGCGCAAGCAGCTGGAGACGCGCTTCAAGAACCCGGCCGACCCGTTCAAGCTGGTCATCGTGCGCGACATGTGGCTCACCGGCTTCGATGCCCCATGCCTGCACACGATGTACATCGACAAGCCCATGCGCGGCCACAACCTGATGCAGGCCATCGCCCGCGTGAACCGCGTCTTCAAGGACAAACCGGGCGGCCTGGTGGTGGACTACATCGGCATCGCCAACGAACTGAAGGCGGCGCTCGCTGATTACACGCAGGCGCACGGGCGCGGCAGGCCGACGATCGATGCGCACGAGGCCCTCGCCGTGCTCCAGGAGCAGATGGGTGTGCTGCACGCCATGCTCCACGAGGTGGACTACAGCGAGTTCCGCACGAAGGCGTGGCAGCTGCTGCCGGCCGTGGCCAACCACGTTCTTGGGTTGGAAGACGGCAAGCGCCGATTCGCGGACGCGGTGCTGGCTGCGAGCAAGGCCTTTGCGCTGTGCTGCACGTTGGACGAGGCGCTGGCTTTTCGCGATGAGTTGGCCTTCCTGCAGGCGGTGAAGGCGGCGCTGACGAAGCACAGCGGCACCGACAAGAAACTGACCGATGAGCAGAAGGAACACGCGCTCCGGCAGATCCTTAGTCGCGCAGTGGTCAGCGACGAGGTCATCGACATCTTCTCCGCTGCTGGTCTCAAGCGCCCGGATATCGGCGTGCTGTCCGACGAATTCCTGGAAGACGTGCGCCACATGAAGGAGCGCAACCTCGCTGTCGAGCTGCTGGAGCGGCTGCTGAAGGGCGAGATCAAGTCACGCTTCAAGACCAACGTCGTGCAGAGCGCGAAGTTCTCGGAACTGCTGCAGCAGAGCCTGACGCGCTACCGAAACCGCGCGATTGAGACGGCGCAGGTCATCGAAGAGCTGATCGAGATGGCCAAGAAGTTCCAGGAAGCCGCGCGGCGCGGCGAGGAACTTGGACTCAATGCCGACGAGATGGCTTTCTACGACGCGCTGGCCACCAACGAGTCGGCGGTGCGCGAACTGGGCGATGCCACGCTGAAGAAGATCGCGGTGGAGCTGACGCTGAGCATGCGCAAGTCGGTCACAGTGGACTGGGCTAAGAGGGAAACCGTGCGCGCCAGGTTGCGGGTGATGGTGAGAACGCTGTTGCGCCGCTACAAGTACCCACCGGACAAGCAGGAAGAGGCGACGGAGACGGTCCTCAGGCAAGCGGAGTCGCTGTCGGAGGCGTGGGTGGCAGCGTGACTAGGTCGAACAGCTTGAAGCGCAACTCGTCAAGCTGGGTACGTTGCACAACCGTAATTTCTCCGCACGAGAGAAGGAGATCCGGGAAGGTCTGAAAGCCGGTGAAGAGTTCGAGCAAGCGCAGGTGCTACTCGGTGAACATCTCGGCTTCTCTGCGGGCAAGCGCGAGAGCGAATGCGTCGCCGGATCCTTGGTGGATCGTTGGCAACATCGCCCTTGTTTTCGAAGATCATGCGAACGCCAGAGGCGACACCTCGACCATCGATGCAACCAAGGCTAGGCAGGCGGCCTCCCATCCGGATTGGTTGCGGGAGTACGTGCCAGCGTCCGCAGGCACGTCGATTCAGCCCGTTCTTGTGACACCTGCGAAGAACGCCACTGAAGGTGCAATACCCCATCTCGGGCGCGTGGCGCACTGGGACCTCAAGGATTTTCGCGAATGGGCAGAGACCGCGCTCGTCACGGTGCGAGATCTCAGGCGCGACTTTGTTGAGCCGGGCGATCTCGCCTGGAGAGCGTAAGCTGCACGGGCGCTCAGCGAGGTTCGTGCGGATGCGCCGAGCCTCTATGCGTGGTTGGCCGCGTGGCCGGCGCGAAATTACCTAGTGAAAGGGCGCTGAACGGCGGTCGAGCGCGCGGCACCGGCCGTCACGCTGGCGGGCGCGATTGCATCGACTACGACATCGACGGCCCCTCGCTACGGGTCTTCGCGGTCGAGAGCGTCGACGCGCAGGGTCGCCGTGCGCCGGCGTCGGTACGGTTCCTAAAGTACCATGGCGCGGCGAGACACTTCCCTCATCTTGGCCTTCCCGTATTTCCAGTTATACGGGTGAGCCTTATCGGCGCGGGGCGCCACCGTCCATCACCTGGACCACCTCGTACAGATGCGGATCGATGTCGCCGGCTAGCCGGTCGAAGCGATCCCACTCCTTGCGGAAGTCGGGCGACTTGTGCGCCGACTGGAGCTGCTCGCGGCTCTGCCACTGAATGTAGTTGACGATGCGCCGGCCATCGAGGCTGCGGTGCAGGCTGATGGAGACGAAGCCAGGCTGGCGCGACATGAACCGAGCACGTTCGGTCATCAGCGACAAGGCTTCCTCCTGCTTGCCAGGGTCGGCCTCGACGATGGTGATCTGGGTTACCGGCTGATCGCTGGATTGGATCTGGGGCATCGGCCACCTCCTGCGCACATAACGCCGGAAACGAAGCCGTGTTGCTGGGGGCGCGCGGGGCCTAGAGCTACGAGCCGAAGGCCAGCGGCGACAGCCACTGGGCTAAGGACGCAAAAGAGGCGCTGCCAGAGGATCTCAGGCAAGTCATTCCATTGCCGGGATGATCCCAATCCGACGTGGAGCTCCACAGTTACGGCGATTGGTTCCACCACAGGAAGGCTTTGTTGCTCGTTTCACTTTCCAGCCATTACCCCTATTGTACTGGCCGCAATGCCGCAGACGATCTTTGTCGCTTTTTCGTCCGTCGACCCGTTGATGGCCGACACAATCACTTCCGCGTGCGAGTCCGCCCGGACAGAGGACCAGGAGTTTGCGCCCTGGAACCGGAACGACGTCTCCGGCAAGCCGATTGATCGGTCCGTTCACGGCTGGGTCGCGGGCGCCAACGCTCTTGCAGCTGATATTTCCGAGCCTAATCACAACGTAACTTTCGAGGTCGGCCTTGCTCTTGGTCTGGGAAACCCGATCAGACTTATCAGGGCTGCCAGCAAAGACCGGAAGCAGCTGGAAGAGATCGGGCTTCTCCACAACGTCGGCCACGACGATTATCGCGGCCGCGCGGAACTAACTGAGATTCTGCGCCGTCCCTTCGAGACGCAGGGATGGCCACGACCGAGACGGAACAGGGAGCAGCCTGTCTATATCCTGCAGTCGTCACACGTTGATGACCTCCTCAGGCGGACTACAAGCGGCATCAAGAAGATCATGAAGGTTCGGTTCCGCAACTTCAATCCGCGCGAGATTGATCGTCTGACTGCCACAGAGGCCTTCGAACAAGTCGCGCAGTCGTTTGGCGTGATTGCCCTCTGGCACGACCCGGACGCGCCGGGAGCCTTCCGTCAGAATCAGAGGGCAGCCTTTGCCATGGGTGTTGCCCGTGGGCTTGATATCCCGTGGATGTTGCTCGCGCCCCATTCGGCGCGTTTGCCACTCGACCTCGATGAGCAGGCCACCCGGTGGTCAAGCCTCTCCGACATCGACGCGCATCTGCGGGATTTCCGTGAGTCCGTCGCGGAGGCACAGGAATCTCACGTCGACCTGCGCCAGACAGGACACCGTTTCCTGGACATGGTTCATTGCGGCGATCCCGCAGCAGAAAACGAAGCAACGCAGTTAGACAATTACTTTCTCGAAACCGAGCAGTTCCGCCTCACCCTTAATGGGGACCTGAACATCATCCTCGGCCGCAAAGGGAGCGGGAAGACCGCGATCTTCATTCAGACCCGCAATCGGGTCAGGGCGAACAAAAGCAACATCGTGGTCGATCTCGCGCCCGAAGGATTCCAGCTGGTCAAGATCAAAGAATTCGTCCTCAAGCAGCTGGCGCGCGGCACACGCAAGGAGCTGATCGCCGCATTTTGGGAATACATCATCTGGCTCGAGCTTGCGTACAAGCTCCTTGAGAAGGATGAGCGCCGCGTGAGGTATGACTCGCGTCTGATGGCCCCATACGAGCGGCTCGAGGCGGCCTACAAGGAGCGCGCCGAAGGCCACGGTGATTTCTCCGAGCGGCTTGCAAGCCTGACTGACCGGATTGTCTCCCGATACCTAGAGAAAGCGGACGCCGACAACGGCCAAGGCGACTTGGCTTCGTCCAAGACGCTCGAGATCGTATACGGCTCAGAAATCCGGCCCATGCGCGACGAAGTGCTGACGTACCTCAAGCTCAAAGGAATTGTTTTCCTGCTTTTTGACAATCTTGATCGATTCTGGACGCCCACCGGCTTCGCTGAGGTCGATGCCCTTATCATCATTGGCCTGGTCGAGTGCCTGCAGGACATCCGTAAGCGGTTCGGCCGCGCCGACATCACCTTTCAATGGGCCATCTTTTTGCGGAGCGACGTCTACGAGTTTGTCGTCAAGGGCATGGCGGATTACGGCAAGCTCGCCACATCCAGCGTGGAATGGGGCGATCGGGAGCTTCTGGTAAAGTTGTTTGAGAACCGCGTCCTGCAAGGGTTCGGTGAGAACGCGCCGCCCTGGGACACTGTCTGGTCTGCCGTATCGGTTCAGACCGTCCAGGCCATGCCGACCCTCGATTTCTTGATCGATGCCTCGCTGATGCGTCCCCGCTACCTCATCCGTCTTTTTGAGACCGCGCGCCGGCGCGCGGTCACGCTCGGCCGTTCCAAGATCGAGGAAGGCGACTACACAATGGCTCTCGAAGAGCTTGGATGGCAGGTCCTTGAGGACTTCGATCGCGAGCTTGTCGATGTGATTCCCGATGCGGAGGAACTGCTGTTTGACCTTTCTCAGCTGGGAAAAGAGACGTCGCTTGCGGAGTTGCGGCGCGTCATCGCCGGAAGGGTTCAGGTGCCCGAAACCATAGAGGCTGTCGTTGATGTGCTGATATGGACGGGCTGTATCGGCGTGCGCAGCCCGTCGCGCACATTGTATATCTCCGACTGCGGCTTCAAACGTCCCTACTTTCGGGCCCTTATCAAGAACGAGCACGACAGATCTATCGTGTTCCATCCTACCCTTGCTGCCATCTTTGGAACGCCAGGCTCGGCCCCAGCTAGGACCTCTATATCGCGTCGCCGTGGGCAAGCGCACACGGATGATCGCCAGGGCGACCTACTCGAAGGATTGCCACAGCGCTGATGTCGCTGCTCGCGATGCGCGCCCAAGTGACACAACGCCATCGTTTCGCGTGACAACAACAGCTTGCGTTCTGGCCGTCGCTGCCTCTGTCGGGATCGTCGTCTCTATCGAATAGATCTCCGCGCGGGCTGACACCCTCCGCGCGGAGGCTGAGCGGACCTGCTGTCAAGATCAGTGGTTCTAGATCAGGCACTGCTCGATGCTGCGGCCGGGCACTTGCAGAAATTCCGTGAGCCAGCGCGGCCGTCTCCCGCGCCCCGTCCACTCGCACTCGGGATTGAGCGGATGACGGTAGCGCGGTGGCAGTGCGCTGCGCTGCACGACGGGCTGCGGTGGCGCGACGACCTCGCTGCTCATGTCGATCACCTCGCCGTGGCCCTGCAGCGCGCGCAGCAGTTCGATCAGGGGACGATCCGATCGTACGACCAGCCGGAAGTTCCGAGTCGCCCGTGGTGGGGGCTTGCCGCCATCGACGACGGGTGCGAGCGCGGCAAGCTCGCGCTTGATGGCGACCGACTGACCAAGGATCGTCACCATGCGCTTGCCGCTGTCTCCCGCGCGCGCAGCGTTCTCCTTCTGGTCACACTCCGGGCAGCGCGTCGTGCTGTAGCTGCCCAACTTGAATTGCCAGCCCTTACCGCGAATGTGCTTCGCGACGTGCTCGGGCGGCGTCTTGCCTATCGCGGGGAATTCGAGCCGCGAAGGGCACTTTGCGCATTTGAGGACGACGTGGGGCACGAAGTTGCCGCCACCGTTTCTTCTTCCGGTGATCTCGTAGCCTAGTCCGCCGTCAGTGCGTCTGATGGTCGACACGTCTAGCTCTCCTTCGCTGGATCACGTTCGATACGCTCGATGTCGGCGAGGAAGTCCGACATGAGTTTCTGCTCAGAGCCATCGCCCATGACCGCCGCGATCTCGTCGAGCGAGTGCGGCGAACGTGGCGCGGCGTTGCTCTGCAGCTCCTGCCAACTCGAGCCCGTGACTGAGGGCGGCGCGAGCAGAAAGCCGTCGCTCGATCCGTAGCGGATCAGCGCGCAGCTCTGCTGGCGATCCAGCCAGGCCCGCAAGCTCGGCGCACGATGCGCCTTGGGATAGGCCGGATCGACCCAGACTTGAATGACGGGAATATTGGCTGGCTGACCGTCCTCTGGGTCGGTCAGCGTGACGAAATCAAGCATCATGTCGAGCACGTAATGCGCGCGATCGGGCCGCGGCAGATCGAGCGCGTCGGCGTCGACCAACCAGCGGCAATTCCATAGTGCGCAACTGAGCGGGCGTCCCCCGTAAATCGCGCAGCCCTTGCCCGCTCGTTGGTATCGACATCGCTCGTTGGCGCGCTTGCCGAATTCTTCGACAGGGATCAGCTTGCAGCATAGCTGGCAGTCCCCACATCGCCGCGACGTTCGCCGCGTCGCATCAACAACACTACTAGCCTCCGAAGATCGTTGAGCGGTCATCGTTGGTGCCCTCCGTGTGATAGAGGACACTCATATTAAACACTTTGACTAAAAAAGAGTCCAGCGTTCTGACCTGTTGCTCAATCAGATTGCAGACAACGCGCCCGCTGTGATCTAGTGCGCGCACCTAGAACGAAAGGGCGCCCGTGGGACACTTGTGGGCGCGTGGGACACAGCTAAGTGATTGATAAAGCAACCAACACGAAATTCTTCAAGGTATGACCATGAAAAGACCCGTCGTCCCGAGCGGAGCGCAGCGTAGTCGAGGGACCTCGCCTGCTTCCGGCAAGGTCTCTCCACTTCGCCTCGCTGTGCTCGGCTCCGGTCGAGACGACGGGATGGGTCGGCGTGCCCTGCTGGTCGGTGCGGCGCTTGCCCCGTTCGGCGCGCGCGTGGTGTCGGCGGCGCCGGCGGCCGAGCCGGTCACGCCCGCGCTGGTCGAAGCGGCCAAGAAGGAAGGCAAGGTCACGTACTACACGGCGATGGACCTCTCGGTCGCCGAGCCGATGGCCAAGGCGTTCGAGGCCAAGTACCCCGGCATCAAGGTCGCCGTCGAACGCTCGGGCGCCGAGCGCATCTTCAACCGCATCGGCCAGGAGATGGCGAGCAAGATCTACCGCGTCGACGTGGTGAACGGCTCCGACGCGGCGCACTTCATCTCGTGGAAGCGCGAAGGCTGGCTGGCGCCCTATGTCTCCGAGGAGATGGCGCGCGACCTGCCGGACGACATGCGCGATCCGGACGGGCTCTACTGCACCCAGCGCGTCCATCTCAGCACGATTGCCTACAACACCAAGATGATCGCGCCGGCCGATGCGCCCAAGGGCTTCATGGACCTGCTCGATCCGAAGTACTCGGGCAAGCTGGTGAAAGGGCATCCCGGCTACTCCGGCACGATCATGACGGCGACCCAGCAGACCGCGCGCGAGCTGGGCTGGAGCTATTTCGAGAAGCTCGCCAAGCAGAAGGTGCTGCAGGTCCAGTCCGCGACCGAGCCGCCCAAGCGGATCGAGGCCGGCGAGCGGGCGGTCGCCGTCGACGGCAGCGACTACCTGTTCTGGATGGCCAAGGAGCGCGGCTCGCCGATCGAGGTGGTGATGGCGGTCGAGGGCACGCCGCAGATCAGCAACCCGATGGGCGTGTTCAAGACCGCACCCAACCCCAACGCCGCGCGGCTGATGCTGAGCTGGATCATGTCGGCCGAGGGCCAGAGCTTCATCGTCAACCTGAGCGGCCAGTATCCGGCCAACAAGCAGGTGAAGGCCAAGCCGGGCCGGCCGGCGCTGTCGTCGATCAAGACCTTCAAGGAAGATCCGGCCACGGTCGAGAAGCAGGCGGACCAGATCAAGGCGCAGTACGCCAGGTACTTCAAGGTATGAGAAGCGTGTCGTTACAAGGGCAGCGAGGGAAGCTTGGCTGTCGCTGACGCGAAGATTACCGGCTCCGCTCGGAGCAACAGGCGCATGATCGACTTCTCCAAGCCGGTCATGGCGGCGGTCGTCGTGCTGCTAGCGATCATGATCGTGCTGCCGATGGGCTGGCTGGTGATCTATGCCTTTTCCACCAAGGACGGGCGGGCGACGCTCGGCAACTTCGTCACCCTGTTCACCGACCCGAGCTTCGTCGATCCGCTGATCGCGACACTCACACTCTCGGTCTCGGTGAGCGCCATCTGCTGCCTGGTCGCCGCTCCGATGGGCTGGCTGGTGGCGCGCACCGACATGCCGCTGGCACGCACCGTGCGCACCCTGGTGATGGCCTCGCTGGTGACGCCGCCGTTCGTCGGTGCGGTGGGCTGGGAGATGCTGGCGGCGCCCAACTCCGGCCTGCTGAACCAGCTGTGGCGCGTGCTGACCGGCGCGCCCGACGACGAATCGCTGTTCGACATCTACACGATGGGCGGGCTGATCTTCGCAATAGCCTGCTACACGTTCCCCTATGTCTTCATCCTGGTCGCCAATGCGCTCGATCGCATGCCGGGCGAGCTGGAGGACGCTTCGTCGATGCTGGGCGCGCGCACCTGGGCCACGGCGCGGCGCATCACCATCCCGCTCGCGTTGCCGACGCTGCTGGCCGGCGCCCTGGTCGCCTTCCTGCAGGCGCTGAACCAGTTCGGCTCGCCCGCGATCCTCGCCATTCCGGCGGGCTTCCACACGCTCACCACCAGGATCTGGAGCCTGTTCCAGTTCCCACCCAAGCCCGAGCTCGCCGCCGCGACCTCGATCCCGCTGCTGCTGCTCACCGTGGCGCTGCTGCGCAGCCAGGCCGCGATCCTGGGCCGCCGCGGCTATGCGGTGCTGGGCGGCAAGTACGGTGCGCCGCGGCTGATCCGTCTGGGCGCCTGGCGCTGGCCCGCGCTCGCGCTGGCGCTGATCGTGCTGGCGATGCCGCTGTTCCTGCCCTACGCGGCGCTGATCAACACCGCCTTCTCGCGCATCTCCTCCCATATCGTGACGCCTGAGACCTTTACCCTGCGCAACGTGAAGTTCACCTTCGGCGAGCTCAGCTCCACCATGCCCGCCCTGCAGAACACTTTCCTGCTGGCGACCGCGACGGCGACGGTGGGGGGCGCGCTGGCCCTGTCGATCGCCTACATCGTCGCGCGCAAGGCGATGATCGGGCATCGCCTGCTGGGCTTCCTGGCCACCGCGCCGCTCGCCATTCCCGGCATCGTGCTCGGCGTCGGCCTGTTCCTCGCCTACACCCGTCCGCCGCTCACGCTCTACGGCACGCTGTGGATCCTGCTGATCGCCTTCGTGACCGTCGAGCTGCCGGCGGCCTACCAGCAGCTCGGCTCGGCCTTCCATGCGGTCCATCCCGAGCTCGAGGAGGCCGGCCGCATGCTGGGTGCAACGCGGCTGCGCACCCTCAAGGACATCACCGCGCCGCTGCTGCGCTCGGCGGCGATCGCCACCTGGTGCTTCATCTTCGTCGGCGTCATCCGCGAGCTCTCGGCAGCGGTGATCCTGTTCACCTCGGAGACCAAGGTCCTGTCCGTCCTGATCTTCGACCTCAAGGAGAGCGGCGACGTCGGCGCGATCGCCGTCCTCAGCCTCACCATGGTGATCCTGACCACTGTCGTGATCGTGATCGCCAACCGGATCGGCGGCGTGCGCGAGCCGCGTGTGCCGGCGCGGGTCGGAGCTTAGCGACAGCGCCTGCCCTTGGCGGGGGCCACCGAGTCCACAGGAGTCCACCCGGGTGTGGACCGGTTTGATGCCGATGGCACAAGGGTTTTGGGCCCAGAGTCCACGAATCCACCGATTCTGTCCCAACTGAAAACCCCCCTCATTGGACCGCGCCGATAGTGTGCAGAAGGTTCAGCAAAAGCCCTGAGGGGTGGTCATGGCATGTTGGTGATGTTGCAAGTCACCGACCCGTGGAAAGGGACCACACCATGACCAAGCGAGAAGGTAAGGTCG